>Ga0209080_1000116_pt1 | contig 61363 bp, 67 predicted proteins | sample JNZ110809AmetaG_FD_184123 | JGI IMG/M metagenome (GOLD analysis project Ga0209080, IMG submission 184123) | Hot spring microbial communities from Jinze hot spring, China to study Microbial Dark Matter (Phase II) - JNZ 110809A (SPAdes) (version 3) ...
GTGGCAGAAAAACCCGAAAAAACGTTTGAGTTAAACCGTGAACTGAACAGGCAGTTGGCGTGGCTTGCACAAATCGCAAAAACCCATAAAATAGCAGTTTTAATAGTTAGCCAAGTGCGAAGCGTTTTTGAAAACACTCAAGTGGCTGTTGAACCCGTAGCAACACGAGTGTTAAAGTTTTGGGCAGACGTCATAATCGCGTTAAAGCCGACGGAAAAACCAAAAATCGTGGAGGCTGTTGTGGAAAAAAAGGGGGCAAAAAAGCAGCCCATCTCATGTTTAATGAAAATAAGTTTAACAGGATTAAGCGAGCACATAACCTAAGCCTAAGGTACCAAAAATGGACACGCTTGCAGATTTAGTCTTAAACGCGTTAAAATTCATTTTTCCCGCATACTGCGCAAACGCTGCACCAGTGCTTTTCGGAGGTGGATTCCCACTAGACTTTGGGAAAAACTTCTATGACGGAAAGCCCATTTTTGGGAAAAATAAAACCTTTAAGGGCTTCTTTTCCGGTCTTGCCATTGGGACAACTGTGGGTGCAGTGGAATCCATTTTCTTTGGATATCCCATTCATCTCGGTTTTTTACTCGCTTTAGGCGCCCTAGTTGGAGACTTGGCTGGAGCCTTTCTGAAAAGGCGAATAGGAATTCCTCCAGGAGAAACCTTACCTATCGTTGATCAAATTGACTTCGCTGTCGGCGCCCTAATTTTTTCCAGTCCATTAAACATGCTTTTTCCAGAACTTGTTATCACAGTTTTAGCGATCACTCCACCGTTGCACATGTTAACGAATTTTGCAGCGTACAAGATGGGCTTAAAGAAGAAACCATGGTAAAGGCTTCAGCATTTTATAAGCCCTTTGACTGACGCAGTATGGCCTCTATCGAAATATACGCTATTAAGAGAAGCATCACCCCAACCATGAGCATCATGTATGCTTGCCTAGGGTTAGAAGCATATTTTGTGCTCTGATACATCAAAAGAGAGCCAATCACCCCTAATGCGAAAAGAGTTGTGGCTATGAGGCTGTCCCATAGAAACTGGTCTGACAGATACGGGTTGACAAACAAGAAACCAATGCTTGGGCTATAGTATGACGGTAAAGGCCTAGACACCAGATTGTAAAGGCCTCCCCCGAAAAGGAATATGGCTATGGCTAAAGCTGCAACTGCCAAAACCATGTTTGAAGGTTTAACGGTAGTCAGTCTTTTGTAGATTTTATTGAGTAAGTACGGCGTTGACGAAAATAATCTTTTCACTTTATGTGCCACTTTGCTCCCCCGAAGTTTTTATTAAATGCTCCGCCACTTCTTTTGCCCATTCACCAGTGAACGGATTTTTAGCAACCTCTCTTAAATATTCTTTCCATGAAATATTCAAAGCTTTCTTCCAAAATTCATACTTTTTAACAATGTTTTCATAGGCTTTTGCATGCAACTCGCAAAAGCCATTGTGCAATGCTTCTCTTTGACATATCGAACACTTCAAGTTCTATCCTCCTTTGAGGGACAGCCCGGATTAAAACAAAGGTTCCAAGGACGTTTGCCCTTAATCCTAATATGAACGGTTGGCCAACCGCACTTTGGGCATTTTTTGCCCAAAGGTCTTACGAACCCCCTTTGTGGAAGGGGAAAGGCCGCATTGCATTGTTTCTTAAAATAGTTTGTGCATCCAATGAAGCGTTTTCCGGTTTTTCTGGAGTAGAGGACCATAAGTGTTCCAGTTCCACAAATCGGGCATTGCCCGATGATGCGTTCTTCAAGTCTAGCTTTTCTTACGGCTTTGCTTAACTGTTCGCCTATAATCTTTTCTTTGCTTTTCAGCTCCTCCACGACGGGTTTCAATATTTCAATGACATCCGAAAGGACGTTTTCCCGCTTCTCTAGGTTGGCTTGAATCTTATCCATGCGTTCCTCAAGGTTTCTGGTCAGCTTTATTGAAACAATGGTTGGACAATGCCTCTTTAAAACTTCAAGAACCTCAAAGCCTAAATCCGTCACAACCATTCTCTCGTCGCGGACATATTTTCTATCATACAAAGTTTGAATTATGTCAGCTCTTGTGGCTTTTGTTCCTATGCCAACTTCCTCCATCTTTCTTAGGAGGCTTCCCGGATTGTACCTTGGCGGAGGCTTGGTGAACTTGTCTTCCGAAATAACCCTAACAATTCGGAGTTGCTGTCCCTTTTCTATTCGGGGTAGAAGAACCTCTTCAGCCCTCACGTATGGTTCATAGAAGCGGAGCCAACCCTCTTTAATTGTTTGTCGCCCCCTTAGGATAAATCTGTGTCCGTTAACGTTAACGCAAACTTTTACGCTTTGTCTTATGGCTGGTTCGCCGAAGACTGCCATAAACCTTCTGACAACCAAATCCCATATGCGTCTTTCAGGCTCCTCCAAAATCCTTTCTGGAAGATTCCCGGTAGGATAAATGGCGGGATGCGCCGGATCTTCTTTTTTGCCCTCGTTGGGTTTCAGCTCTTTTTTGGCTAAAAGTTCTGCCGCAAACTGGTTGTACTCCGGGACTGCGCTTAGGCTTTTCAGAATCCCTTCATAGTTGATTGCTGGTGGAAGTTTTTGGCTGCTTGTTCGCGGATAGGAAATTAAGGCGTCTAGGTATAGACGCTGAGCAATGTCTAGGGTTCGCCTCGGCGTGTATCCGAAAAGGCTGTAGGCTTCACTTTGCAGTGCACCAATATCAAATGGTGTTGGCGGCATCTGCTGGAAACGCTTCTCCTCTATACTTTCAACGATTCCATCGTTGCCTTTACAAGCGCTAAGAACTGCTTCAACTTCTCCCTTTGTTTCGATAACATCCCTTTCGTATTCAGCCTCGAAGATTTTCCCGTCTATTTCAATTTCAGCCTTGATTTCCCAGTAAGGCGTTGGAACAAAACTTCTTATGGCTTTCTCCCTTGCCACCAGAAATCTAAGAGTTGGTCCCTGCACCCTTCCAGTACTTAGGGTTGCATACTTTCCGCTCCAATCTTTGGCGGCTAAGGTTAGCGCCCTCGTGAGGTTTACGCCATACAACCAGTCAACTTCATGTCTTGTCCTGCCAGCCTCTATGAGGGCGAAATCAAGTTTTGGTAACGGTTTCTCGTATGCTTGTTCCAGCTCCTCCTTTGTCAACGTGGAATACTTCATCCTTCTTGCCACGTTTTCCTTACCGCCGCAAGCATACTTCAGTATGCAGTACCCGATGATGCTACCTTCAATGTCGTAGTCGCACGCGTCAATGTACGTGTCTGCGCCCTGTGCAAGTTTGGAGATTGTTTCAAGCCAAACTCGAATCTGCTTCGCTCCCCTTTCGGCTATATATCGGGGAACCCAACGAAAATTGAAAACTGGATAGTAGTTTCTCCCAATATTTTCTTCAGCCACCGTATACAAGTGTCCGATAGCTGGAACCACCACTATTGGCTTGTCTCTTTCAGCCACATAATAAGGCACACCATTATCCTCAACCTTTTTAGCTTTCCCGTTCAGGTCGAGGGCTGAAGCTATCCTGTAAGCGGCGTCCGGTTTCTCTGTGATGATAAGCGTGTAGCGCTCCATGCAAGCACAGACCGTTGACCTATGAAATGGAGGCTCTCAAAGATAAGGATATAGTCAAAATTAAAAGTTTCTGCGCGTCAGCTTTACACCTAAACCAGCAACCAATAAATAGACGTTGCACTTTCCCCTTATACTGTTGAGAGGTCGTTGTTATGCCTCAGAGAGTTGTTTGCCACCAGTGTGGCCACGTTTTGTATGAGGGCGCTGAACTGAAACCACCAGATGAAATAATTCACAAATATGACGGAAAATGCCCGAAATGTGGCAGAAAATTGGCTTTCATCCCATTAAACGTTGATATTAAGCCGCTTAAGTAATTTTGCGCAGTTGTCCATAAAGGATGTGGATGAAATGAACAGAACCCAGCTCTACGAAGTTCACGTTAAAACTGCCAAAATGACAACTTTCGCAGGCTTTGAAATGCCTCTTTGGTATAGGGGGATTACTGAAGAACACTTGGCTGTTCGAAACAGCGTCGGCGTTTTCGACGTTTCCCACATGGGGCGGGTAATCATAATGGGCGATGATGCTGAACGCTTCCTAAACTATGTGGTTACAAATGATGTGTCGGCTTTAACGCCCAACAGCGCTCTCTACACGGTTATGTGCAACGAAAACGGTGGCATCGTCGACGACTGTGTAGTAAGCCGACTAGTCAAGGACAAGTTCCTGCTCGTTCCAAACGCCACAAACCGTGAAAAGGACTATAACTGGCTTGTGCAACACGCAAAAGGCTACAATGTCAAAATTGAGGACATCTCCAATAGATCGGCGATGCTGGCGGTTCAAGGGCCTAACGCTGAAAAAACTCTACAAAAAATCTGTTCAGAAGACCTAAGCAAAGTCGAACGCTTCAAGTGTGTTTCAGCGAAGCTGGCAGGTGTAGACGTTTTCCTTTCAAGAACAGGCTACACAGGCGAAGATGGCTTTGAGGTCTACGTGTGGGATGCTTCTCTGGAAAAGCCGGATAACGCCATAAAAGTTTGGAACGCAATCCTTGACGCCGGCAAAACCTTTGGAATAGAACCGTGCGGTTTAGGCGCAAGAGACACCCTCCGCCTTGAGGCAGGGTTATGCCTCTACGGAAACGACATAGACGAAAACACAACACCTCTCGAAGCCAGACTAGGATTTGTTGTGAAATTTCAAAAAGATAACTTCATAGGGAAAAATGCACTGCTGAAACAGAAGGAAGAGGGAATCAAGCGCAGACGAGTAGGCTTACAAATGATGGAGCAAGGGATACCCCGTCAAGGCTTTAAAGTATACAATGATAAAGGCGAAAACATAGGGCAAATCACAAGCGGAACATTCTCACCACTACTTAAATGCGGCATAGCCATGGCATACGTTCAAACCCAGCAAGCCCAAGAAGGAAATATTGTAAATGTGGACATCCGCGGCAAAAAAGTCAAAGCAAAAATCGTCCCGTTCCCATTCTACGACCAAGAAAAATACGGATACAAGCGAAAAACACTTACCTAAATTCCGAAGTCACCGTAAGGGAAATAAACACCCCAAAATAATTCTATTCAAAAGAGCTGAACATCAATGGAAATCAAAAAGATCTTCACGAAAGAAAACTTTCTCAACACCCTTAAAAACATTGGAAAAATTCGACCTAAAACGGGTCACACATCAATTCTAACATCAACCGCGTTAATGTTAATCCTACTGATAGCTTTTGGGATAAGGCTCTTTCCAATGCGCTGGGAAATAGACCCAACAACCGGAAAATCAAACCTTTTACTCTCTGAGTTTGACCCGTACTTTCAATATCGCTTTACAAAGTACATAGTGGACAATGGTTTCCTAGCTTGGTTATGGTGGAATGACACACAACGTTGGTATCCACAAGGCTTTGAAGTGGCGAAAAAAGCTTATCCAGGACTACCCCTTACGGCAGCCTTCATTTATAAGATAATTTCCGCTTTAGGGGTAGGCATAGACCTCATGAGCTTCTGCTCGCTTTTCCCAGCGATAATGGGGATGTTGGCATGTCTTGCCATATACTTCTTAGGCAAAGACATAGGCGGCAGACCAGTGGGACTTTTAGCCGCCCTCTTCTTAGCCCTACACCCGTCCTACATCCAGCGTACATCGCTAGGCTTTTTTGACGACGAAACCGTTGGTATACTATCCCTAATAGCTTTCGCTTTCTTATTCTTGAGGGCAATTGAAGAAGATCGCCCTATAAGGTCAACAATAAAATATGCCCTTGCATCTGGAGCCATTTTAGGATACTTCTGCGCAAGTTGGGGTGCAGCCTTCTATCCCATAGGGCTCACCGCCCTTTTCGTCTTCATATTGCTGGTCATGAGAAGGTACACGCAGAGGCTTCTGTTAGTTTACAGCGTAACTTTTGGCTTAGGATTATTTATCGCCATAAACGTTCCATACCTCACACCTAATTACCTTACTTCCACGGCTGTTGTTGCAGTTGCTGGAGTTTTTAGCTTACTGGTTCTTGCTGAAATTTTAAATGCAATGCCAACACAGCGATGGAAAATCATAACTGTATTAATTTTTCTAGCATTAATTGTTGGAGGTTTCGCCTTTTTATGGCAAAGGGGACTAGTGCAAAGCTTAACTGGAAAGTTTCTTTCAGTTGTGAACCCATTTACACGAGCTGAATCTCCTCTTTACGAATCGGTGGCAGAGCATCGAATTTCTGCGTGGGGCACTCTCTATTATGATCTTGGCATTGGGATAATATTCTTCATAATCGGCTTGTTCTTTGCTTGTGGAAACTTCAACAATAGAAATGTGTTTCTATTGGTTTTTGGTTTAACTTCACTTTATTTTGCATGTTCCATGGTGCGGTTACTTGTGCTTATGGCGCCAGCCTACAGCCTTTTAGTTGGTGTGGGCGTTAATGGATTGCTGAAACCTTTTGCTACTCTGATAAAAGAACCGCCCAAAATCAGCGTGAAGAAAAAGTTTGGACCAGTGTATGTTGGAAAAGAGTTCAGCGGCGCCGCCATATTCATGATATTTCTAATTTTGATGACAAGTGTGGCTTTTCCAATGCCTAGAGTTTACAGGCAAGTTTATACACCAACCACTATATCGTCTGGAAGCCTCTCCCTAATACCAGACAGGCCGGTGCAAGAGTGGATAGATATGCTTTACTGGACTAGAACAAGACTGAATGCGACGACGGTTGTTTGCAGCTGGTGGGACTATGGGTACTGGCTAACCATAATGGGAAACGTTACAACCCTTGCAGACAACGCTACGGTGAACGGAACTCAAATACAGAACATTGGCTTTACATTCATGGCTAACGAGACACAGGCAATTAAAATGCTAAAGCGATACAACGCCGAGTACATACTCGTTTACACAACGATACGCACCGACGGAAGTTGGGCTGGCGCTGGCGGCGACGAGGGAAAATGGATTTGGATGGCTGCTATATCTGGAAAAGCTCGCGACCGTTTCATAAGCCAAGGGTTAATTTCTGAAGGTGAAATGTGGACCAGCGACCTTGAAGAGGTTAGGCAGAGGTTTGGAAACTACACTCTGGGCTGGCATTTCCTAGGAGACAAAAACAATAACAATAGGGTCGACAGCGATGAGCTCCAACCAACTCAGGGGCAAAACTCGACAATCTACAAGCTAATGCGCTACGCGGCAGAGCGATGGTTGCAGGAACGGGGACAGCTCACAACATTGTCAATTAGGCTTCAGTACTTCAGCGAAGCCTACATCGCGGGCTTGAATAACGCTCAAGGTTACGGTGGAATAGTTCCACTTGTCTGTCTTTACAAGATTAATTACCCGCCAGAACAGTGAAAAAGGGCGAGAAGTCTTGTTTCCAAAAGTTCCGGATTATCATAAGCCGAATAAGCCGCTTGTTCCAACGGGTTTAGGCGTTTTTTACGTGGTGGCAAGCGCCCTTTACCTTTTTATTTTACACTTATTTCTTGAAGGTGGTACTACAACCCCTAACAAAGCTTTAACTTTGGCGGTCTGCATCTTGTTCGGCGGTTTCATGGGTTTGCTTGACGACTGGATGGACTTGCGGTGGCGTTATAAGGCTTTTTTCCCGTTGATTGCAGCGATCCCTCTCGTGGCTTTGGCGTATAGACTGCATGTTCGCACAGCGATAACTATACCGTTAGTTGGCACTATAGACCTTGGAATCTACAACATCTATTACATCGCAGTAATACCTTTGATTGTAACGGTCACCACAAATACTGTCAACCAGCTTGGAGGTTTAAATGGCTTGGAAACGGTTTGCCCAGCCATTGTTTTGATGGGGCTTATGATTTTGTCTGGGCAAAACGCCATTCTGTTAACTTTACCTTTGGCTGTCTGGTTGACACTTGCATTCTTCAATTTTCAAGGCAAAATTTTTGTCGGTAATACGGGGTCTTTCGCAATTGGGATAACGTTAGCGGCTTTTGCGATAATTTCGGACTTAAAATGGTGTTTGCTAGTTTCGATTTTGCCCTACATTTTCAATTCCTCGCTCATTTTGCTAAACTATTTCTTGTTCCGAGCAAAGGCAAACGTTATTTTTGACGGTGTAAGGCTTGTCTCTAATCATAGGCGAAGTTTGATAACTCTTATCACGTATAACCGACCCTTGACTGAGCGCCAGGTGGTCGTAATTGTTTCGCTTCTGGTGGCGGCGTCAACGCTGGCGGCGGTGCTTGTTCAATTGTTTTTGTTCTAACATGGGCGGTTGTGTGTAATGTTTTGTTACACACAAAAATCCAAGAAATGTAGGATGCGAGGCTTATTTCGCGGAGCTGTTAGGCAACGGTTTAGCAGATGTTAACGTGAGGAATCAGCTATTTGCCCCACCCTTTACGTTCCAAACGTCTCGGTTAAAGTGGAAGTCACCAGCATCATAGGGGTTAAACTGGACTCAAAAGGCGGAGCTGGCGCAGTAAATTTTGAGGTTAAGGCGAAGCTTGAAGAGAAAGAGCGGAAAAGCCAAATGGTCGTCGTTGGTTTCTCTCTCCAACTGAACACGAAGCCGGGCATCGTAAAGTTTGAAATTGAAGGAAACGCCACTTTAACTGGCAAGGAGACTGAAATAAACAAGATGTTGGAGGTTGACCCTGAAACAAAATTGCCCTACGTTTTCCAAAAGGTTTACCAACACACATTCACAGCAATGTATCTTTTATCAACAATATTGAATACGCCTCCGCCGCCAGTAGACCTCTTGCTTTTCGGCAGAGAGAGTACGCCCACAGAAAACATGGAACTGACTTCAGAAGAAGCTAAAACCGTTGAAGAATCCAGGTCTGAAGCATAGCCTTAAAGCGTTTTAGGAAGAGTTTTATAGCTCTTTGCTGGTTTTTGTTGTTTGTCGGCGGGTGAGTGGGGCCTCCCACCCGTTCCGCCATACAAACCCCGGTGTAGGGAGGTGAAAGATTGAAGTTTAAAAGTGAAGATGTGGCTTTGACAGCCGTTTTTGCCGCGTTCTACGCTGCTGGAGTTGTTTTCTTAACGCCCATAAGCTTCGAAGTTTTTCAATTGAGGGTGGCTGATGCGTTGTTGCCATTGGCTGTTGTCTTCGGATTGCCAGTGGCTCTTGGAACAAGTTTTGGTTGTTTCATTGCAAACTTTTATGGCGGTTTAGGCCTTGTCGACGTTGTTGGTGGCGCCTTTGCAAACTTTGTCGCGTGCGTCTTGGCATGGCGCATTGGTGAGAAAACAGTCCTGCGCAGGTTTACATCTTGCCTTGCAGAAACAGCTGTTGTAACACTAGTCGTGGGAAGTTACTTGTCTGTGCTCCTTAATGTGCCAATAGAGATTAGTTTACTTGGCATTTTCTTGGGCTCTATAGTTGCAATAAACATTCTAGGCTTCGGTCTTCTAGAAGCATTGTATCGAAGCGGTGTAGCAAAAAGGTTCGTAGAAAGAGGCTAACGTTTCCTCACATGAAGCGTTCCTCACATGAAGCGTTCCAGTTTTGTCAACCCAATTATTTCTTCGAAGTCTAAGCCTAACGCGTCTAGGACTTGGTCGAAGGTGGAATGCAGATAGGCTCTATCTCGTTTTTTGTTGCCAGCTCAACAGGCTTTACGTGAGGTTCGTTAACGACCTTCACAAAACTTATGAGGTCACCTGCTTTGAGTTCTATTCCACTATCTTTGAGGATTTTTGCTGCCTTCACATGTTGTGGCGTTGTTTTTGTGTAGCGTTCAAGTTCCTCGCCCAAGACTACGTTGAAGGCAAGCTCGTCCAAGCTTTCCCATTCTCGTCTTTTCAGGCGGAAGTAGCAGTCTCGAATTATTTGTATTATTTCTTTTTTCGCCTTTTCAAAGTCTGCAGGGTTTTTCACGGTGGCTAATTGTTCCTTCATTTTGTCGAAAGCCTTTTTGATGAATATGGGTATGTGACGTTTCTTGCCAGTCAAGCCTTTCACGTCAACGCTTCCGTCCTCCAAAACGCCTAGATAGTTCTTTTTGCGGGAGCTGAAAACCGCGTAGCGGTAAACCTTGTCCACGTCCAAGCCCATTTTAAGCGTTTTTTCAGCCCAATCTTCAAGAGCTTGTATCTGTTCCCTTGTAGGGTTTTTTAGGAAGACACTGTCGGTGTCGCCGTAAAGCACTTGAATGCCTAGCTCCTCCGCCTTCTTGATTATTTGGGTTATAGAGTGTCTGCCCACAGCAGCGGTGGCTTCAGCCACTGGTGGACAGTAGAGGTCGAAGGTTTCTGCACCGAAAACTCCGTAACTGGCGTTCAAAATCACTTTCAAAGCACCTTGGATTATGTTGTACCAGCTTCTAAGCTCCGGCGGTAAAGTCTTATCCTTTGATTTGGGCTTGTACCAGTAAACCCGCAGGTCTCGCAACGCGCCTATTAACAGGCTTTCTAAAGCGCGTTTTTTACGGCAAACCCAGTGGGGGGTGTCTGGCACAAGGTTTGACCGGCATTCTGGATGACTGCACAAAATTGACTGATAGCCTAGGTTCCAAACTTTTATTATGGATGGGTATAGGCTTGGGAAGTCCATTACGGCTACGTTGAAGTGAACGCCTGGCACGGGTTCGACAACTATGGCGCCTTTGTACTTTTTGCCCTTGATTATGGCTTTTGTGGCTGTTTTGCCTTTTAAGGCTAGGATGTCTTCCGCGTTTGGAATCAGCATGCCTTTTCGACGGTGTTCGCGGTGCATAAAGTTTCTTATCCAGCGTGAGACACCTTGTCGGCTCACGTCTTCCATGGGCATGCTGCTTATCCTAGCCAAAACAAGGATCAACTTCAAAACAAGCTCGTCGTCGAAGCTTGTAAGCTTGTAGGCGATCTCCGCGTCTCTGAAACAGTATTTGGCAAGTTCTGTGTAGGTTAATTCTCCTATACTCTTTTCCAGCGGTATTTTGTCCAAGCCTACTAGGGCTTTTCCAACATCGCCTAAAGTGACGTCGCGGTAGCGGTTGTTGAAGGCGTAGATTTGAATGGAACGGTTAAAGAAGAACTTGTAAAGGTCTATGTGCACGCCGTATTTCAGCAGGCAAACGCGTTTGCCGAGTTCTATTGGGATTTCATCCCTTTTGAAGCCGAATTTTTCTGCTCTATGCGCTAAATACCGCAGGTCAAAGTCGTCGCCGTTGAAGGTGATGATGAATGGGTAATCCCACAAGACGTCAAAAACAGCTTTCATTAACGCTTCTTCAGAATCGTAAAACTCCATTTTAACATCTGCAGGCAAACGTTCCGTGCCTTCACGCACACCCACACGTTTTAAAAGGAGCACCCGTTTCTGCCCGTCTGAACCATAAACTGAAACGCAGACTATGGGGTATTCTGCGACGCGGGGGTCTGGCATACGCGTAGGGATCGGTGACTGCACTTCAATGTCTATGGCGGCGTAGCGAAACCTTGGCGCCGGATACTCCAACAGCCTAGCCCACTGTTCAATGTATTCAAGCTCTTCGGCGTTCGCGTCCTTAAACGTGCCGACAATTTGCTTGACCATCTTTTCAGCTTCATCCAAAAATGTTTGAACAAGACTGCCGTTCTTAACTTCGTAAACCATGCCCGGCAAAAGCCCACGGTCATAAATGTAGGATTGGTAATACTTTATTTTGGCTTCCCAAACCTTAATGGACTCAGCTGGCACTGGCACAACCTTCGGAAAATCTTCCGGAATGATGTCCCTAATACAGCCTTTTGGGCGTCCGCCAATAGCCAACGGATCTTTAGCCACAACTTTTGTAACAGTGACTGTTCTGTCCAGAAGGGGGTTATATTTTTCCTCAATTTCAAAGTGGTCGAAGCCGGGATGCTTAACCAACCGGTCAATTTTTTCCAACTCAAGAGGTGAAAGGTTCGTGTAGCAGTATGGCTTATGTCCAGTGTTATCGTACCAAAAATAGATTCGCCCAGAAACAGGCTCGTACAGTTTTATCACGGCCTTGCCGACTTTCCCGTCGTAGGTGGCTGAGACAAAATAGGATTGTGGGAGATTTTCCGGAGCCTCAAAGCGGCGTCGCTCTTCCTCTAAGGCTTTCGTGAATGGAAGAGTTTCCCCTTCTTTTTCTTTCGGTTTTATTGTTTCTTGCATTGAGAACTCGTCGAGCCGCTTCTGGGTCAACTTCATTCTTTAACCTAACTTTTAATATGTGCTGGGTGGACTAAAATCTTACTAAGCCCGGCTAGGATGGTGAAGCTTGCTAAAGGAAGCTTGGACTTTAGCCGTTGAGGCTCTAAGTTGGATGGAGAAGGAGCGTATAAGCGAACGCTTAGCCTTGGCTCGAACAGCCAGACAGTTAGAGATAAGCGACGTGGACGCTTTACGGCTAGCTCACGGGCTTGTCTGCGAAACAGTGCGATGCCGCAACATGATAGACCGCTTCATAAACGAGGTCTTGAAACCAAAAGCCTTAAGCGATTTCTCTTTCGGTGTCCAGTCTTTTTTGAGACTTTACGTTTACCAAACCCGCGTGGCGAAAAACTGGGATAAAGCGGACTTGGAAGAAGCCAAAAACGTGGCTAGGCTGGCTCGTTCAATCTTGGGGTGGAGAACCCTACAGCCCGTCGAGCCTTATCTTGGATTGTTGTTAACTGAAAGCCCAAAAACCCTATTTAGAAGCGTAGGCGACGAAGAACGAGTCGGTCTTTCAACCTATCACCCAACATGGTTTGTGCGGTACTGTTTCCGACTTTTTGGAAGAAGCGAAGCCCTAGCCTTTTTGGAGGCAAGCGCCAAAACCCCACCTACATACATAAGGCTGAACACCATCAAGGCATGTGAAGACGAGATTCTAAAAAGACTTGAAGAGGAAAAAGTTAAAGTGGAAAAAGTTGAGGGGCTACGCCACGCCTACAAGGTTTTGAGCACAAAGCATCCCTTGACCAGAACAAAAAGCTTCCACGAAGGCTTGTTCTACATACAGGACAAGGCAAGCTGTTATGCTGCTGAAGTGGCGGATCCTAAGCCTGGCATGATGCTTTTAGACGTTTGCGCAGCTCCCGGCGCAAAAACCACTTATTTGGCTCAGCTTATGCAAAACTGTGGCACAATCTACTCCATAGACTATTCGAGGCGTAGGATGAACACGTGGAAAAGCGAGGTTGCACGGATGGGCGTAAAAATCGCCGAGCCAGTGATTGCAGATGCATGCAATTCCCTGCCGATAGCTGTGGAAGCTGACATGGTGGTTTTAGACCCGCCGTGCACAAGCACCGGAGCTTTCGCCAAGATCCCATCTGCCAAGTGGAGGCTTACCGCCCGTTCAGCCGAAAAGATGGCTGAAATCCAGTGGCAGATGCTGGAGAACTGCGCTGAAAAACTGAAGCCCGGCGGCACATTGGTCTATTCCACATGTAGCATAACAGTTGAAGAGAATGAGATGTTAATTGAACGTTTTCTGAAATGGCATCCAGAATTCCAACTGGCCGAAATAACTCCAAAAATAGGACTGCCCGGACTTAGAGGCTTAACAAAATGCCAAAGGCTTTATCCTCACATGCACGAATGCAACGGCTTCTTCATAGCAAAACTAGTAAAAAGTTATGCGCACTAAACCTAGTTGCCTCTGGCATTAGCTCATCAAGGGATTTTCTTGCAGAACTTTTCTAACCCTTCTTTGCTTTTTCTATACAGCATAGCATTTCAAAAATCACTTTTGCCGCTTGTATGGCCGTAACCCCTTGATCAAAGTTCGGTGCAACCTCCACAACGTCAAAACCCACCACACGCTTGTCGCAGACACTACCTAAAATGTCCAGAAACGTGGGTGCATCCAAACCCTCTGGTTCCGGGTTCTGCACAGCCGGAGCATACGCCGGGTCGAGAACATCCACGTCTATGGACAAGTAAAGATTCTTACACTTTTCCAGTTCCTTCAAAAGCCGGTTTGCGGTTTTTTCGCTGCCCATTTTCCTTATTTGATGCGCCGTGAAAAACTCTATTCCAACTTTTTTGGCGTATTCAAGCTCTTCTTTGCAGACGGCTCTTGTCCCCACTTCTAGGATTTTCGCTGGCTTTAACTGCTCATTCGCTCTCCGCATGAACGTGGTGTGCGAAAGCTTTAATCCCATGAACTCGTCGCGAAGGTCGAGGTGAGCGTCAAAACTGACGATGGCGGTTTGCGAAAAATCAACATCCAAACCTTTCAAAACGCCCAATGTTATGGTGTGTTCGCCCCCAATTACAACAGGCATTTTTCCAGCTTCTCTAATCTCTCTAACAACTTTTGCAAGCCTTTCAAGCGTTTGTTCCGTGTCTGTGGAGACATGCAAGTCCCCCAAGTCATGGATTCGCAAATCTTCCACATCTACGCCACTGCGGAAGCTGTAGGTTTCAATGTTCAGAGAAGCCATCCTGATAGCATTTGGACCGAAGCGTGCACCAGTTCTAAAAGTGCTTGTCACATCGAAGGACACGCCTAAAACCACGTAGTCAGCCTCTTCAAAAGCCTTTTGAAAGCCGCTAAAAACGTTAGGCTGAGAAACAAAAAGTTCCCTGAAACCCATCCACATTACTTCCTTCAATTTTGCTTTAAACATTCACCTTTTAAGCTCTAAAATTCTTTCGCTTTAGTTAAGCGTGCTACAGACTTGAAGCCAAAAATGTAGTGGCTGTGGGGGTGCGTTTTCGTCTCTTCAGATGCAAATAGTAGGCTGTGGAGGCTAGGACTGCAAATATGGCGAGCACCGCCAACGCAAGCCAATACAAGGGGATGCCGGCGAAGCCCTCGGCTGTAACAGCCTTAACCACATAATAGTTTTCCGCTGACCTTGCAGTGTTCCCAGCCTTGTCAACACATTCCACGTAGAAAATCACCGTGCTACCTTCTTCAAATCCTCGGATTGTGGCTGTCCAGTTGCCATCCTGCAAAGCCATAGAAATTTTCTGCCACTCTTCGCCTAGACGCTTAAACCATAAGGAAACGCTTCTTATTCCGCTGCCTATCTCGGTTATTTGAGCAGTAACAGTCACTGTTCTGTTCGTTGCTGGTGTTTCAGGCGTCCACTTCACGCTGTTTATTGTTGGCGCCGTGTTATCCACAACGACTATCACTTGTTTCTCAGCTTTGTTCCCTGCCTTATCCACAGCCACCAGTGTGATTCTATATTCGCCGTCGCCATATTCCGCCGTTTTCCACACGTAAATTTGAGTTTTCGCTTCCCACGTGTGGACTGCCTCGTTTATTGTTAGCTCTATATGGTCAAAGTTTGCATCGTCAGAGAGAACTTCAACCAGCACCAGTCCACTAACAAAACTTCCGTCAAGAGGTTGAAGGATTGCAACTTCAGGCGGGGTGTTGTCAACCACTATGGAAAGAGTGCTCTCCACAACGTTTCCAGCCTTGTCAAGCGCCCTCAATTTAAGCTCATGAACCCCATCGTTAAGCGCGACAGCGTCAATCACATACGTGTGCGTCCCCGTCTGGTTCCACAAGTTCAAGAGCACGTCGTCAAGCATCAACTTGGCTTCGCAAAGATTATCATCGTACACATAAAACGTGACATTCACAGTTTTTGATAGGAAGCTTCCGTTTTTAGGCATAAGGAAAACGGCGACTGGCAAATATTGATCCTCAACGCTGTAGGAGCATAAATCTAAAGAGGCTATGTTTCCTGCATGATCGACCGCGGACACTTTATACTGGACCGTCGTACCGTAAGGAAAACTTGGAATAGTCGCTGTGTACATTGTTCCGTTTTGCGTCATAACCATGGTTGTCCAATCGACGCCAGTCGAGTAGGATAGGCAAAGTTCTTTAACGCCGCTGGCGTTGGTTGGCTCTGTTGCGTTTGCGATCACCATGACGGTTTCGTTATAGTTTGGTTTGGCTGGAAATTGCTTGATGAAGGTTATGGTTGGAGGGTGAAAGTCGCCTACCACATAGATGTATTCCCCAGAACACGCCTTGTTTCCAGCCTTGTCGAAAGCGCAAACCTTGTAGGCTAATGTTGAATTGTAGGGTAAGGCTGGAATCTCAGCGAAGAATAGGCTGCCGTTTCGATCCATGCCTATTTCAAATTTTTGTTCTCCGTTAAGTATACAGCACAAGGTTGCGTTAGCAACACCACTTTTAGAGTCCGTGATGTAAGCCAAAACAAGAACGCTATCCTCATATTCAGGAACTTTTGGGTGTTGCATTACCCAATGAATCTTCGGAGGCTTGCGATCCCAGCGTCCACATCCAACCGCAAGCGGCGCATAAACTGAAACAACAATTAGCACTGCTAAAATGGCTGCAAACATGGTGAAACATTTGGTTTTAGACATGCCTTCTCTTTCTCCAATAGCAATGCAAACACATGCCTATAAAAGAGGTATTTCAGAATGGAAATATCAGACGCTGCTCAGAGGGAGGCATATAATTTATTAATCTAATGGCATTTCAATTAATGCGTTAACTCGGAAGGCGGATAACATGAGTTTAAAGTTAAAGCTGAAGGTGGAGGACGCTGGAATTTTAGCGGCGTCTATTTTCCACGTGGCAATAGGTATCGCGTGTTTTGTTGTTCTCGCCCTTGTAGACCCTGGACTGGTCCACATTGGGCTTCTTGGCATAATCAGTTTAGCCACAGCTTATGGGCTGTTCAAACGAAGGTTTTGGGCGCTCTGGAGCATATTCGTTGTCGCATTTATGGCTACTGTTTTATCGTTTTCCATGATTTACTTCACCATGGGAAGCGACATCCTAATTGACATAACAATGATAGTCTACTTGATCTTAACATGGATATTCACAGTTTATGTAGCCTCGAAAAGGGGTAAACTTGGGTTTTAGGACTTAATACACGCTTTTTCACTTTTGAAAAGGTGAACCATAACTTCCTCGCCTTCATCTACAAATTGTTGGTTTTCTGGAATTTCAATGAAACCGTCAGCTCTCAGAAGGGTTGTTATGGCGCCTGAAAGCCCCATTGGAACGGGCTCCGCCACCAGTTTGCCAGATTCCTCTTTAAGTTTCACGGTAACGAAGGTTTTTCTCCCCCTCGCTGGAAACATTCGCGTTGAAGCCAAAGCCTTAACGGTGGCATATTTTGTTGGCATCCTCCCAGCCATACATTCTATCACCGGACGCACCAACAAATGGAAAATGAGCAATGCAGAGGTCGGATGCCCAGGCAACGCGAAAATGGGTTTTCCGTCAACCACAGCCACCGTTGTTGGTTTTCCGGGCTTTATGGCGATTCCACAGACAACGACGCCGGGTTTTCCAAGTTGACTTAGGGTTGTTGGCATAACATCTTTGGGACCGACGGAGACGCCACCCGAGGTTACAACCATGTCGGCTGAAGCTAAAGCCGTTTTTAGTGCTTTTTCAAGTTCGGCTGCTTCGTCTGGAAAAACTCCAAGGTAAACTGGTTTTCCGCCGCTTTCTTGAACCGCAGCGCTTAAGCTGTAAGCGTTTATATCGTAAATTTTTGCCGGCGCAAGAGGTTTGCCTGGTTCAGTTACTTCCGCGCCGGTTGAGAGAACCGCCACTTTTGGAACCTTGTAAACTTTTACTTTGGCGCGCCCCACAGCGGCTATGGCGCCTATTTCTCGCGCTGTTAAAAGCTGCCCTTTCCGTGCTACAACTTCGCCCTTTTTTATGTCGGCTCCAGCCTTCATGATGTTCCCGTCTCTTGCCGCAGCTACGTAAACATAGACTTCGCCGTTTTTCCGCTCAGCGTCCTCAAGCATTACAACGGCGTCTGCGCCTTCAGGTATAGGGGCGCCGGTCATTATTTCAGCGGCAGTTCCATGTTCGACTCTGATTTTTGGTTTCTCTCCAACACATACCATTCCACAGAGCTTCAGTTTCACTGGCTTGTTTTCATCAGCCCCAAAAGTGTCTTCAGCTTTAACGGCATAGCCGTCCACCGTTGAACGGTTAAAGGGCGGAATGTCAATTTCCGCCACAACGTCCTCGGCTAGAACGCGGTTAAAAGCCTCTAGCAGTGGAATTTCCTCCACGCCCAACGGTTTAGCTTCAAAATGTTTTTGGATTACCAGTTTTGCCTCTTCGAGGGTAAGAAGTCTCCTAAACATGTTCACCAGTTGCCTCCACAGCGTCGAAAAGGTGTACCAGCACCGTTTCGCCTTCCTCCAAGCCTTCGCGGTTTTCGGGAACAACCACGTAGCCATTGGCCTTCGTCATGGTGGAAAGTACGCCGGAGCCCCTAGCGCTTATGGGTTCAGCGTAAAACTCACCGTTGCATTGGAAGACGCGCACACGCACAAACGTTTTCCGACCAAGAGCTGTTGATATTCTCCGCGTCAGCTTCGCCTTTAAGACTGGTCTAGACTCGTGTTCCGCTCCTAGCATCTTGAGAATTAACGGTCCAGCGAAAACTTCAAAGCCGAACATGGCGGCGATGGGGTTTCCCGAAAGCACTATTACTGGCTTGTTGTTTATCACGGCGAGAGCTGTAGGCATGGCTGGTCGCATGGCTACTCCATGAACGACTACGCCTGGCTTGCCAATGCTGTTTATGACTGCTGGAACAAGGTCTGAGGCGCCGACGCTTGTGCCGCCTGTGGTCACAACCACATCAGCCTTTTCTAGTCCAAGCCTAATTTTTCCAGAAATCTCCTCTATATCGTCCCTTGCTATACCCAAGTCCACTGGTTCGGCGCCGAGCTCACGGCATAAGGAGGCTATAACCAGCCTATTAACTTCGTAAACCTGGTTTTCCCCTAGTGTTTTTCCAACCTCTACAAGCTCGTTTCCAGTGGCTAAAACCGCCACCTTCGGCTTTTCATAAACGCGTACTTGGTTTTTGCCTAAAGCAGCAATAAGCCCTAAATGATGAGGTTTTAAACGGGTTCCAGCTTTAACAGCCACCTCGCCCTTTGCAACGTCTTCTCCCCTTTTTGAAACATTTTCGCCAGGTGCAACAGCAACCAAAACTTCTATTTCGTTGTCGCTAACCCGTTTAGTATGCTCCAACATTAAAACGGCGTTTGCCCCTTTGGGAAGATGGTTTCCGGTCCAAACTTGTTTGGCTTCTCCAACTTTAACCTCGTCTGCATGGGTTAACCTAAATCTTTTCGGCTTAAACTGCGAGGCTCCAAAAGTGTCTTCAGCTCTGACAGCATAACCGTCCACCGCCGACCTGTCAAATCTTGGCAAGTCTTCATCTGCCACTATGTCTTCGGCTAAAACTCGGTTAAGCGCCTCAGCCAATGGAACAACTACCGTTCTTCTTTCAATTTTTAAATTGTTGAAGAACTTCTGCCTCGCCTCTTCAATGGTTACGAGTTTTTGAAAGCCTTTCAATCTAACCAGAAGAGACACCTACAAACAGCACACATGCTTTGCTGAAAAAGATATCGCCCAATTCCTCTAGAAACTGTTCATGAAGCCAGCTCTTTTTTGAGTATATCACGCATTTTTATGGCGTCCACATCCAGCACTGGGCTTTCACTTATTACAACAGGGTTGAGCTTGAACTCAGCGATAACTTTTGCAAGTAAGGCAAAGTCAGGACCATACCCAGCTTCGTCCAGCGTATGGTGGCATTTTTCACCCTTCTCTGTAAACTCCACCTTGGTGAAGTGGCAGTGCATGTTTTTGACCGCATCAGTCCCTAAACGTTTTTCAACAGTCTCAACAATCCGACGGAAGTCTTCAACCGTCTTAAATAAGCCCTTTTCCCTCGCGTGGAGGTGCGCCCAGTCTATGACAGGCTGGGTTTGCTCAACATTTTCGCATAAAGCTATAACTTCCTCGAGGCTTCCAAGCTGGGAGGGTTTTCCCATGGTTTCTGGACCAAGTTTGACACGAGTTACTCCAAGCGACTTCAACCTTTCAACAACATCTTTTAAGGCTTCTAGACAGTTGGCAAAGGCTTCCTTCGACGCTTTCTTACCATAAAACCCGGGGTGAAAAACAACTGTTTGAGCTTGCATCCACTGAGCCGCAGTGGCGCATGCCACTAAACGCGTTTTGCTGGCTTCAATGGTTTCTTTGTCACCACAAAAGTTTATGAAATAAGAGGCGTGGAGACTAAGTAGCACATCGTTCTCCTTAGCTTTTAAACCAAATTTCTCCGCATCTTCACGTCTTATCTGTGGTTTCACACCCCATCGAACAGCTTGATACTCAAAAGCGTCTAGCCCTTCTTCCCGCAACAGCCTAGGAACATCCATCAAAGTGGCTTTCAGAGCTCTAAAACCAGGCGGAACCCCCGCTGGACCAAATCTTGGGCGATCAGCCATTTCTAAGCCTCTAAAGGCTTTTATCTTCTCTTGTAGCGATAACTTTTACGCACAAAAACCCCGTAAAGCAAAACTGCCAAGGCGGAAAACCAAGCCGCAAGATTCTGAAAAACCAGATACTTGCCATGGGCTGGCAGGTCAGCCAAAGGCTTAATTAAGGATCCAAGGGCTGCGGCGGAAGCCCTAATGCCGGGGGCAGCAGCCTTTATGGCGTTGTCAAAAGCCGAGCACACCCATCCAAGGGGCGCAACTGTTTGGATGAAACTTTGCAAAGCATTGTTAGTTGCCGTTACAAATCCGAGAAGCTGGGGATTACTCTGATAAACGTGGGCGAAAGCTCTATAAACAAGCCAAGGGTTGGCTAAAACTGAAATTAGTGTGGCTAAAGCCAGAAAAACAAGCAGCACCGTCACGGCGCCTTTCACACCTTTAACCTCAAGTAGCCCAGCTTTCATTTTACCTAAGAAAGCACTTATTCTGGCACTTAGCCCAGCACCGGTTTTCTCTGAACCCTTCGCTTTTTTGGACTGCCTAACTTTTTCTAGCGGTCTCATGGCGAGGTACTCCACCATGCAGGCCCAGCTCGCAGCGAGCACAATAACTATTGATGCAGGGACCAAGTGGAAAAGGGGGCTGATCGAAAAGCCTAACAATGGAGCTTGAAAAGTAGCTTCATCCCGTACCCCAATGCTTATGGCGTAAAAAACAATTAAACATTCAACCAAGGATGCTGAGGCAATAAAAAGTGCCAGCGCCGTAAGCCCTTTTAGGGTTGACCAGCGAAACGGCACACTTCCAGAGGGCTTCTGCGCGGTCAATCGATCACCACAAGCTAAACGTTTCGACCTTGTGTTTATGATGCTGTTCAAGTTAAAAAACGTGACTGTTATATGGGGAATTCATGTCCACACTTTGGGCACTTGGCGTATCCACACTGAACCGTGGACGGACATCCAGAACAGGCGAAAGCTCTCCCATAAGATATGTCAAACGTGAAACCACATTTTGTACAATGCACTATCCGCTTCGCTTTCGTTTTAACATCCATTCCTGTCACCCTTTTCTCGAAAAGCATGAGCAACAACGAAACTTTAAACTTTTCTAGATGCTTGAATTTTTAAAGGAAAGTCTTAACAACAAATAAATCTTATTAAAAAGATACAACCTTTAAAAAATAGGCTTCGACCGTTGGCACAGGGCTCAGATGTTGAAAGCTGGAAAAAATGAGAGGCTGGAACTGTACAAGGACAGAAATGTTCAAGTTTTTTTAGGTAAGTTTCTAAGCGGCGAGATTAGTGAGCTTAAACCAACCTTTGACGCGAAAGTTGGTTACAGGTATCCTGAAGTTGAAGCAGTTTTAGGAGGAACATCAGACGTCGAAGAGTTTCTCGAAAAACTTTACTTAGCCGGAATTCTTGAAAGAAGGCTTTATGACAAGATTATTTATTGTCCGAACTGCGGCTCACAAAACGTTTCAACTCATTACTGTTGTCCCTACTGCAAATCCTTCAACATTCGTAAGGGCTCTCTAATAGAGCACGTGAAATGTGGATATATGGATGTGGAGGAAAACTTCCGGAAAGGCGAGAAACTTGTTTGTCCAAAATGTCGGGAGGAACTGAAAAAGCCGGACGCCGACTACAGAAGGGCTGGAATATGGTGTACCTGCCAGGAATGCGGCAAAAGCTTTGACATACCGGTTCCAAGACATTTTTGCAGGGACTGTCAATCAGAATTCACATTTGAGGATGTAGAGATTAAAGACGTTTATGCCTACACGTTGAACGAGAATGTAAAGGGCGAAATAACCGCTGGATGGATTTTCGTTGCGCCTATAAGAGAGTTTCTAATGGAAAACGGGTTTGAGGTTGAGGCCCCAGCCTTTATCAAAGGCAAGTCGGGCGCAAATCACATGTTTGACATAGCTGCCTACAAGGAAGGCAAAACGGGAAAAGTAACTGTCTTGGATGTAGCGATAGCCACAGAGAACGCTGTTATGGAGCAACCGGTTATAGCGCTTTTCGCTAAGATGTATGATGTTTCGCCGGAACACGCTTTTCTGGTGGCTATTCCAAAGCTAAGCGAAAATGCGAAAAAGATGGCGGAGCTTTACAACATAAAGGTTATAGAGGCAAAAGACGCAAAGGAAGTGATGAAATCCCTAAAAGAGAAAATAGCCAAAAAATAGGTTTGCAACATTTAACCACATGAAAAAACCGCAACGTTTCCCAGTTCAGTTACAACCTTAATTATGAAGCCATCCGACGGTAAGAGCAGGTCTTCCCTACTGTAGTCTACTGTTTCGCCTGAATTAATGAAAAAGTCCACGCTATGGCGCATGTGAGATTTCTCAGTTATTATCCATAAGGCGACTATGTGGGCTGTTGTAGCCCCTTCATTTTTGAGCATGAAGATGGCGCCATATTTCAAGCCTACTTTAACTGTGAAAGAGTTTATACTTACTGTTGTGGGAGCCCCGTCCGGGTTTTCGTCGTGGAAGACAAGCTTTATTGTACCGTTGTTTGGGTTGATGTAGCATTGCCAAGAGTTTTCTAGGCTTATCGTGTGGTCTTTGAAGTACAATGTTGGTGAGATGGTTTCTATTTTGTCGTATTGATTGTTTATCCAGTTGTATGCTTCTAGAATCCATTGTTCTTTTGTATCATTTGTCTTGAAACGAATGTTGATCTTAACAAAGGAAATGTTTTCAATGGGGTATCTCGTCAAATTTAGCGTGAAATCTCCTCCGATAGATAGGCTATATGTTTTGCTTTCTAACTGGGCTTTCAGTTCTATAAGGTCTAACCAAAGCTCAAAGGGTGTTGAGGTGGGTTTCACCGCGGTGATTTTCAATTTCCATACGCTGGTTACTGGGTCCTTGAAGCTTGTGGCGTTGACTGTTATTGTTTGACTTATGGTTGTATCATATGTCCCCATCATTGTGAAGTTGTAGCCATCACCGCTGTTGGGATATTCATTTATCTGATAGAGCTGAAATGTTGCGTTAACTCCATCGGTTGTGCATTTGCCGTTTACAGTCCAGTTTAAGCTTGCCCATTCTTCGAAATTGCTGTTCCCGGTGAACTCAACCTCGGCAACATGCCTTGGAGGCGGTAGGCGTATAGCCAAGACATCAGAGTTCTTCACGTAAACGGTCATAGCTGAGCTTAGAGAGCGGTATTTCGTAGCGATAACATGAGGGTTATCGTCCAGCGTTATGTTCTGTATGAAAACCTTGGGCACATAATCATTCACGTCTTGAGGTCTGATTTGCTGCTGTCCATAAATTACGTTGTCTATTGTGAGGGTGGTTTCATAGCTATAACTTGTCGAGGACCCCCGCGTCGTTATTCCGCCTAAAACGAGATAGTTGCCAGCCCGTTCAGGCGGTATGGTTAGTGACGTGTATGTTTGGAGTGTTGTTTGAGTGGTTTGCGCTTGCGTCACTGTCGAGCTGGCTTGGAACTCGAAGACATCTGTAAGTCTTATCGCTAATAGGCTTATATACTGCCAGTCTGCGCTTGGAGTTGTGTCAGTATCTGCTATTTGGAACTTGATGCTGTGCGCACCTGCAGTAAAATAGCGGACAGCAATTATTGCAAAGCAATGTTCCTCGTTAGTGCTCGTATCTTCGATTCGGGCATAGCTCCATGTGGATTCGCCGCCCACCAAGTATGGGATGTATTCAACTCCATCGTCGATGTTTAGCCTAACTGAAACAGAGCTTAACGTAGAGTCTGATTCAACTTTTGCACTTGCCCAAATTAAATAGTAGCCAGCAGTGGAAGGGTTCACAGTTATTTCATAAGTGTCTCCTTGAAGGTTTCCCCAAACATTATCAACGTTTACCTGCTCACCACTCTCATAGACGCCTACGTATTCGGCGTTTGGTAAGTTATCAAGTCTAATTGCGTAAATCCCGCCTCTTAATGCTGTTACACTGGCACCAGAACTCGAGACAGCGATTTGCCACTTGAAAGTTACACTGCTTCCTGTCCCCTCATATAAGTAGGCAAACATCTGTGGCATTACTTCACTGTTAGCGACTCTTGGGCGGTCCATGTATCTGGCTAAGACAGTTGAGTCTTGAACAAACTGGGCATGCGCTTGACGTGACGTGGAGGAGCATGTTAGCTCTATGTAGCCCAACACAAGGTATTCTGCCTGATTTTCCGCCTGGAACGTTAACGATAGATAATCCGAGTATTGGGTTGAACTGACGGTGAAAGCCGTCTCACTTGCTATGAAATAATAAGTGACGCCGACAAGGGAACTTCGGATTTTCATGTAACTACCATCATCATTCCGCAAATCATCCACCGTGCCTGAAACAATCACCCCATTTATAGGATCGGATACGTCTGGGTGGAAACTCCATTCAACACCAGCTGCTTTCTCCTCTGTAAATGACCCGATGAGACTATTATTTTCAAGTCGCAGTGAGAGAGGTTCAACGTTTGATATTTTCACATTTTCCTGAGTCTTTTGCCAGTCGAATTGGCTCATTTGGTAGCTCCATAAAACTACGTTTGCAACTATCACTGTTATGAGTATTAGGCTTAACATTACAACTAGAACGTTGCTTACGCCCCGCCTGTCAGACTTTATCCTTCTAAGGTGCCTTATAATAGCCTTCAACACTGTTCCCTCTTAACGTTACAATCTTTATGCGGTACACGTTGCCGCTTTCCCATGGATACGTGATGTTCAACCATCCATGGCTGCCTATTTCTAAATCAAGCCTTGCAAAGGCTTGAGTAGGAGTGCTGTTTATGTAGACTGCTGAAACTGTGATTGCAACTTTTCCAGTGTTGCGTATGTATACGCCTATGCGGTTAACCCTTGTTTCATTGTTGAACCAGACATCCTCTATGATGAAGCGTTCACCCATAACCTCCCTAAGATTCGCTGTAACCACGTATGTGGTAGCTGCGGCTATTGACATGGCGGCTACAGCCACAACCATAAGCAGAAGATTGCTTAACACTGGGCTTACAGCCCGTCTGTCCATGAGAAATCTCAAAAACATGCACATGCCTCACCAGCCTCCTACAAGAAGAGTTTTAGGGCAATATAACCACAGATCATTAGAGCCAAGCTATGCTTTAGTCCAGCGTTTATGGTGCCTTCGCCCATTTTGCCAGCCACCAGACCGCCGAAAAATGCTTGAATAACCGTCAAATGAAAGAATAGCCGTTTAACTTCTTCTGGCGCCATTATAGCTGCGCCGAGTATTGGCAAACCTTGCATGTCCACGAAGAACGACTTGAACAGCAGTATAATGGTGAATATGAAGACGAAGAAGGCCACGTAGATTATGGCGATGTATGGGCGTGTCTGGTTTCGCCTTTCCTTATGCAACAGCAGTGTTGACTGGACAAACTTGCCCATGGGGTCAAAAATCTTCTCCACATGTCCGCCTGAACGGTTTGCCTCAATTATTAAGGGGACTGTCCGCTGCACAAGAAGGGTGTTGACACGTTTAGCAAAAGCAACCAAAGCCTCCTCTAGAGTCATGCCCCATGAAATCTGCGCCGTCATTTTACGCAGTTCAGCCGTTAAAGGTCCAAAATCCCTTTTCGCCGCTTCTTCAAGGGCACGTGGCAAAGTCATGCCAGTTTCTTGAGCTTGCACTATGCTTCTGAAAAGGTCTGGCAAGTGTTCGTCTATGGCTTTCCTCCACCTGTATTCAACGTAATTCAGCACCGTGGGAGGAGTGAATGTTACTATGATAGCGAAAAAGACAAAATCGTCGAAAACAGGGGTTCCGCCAGTCCTAAAAAAGCCGAAAACAGTTATGGCTAAAGCTACCGTGACGGACGCAAACCACACGACTCGTTTCACTTTCCTCTCTATTTTCGGCATGCTCTACCACTTTGGCGAAACAGAATCCAAAATTATGAGGAACATTATGGAACACACAGGAACCCCTATGTAGGTTAATAAGTTAAGCAGCAAGTCTGGACTCAGAGGACCGAGGCTGCCGCCGCCCATCATAGCCATAACCGCAAGCATAATGATCAACAGCAATGGCCCAGTCACAAGAAGAGCTACGTAAAACTCTGAAAGAATGGACAGCGTGTCTGAGAACTTTTGAAGGCTTATCCTCTTCAGTTTCATGTGTTCCTTGGACTTTGCCCTAAGGAAAGAGGAAAGACTGCTACCAGAGTGAATTGTCGAAATGAAGCCCTCGAGCATTTCCCGAAATAGCGTGGAAGGTGATCTTTTAGACGCGTTTTCCAAAGCCGAAATTATGTCCAGTCCGAAGATGTTAATGTCGCGGATTATGTTTTTCGCCTCTGCTGAAACCGCCAAAGGCACTGGAAGATTTGATAATGAATGGAAGATTTTCTCGGGTGGAACACCTGCACTTGCAAGAATAGACATGTAACCCGTGGCAAAGGCTAACTCATCCTCTAAATCCCGCTTAATCTTATCAGCACGATAAACCGGGTAACCATAAAACCCGACAACTGAAAAAGCCACCGTGAAAAGGCTGCCCCCCAAACCAAATAGTATGGCAGGAAAAACCGGTGTTTGGAAAACGAAGAGGAGCACGCATGGTACACATATGAAGACGGCTAGCGCGGTTATGGCTGTTGAAAAAACCGTTAAGCTGACATAGGCTCTAAAACTGGTTTTAATTCCAGCCCTTTGCAGATGTATGCTTAAATCTTGAAAAAGAGGCAGAATTGGTCCAATTCTTCCGCCAACAAGCCTGTAAGCAATGGAAGAAAGACTTTCAGCCTTAAACTCCACGTTGCGGCTGCCACTTTCATTTATAATCTTTTCATCTTTGGTTTTGAGCCTTTTAAATTGCAACAGCAGATGATTGTAGAAGTTCTTAAAAGTTTCAGATATTTTCGCCCTTTTCATTTGAGCCCCATCCTTGCTCTTTGGAAAACTCTCGCCGGGTTGGTGTAGTATTCACGGATTACATTGGCTACTTCCGTGTATCTGCGGATACCTCTCTTAACCATCCATTCGAGAACCGTTTTTCTGCGATAAAGCTCCCGTCTAACGTCGTCTTCGCTTAAATCCATCTTTCTCATATGCTCCTCCAAGAGGGAGCTGTGACCCAGAAACTCGAATGCGTCGTTCTTTGGCTTCCACCGGAAAACTTCCTCCGTCAATATGTTACTTGTTTTCACATCAAACCCGAGGACTTCCGTTGCCGTAATTGTTCTTCTAGCCGGCTTTCCCTCGATTTCGGTTCTCGCCATAACCATTACGAGGTCAATCATAGCTATGAGGGGCTTTGGAATATTCATGGGTTCAGACTCGAGGCGGTTTATCACGGCTTCCACGGATTCTGCGTGAATGGTGCACATTCCAAGATGCCCCGTCGCCATAGCCTGAAAAAGCGTGTAAGCTTCTTCGCCGCGGATTTCGCCTACAATTATGTAGTCTGGTCTCTGTCGTACAGCTGCTTTCAAAAGGTCGAATAGGGTTATGGCGCTTTTGTTGTCGTATCCAAAGCCTTCCCTAACAACGGATGGAATCCAGTTTTCATGGGGCAAATTAAGCTCTTGAGTGTCTTCTACACTTACGATCTTCATTTCAGGCTTTATGAACATGGATAAGCAGTTAAGCATGGTTGTTTTTCCAGCAGCTATACCGCCTGCTACAAGCACTGAGGCGCGGTTTTCTATAATGTACCAGAGGTAAGCAGCCATCTCCGACGAGAGCGTGTTAAAGGCAATGAGGTCTGAAATTGTTAGAGGGTCCACTCTGAAACGGCGTACCGTGAAAGTTGAGCCTCTCTTCGTTATTTCATTTCCATATGTTAATTGTATGCGGCTTCCATCCGGCAGCGAAGCGTCCAAGATTGGAGAAGCTATGGAAATGTTTTTGCCTGCCAGATAGGCTAAGCGAACTATGAAGGAGTTGAGTTCCGCTTCGTCGCTGAAAATTATGTTTGTGGGCAGTGACTCGTAAGACCTGTGCCAAACATATATTGGTATGTTTACGCCGTCGCATGAAATGTCCTCAATCATATGGTCCTTCATTAACGGGTCAATTTTGCCATAGCCTATGAAGTCCCTTGTAAGGTAGTATAGGAGTTTGTCAATGGATTCTGTTGGAATTTTTATATGGTATTTTTTAATCACATGCCTTGCTTTTTCGCGAAGATACTCCTCGGCTTTTTCTTTGGTTTCTATTTCCTTCAGGTTTACGTCAATTTCTTCCATCAGAATGCTTTTGACCTCTTTTAGACGCCCTTCCTCCTCCTTTGTCAGGGTGGGCTCAATGACCTCATAACGGGTTTTCTGGGTTTCTGGATCCTTGACTATAGCGGCATAGACGTAGGGCTCCTGTATTGGGTAAACTTCCCTAAAGACGGCTGGTTTTCTCTCTTTTGCCTCTACTACTATGCTGAATTCTGTTTCTTCGGTTGTTTTTGCCTTTTTAGTGGTTTTTGGCATTTTATTTTCCCTTTTGTGGTTTAGGGTTTGGGCTGCTTTTCTGGATAATATACTATCGCAAGTCTTAATAAGCTATATGCATGTTCAATCTTTAACGCGCTTAAAAACACAACATCAACAATAAAACATCATACTACTTGTATCTAGCTCTTCTCTTCTGCCTTTTCTTCTTTTGTCTGCGCATTCTCTTCTTTTTCCACTTCGCCCGGATATCACTCACACTCCTAGAAGTGACTACTCTATAGTGGCGTGTCTCCGCCTTAACTCTTCTTCGGTTGTTCCCATGCGGTGCATCAACTCTACTATTAAGCTGTCCAAGAAAACCATACAGTTATTTTCGAAGATGCTTCCAAGAGGCGTTAGAGGCTCCCTCTCACCCATAAGTTGCCTAGCCAAATAATCTTCCTCGCGAGGCCATCCGGCTTTTGTTCTACCCTTAACTGTGACGACGAGGTCGGCTATTTGTCCCAACGGCGACTCTGGGAAGGAGGTTATTGCCACCACTGTGGCGCCTATCTCCTTTGCGGCTGCGCTTGCCGTTAAAACCATTTTTGTGGCTCCGGTCCCAGATATGGCGATCAAAACATCTCCCTTTCCAGCAGCTGGAGTTATGGTTTCGCCTAGGAAGTATACGTTGAAACCTAGGTTCATTAGGCGTAGGGCGAAGGCTCTGCCCACGAAGCCGCTTCTCCCCATGCCTACAACGAATATTTTCTTGTCTTTCGCCGCTAATAGAAGTTGTATGAAACGTTCCACCTCGTTTGGGTTAAGCTCTTCAATGGCGTTTTTAATCCCTGAGATGATTTCTTCAGCCGCAGCCCTCAACCATCTCAAGTTTTCCAGCTCCGTGAAACCTCTTTACACTAGAGTCTATGTTAAAAGTCTTGCGGTTAAACTATTCCCGCCAAAATTTCTTCTAAACGAGGTATATAGAAACATAAGCGGACAAAAATGGCTATAGCAAGTATGGCAACAGTTATAGCCGCGAAAAGGTAGTCCTCGCGGCGCAGCTTCAAAACGTACAGGTTTGTGCGTTTTTTGGTGGCTCCCCAAGCGCGGGATTCCATGGCTTCTGCAAGTTCAAGACTTCTGCGGATGGCGCTTACAATCAATGGTATCAGTATTGGGATGTAGTTTCTCACCCTCCTCAGAAAGTTTCCTTTTTCAAGCTCTAATCCTCTTGCCTTTTGAGCGTCCATTATTGTCTGGGCTTCTTCGGCTAAGACTGGAACGAAGCGCACCGCCGTTGTGAAGGCAAAGCAAAACTCGTAAGGCACCCGCGACTGTTCTAGGGCTAGTCCTAAATGATCCGGCGAAGTGGTTAAGAAGAATATGGAGAAGGAGCCCACCAACACCAAAAAACGTATGGTCATAGCTAACGCGTACTCCAAAGAAGAAAAAGTAATCACGTAACCAGCGCTTATGAAGGGAAAAAGCAGGTTTGTGAAGAAAATTATTGATGCCAAGAAGGCTGCTCCCTTCATGGAACGGAACCATTCTCTTTTTACACCAGCAATAAGCACGAATGGAATTTGCATGACAAAAAGCACTACGAGGGGGAGTAGCTGCCAGAAAATTATTGCCACTGCAAAAATGACACATGCGTAAATGAATTTTATTCTTGGGTCAAGGTTGTGGATTGGCGAGCTAACCCTTCTAAAACGCAATCCATCAAAAAAACTCATTATCTCAGCCCCTTGAAGGCTTTCGTGAGGAACTCCTTCGCCTCGTAAATGTCTATCACATCCCTCGGGAAACCTAGGTCTGAAAGGTTTAGGAAAATTTGAGCTATCTGCGGCGGCACTAAGGAGGCTTGCTCCACTATCTCTGGATTTGTAAGCACTTTCCTAGCTTCTCCATCCGCGACGATTTTGCCGCCCCTCATAAGTACGACCCGCGGATTGCATTCAGCCACAAACTCAACGTCGTGAGTCACAACGACCACGGTTTTTTCTTGGGCGTTCATTTGTAAAATGAACTGGCGGAGCTTTTCCTTCTGCTGATAATCCTGCCCGATGGTGGGTTCGTCCAAAATCAGTATTTTTGGGTCCCAAGCCAACACGGAAGCTAAGGCGACACGTTTTCTTTCGCCGCCACTAAGCATGAAAGGAGAAGTCTTCCTATATTGGGATAGCCCCAAAAGATTAAGCGCCCACTCAACGCGTTTTTCTATCACGTCCGGGCTGAAACCGAAATTTTTGAGGGCGAAGGCAATCTCCTCCTCTACTGTTTCGCAGAAAAGCTGGTGGTCTGGATTCTGAAAAACAAAGCCTACTTTACGCGCCAACGTTGCAACACTAACCTTTGTGGTTTCCACCCCGTCCACAAGCACCCTTCCCCTTGTAGGCTTTAACAGTCCATTGAAATGTTTCACAAGAGTTGTTTTTCCAGCACCATTCTCTCCCATTATAGCTACAAATTCGCCGTCCCGAATGGTTAGGGAAACTCCTTTCAAAGCTTCCACACCGCTTGGATAGGTGAAGTAGACGTCTTCAACCTCAATCATGACGTTTGAACGCCTCCCTAATTTTTTCAGCCATCTCCTCCGATGAAAGAGGCACCTTCCCGCCAAGCTTTACCCCTTCAGCCTTTAACATTTGGTAGAGGCGTGTAGCCTTTGGAATACCAACTCCAATGAGTCGAGCTTCCTCAGAGCTTAAAATCGCGTGGGGCTCTCCATCCAAAACAACGCGCCCCCCATCCATTATGATTATGTGGTCTGCATATTTCGCCGTTAAATCCAACCTGTGTTCGACAAGCACTATGGTTATTCCAAGCTTCTTGTTCAGCTCATAAATAACCTCGAAAATTTTCTTGGCGCCAAGAGGGTCAAGAAACGAAGTTGGCTCATCTAGAACTATAACTTCTGGCTGCATGGCTAAAACTGAGGCTATGGCAACGCGTTGCTGCTGTCCGCCTGAGAGTTCTGTAGGCGCCCTTTCCCGCAACTCGTATATGCCTGTCAGTTGAAGAGCCCAGTCCACCCTTTTGCGGATTTCCTCCCTTGGCAATCCAAGGTTTTCAAGCCCAAAAGCCACGTCCTTCTCCACTGATAATGCGAAAAGCTGGTTTTCAGGGTTCTGGAAAACCATGCCCACATGGGTTGCCAACTCGTAAACCGGATGCTCTTGCACTCTCAGTCCAGCAACGGTTATTTCGCCCTTCAACTCGCCCTGATAAAAGTGGGGGATAAGCCCATTAAAACATCTACATAAGGTTGTTTTCCCACAGCCGCTTGGCCCTGTGATCAACGCAAATTCGCCCTTCTCAATTTTTATTGAGACATCTTTTATTGCGGGCCAAGCAGCGCCTGGATATGTGTATGTCAAGTTTTTTGTTTCGATTATTGCCATGCGGGTTTCCACGGCACTTAAAGGCTTTCTTCTCATTTAAGAGTAACTACTCAAATTTTGGTTTGAGATAAACGCTCCTTCAAAAGTTTCCAACATTTTTTGAGGCCAACTTCAAGCTCGCCATAACCGTTAACTCCGGCAGCTGTTGCGTGGCCTCCACCCATGCCTTTGAGATATTCGCCCAAAGGTTTAGCTATGTCTCTGCCCAAGTGGATGCCGGTTTTTTCATGAAACTCGTTCGTGCAACGGAGGCTTATTTCAAGGCTGTCGTTCTTCTGCCCGCCAACCACAGCTACGTGTGCACCCAAATCGATTATGGCGCGGGCGGCTGACGCTTGAAAAGCGCTCACATGGGATATGGCGATTATCCACTCGCCAACCTTGAAGAGCTTAGCTCTTCTACAAGCCTTTAGCCTTGCCACCCTTTCAGAGAAATCCATTGGTAGTGAAAGCATAGCTAACGCTTCTTGGGCGTTAACCCCAGAGTCTATAAGTTCTGCGATAATTTTCAATGTCGATGAGCTGGCTAAAACAAAGTGGCGTGTGTCAAAAGCAATTCCCAGAAAAAGGGCTTTAGCCTCGCTTTCTCCAATCTTCACACCCATATGCCTATAGAAATTGTAGACTATTTCACATGTTGAGGAAACGTTCTCATCTGTTATGCATAGCCTAGCTATTTTCTCGGTTTCTGGATGAGCCGCGTGATGGTCAACAACTATTATTGGGGCTCTTGAAGCCTTAACTTTCTCGGCTAGGTTGTTAAGCTGCTGTACTGTGTTCGTGTCCATAAGTATTATGGTGTCTGCCTTTTCAATGCTAGGGTCCGTTTCAACGTCTATGGGCAGACTTTTCAGAATGTGCTTTGAAAGGCGGCTGATGCTTTGGGCAGCCCCGATCTGCACGGTTGCTTGGGGTCTAAATTGTTTTATAAGGCTTGATAAGGCGTAGGCCGAACATACGGCGTCAGGGTCCGCGTTGTGATGACATAATAAAACAACATGTTTGGCATTTTGTTCATCCAATATTTTGGCTATTTCTGTAAACGACACTTCAACTCCCTCAAGTATCTTTCGGCTGTGGCAAAGGATTCTTTCACGGCTTCATCTGCAAGCCTTTGAGCGTCAAAAGTTCCCATGATAGGCGAGAGAACCAATTCAACCTCCACAGTTAACGTTAAGGGTTTTCCGTTTTCCGCTTCCACGTCAGCACTTATATTTAAAGTTTCAACTCGTTTAGGCGGAACCTTTGATAGGATGTACTCCCGCGCTGTCTCCTCAACCATTGAACACAACTCTTCAATCTGTTCTGGCGTAAGCTCTGGCAAACCAAGCTCTTCCAAACTTTCACCCAAGATTTTACGCGTTTATGGCTGGGTTCCCGAAATTGGAGCCAAGTCCTGCTGAAGTTTTGCTTGAAGTTCTTTCATTTGACTGCGCAGGCGCTCCTCTTGCTTGCCCAAAACTGTTGCCCGCATGTTCAGCAACTCTTTTCTTTCGTTCAAGTCTGCAGTAACCTTTGCCTTGTCGGTTCTAACAAGCAAGGAGCCTATGGACTTGTATATAACTGCGTCGTCGGAAACCTTCTGCAGCTCACTCAAAGCCTGCTCAATCTCCGTCAACTCCAGCTCCACCTGCTGTTTCTGAGCCAAAACAGACTGCAAAGTCTGCTGCAGCTGTTGAAGCCTTAAGAGGCGCTCCTGAACCTGTGGGGGAAGTTTCGCCAAATCTTCGCTCAAATCTTATCCTTCCATCTGCACAGCTCTTACATCAAACCAATTAATTAAACGTTTCCAAACGAAACAACGGCAAACCCGAAATCAAAAGCTATTGACGCTCGTCAGCTAGTTTCACCCAAAAGGCTAAGACTCTAGAGGGAAGGGGCTAGAGAAAATAAACTTTCACATCAAACCATTTTCCAGCAAAACATAATTGGCTAAAAGCTTGTTTATCCTCCGCCCACGGGCGGTATAATGGCTAAGACATCACCGTCTGCAAGTTCGGTTTCTAGCCCTTTAAGGGTTGATGCGCTTCGTCCATTTATAAGGAACTGTAGAAAACCTTTGACATCGCCGGTCTTGCTGTCGTAAACGTATTCCACAAAGCCTTTTCCGTAACGCTCAGACAGTCGCTTTAAAACACTCGCTAAAGTGACATGCTCCCCCTCTGGAAACTCTAGGGTTTCTTCTCTTTTGCCAGTTATTTCCCGCAGCGTAGTGAAAAAGCGCACCGAAACTCGCAAGCCCTTCACCAGACAATAGTGAAATTACAGCAAGATTTAAACAGTTCCCAAGAAAAAGCCATTTGCAAATCTTAGAAGGGGTGTACATGCGTGGACGCGGCAACAACTCTCGCCGTGGCTTTTAGCCTCGCCATGGATGCCTTCAGCGTATCCGTAGCCTACGGAGTATGCTCTAAAGGAGACAGCGGAATAAACGCCCTAAAAATGGCTTCGTCCTTCGGAACCTTCCAAATGCTCATGCCTGTGCTTGGATGGATGACAGGCGAGAAAATGCTGGACTTTATAGCTGGATTTGACCATTGGATTGCGTTTGGGCTTCTACTTTTAATTGGATGCAAAATGATCTACGAAGCGACTAAACAACAAACTCTTGAAAAAACAAAACCATTAACTGCATATGTACTCCTAGCCCTTTCAATAGCCACAAGCATAGACGCCCTAGCTGTGGGCTTAAGCTTCGCTTTCCTAAAAGTGCAGACAGCCACCCCAATAATAGTTATTGGAATAGTGACTTTTACGCTTTCGCTAGCTGGTGCGCTCCTTGGTGATAAACTGCGACGGTTACATGTAAACAAGATTGAAGTGTTAGGTGGATTAATCTTAGTCGTTATAGGTGTGAAGATTCTCTTAGAACACTTAACCCTAGGTTAAATCCCGTTTAAGGGCAAGTAAAAGTTTATATGTTACCACATTTTTGCTTAAACCACGCATAAGCCTTTTAACATCTAACGGAGGAAAGGTGATATGGCTTACTTAACAACAACCGCTTCAGGACAGCCCGTACTAATCCTAAAAGAGGGGACAGCCCGAAGCCGTGGAAGGGAAGCCCAGAGAAACAACATTATGGCTGCCCGTATTATAGGCGAAGTCTTGAAAACAACGCTTGGACCCCGTGGAATGGACAAAATGCTCATTGACAGCCTAGGCGACATAACGATAACCAACGACGGCGCCGCTATTTTAAACGAGATAGAGGTGGAGCACCCAGCGGCGAAAATGATGGTTGAGGTGGCTAAAACCCAAGACGACATGGTTGGCGACGGAACAACAACCGCCGTGGTTCTGGCAAGCGAACTATTAAGGAAAGCTGAGGAACTCTTAGACCAGAACATCCATCCAACAATAATTGTAAGCGGCTATAGAAAAGCCGCCCAAAAAGCCATCGAAGTCATAAATCGGATAGCCAAACCCGTGGACATTGAAGACAGACAGACCCTCCGCAAAGTGGCGCTCACCTCTATGGCAAGCAAAGCAGTAGGCCCGGCCAAGGAGCATTTAGCGGAAATAGCCATAGACGCCGTAAAACAAATAGTTGAACAAAGAGGCGACAAGAGGATCGCCGACATAGACAACATTCAAATCATAAAGAAAACTGGAAAAGGCCTCTTCGAATCCCAGCTTGTGAAAGGCGTAATCATCGACAAAGAAGTTGTTCACCCTGGAATGCCTAAGAAGATTGAAAATGCAAAAATTGCGCTGCTGGACTGCCCATTGGAGATTGAGAAGACCGAGTTCAGCGCTGAAATACGTATCCGTGACCCATCTCAGATGAAGGCATTCCTGGATCAGGAAACCAAAATGTTGAAGGAAATGGTTGACAAGATTAAGGCCGCAGGCGCCAATGTGGTGTTCTGTCAGAAAGGCATAGATGACATGGCCCAACACTTCCTGGCGAAGGAAGGCATATTGGCCGCCAGAAGGGTCAAACAGTCGGACATGGAAAAACTTGCAAGAGCCACAGGTGGAAGGATAGTTACGGACCTCGACGACTTGACGACTCAAGATCTTGGCACCGCCGGCCTTGTTGAAGAGCGAAAAATCGGCGAAGACAAAATGATATTTGTTGAAGACTGCAAGAACCCCCGCTCAGTCGGCATACTCATAAGGGCTGGCCTCGAAAGGATGGTGGACGAAGCAGAACGGGCCATGACTGATGCCCTTTCAGTGGTTTCAGACGTTATAGAAAACAGCAAAATCGTGGCGGGCGGAGGAGCAGTTGAAACTGAAATAGCCAAAGAACTACGAGACTACGCCGCCAAAGTTGGCGGAAGAGAACAGCTAGCCATCGAAGCCTTCGCAGACGCAATAGAGGTGATCCCAAGAACCCTCGCAGAAAACGCCGGCTTAGAGCCAATAGACATACTTGTCGAACTAAGAGCAGCACACGAAAAAACAGACGGCCACTTCATGGGCGTAAACGTGTTCACAGGAAAAATAGAAAACATGTTTGACAACGGCGTCGTCGAACCAGCCATAGTCAAAGAACAAGCCATCAAATCAGCAACAGAAGCCGCATCGATGATCCTACGCATAGACGACGTCATAGCAGCCTCAAAACCAAAAGAGGAAAAGGAGAAAGAGAAGAAACCAAGTGAAACAGAAAGCGAAGAATTCTAAACCCCAATTTTTTCTAAGCCTACGCATTCTAAAAAGCTGTTTTAGAAAAACGCTATTCTTAAAAACGGGCGGGGTGGGATTTGAACCCACGACCACAGGCTTAGGAGGCCTGCGCCCTATCCTTGCTAGGCTACCCGCCCAATAGAATAGCGACCCTTTAAATCTTAAATGTGTTTTGACACGGAAAACTTAAACATTGGAAAATCTTTTGGAGTATTGCGGGTGCGGGGGTACCCGAGCCAGGTCTAAATAGGCTGTTGGGGCTTAGACCAGCCTAAGATAAGGGGGAGGACTTAAGATCCTCTGGCGTAGGCCTTCGTGGGTTCAAATCCCACCCCCCGCACCATAATGGGCGACAATAAAATGTCGGATTAGTGAACATGGACACCTCTATCAAGCGTATAGCAAAACAGCGCATTCATACGCTTTTTCGCTTGGCCATCGAAACATATAGGGAAGACCCGCAGTTGGCTCAGCGTTACGTGGATGTAGCGCGCCGCGTGGCCATGGCGGCTAGGGTGCGCTTGCCAACCGAGTATAGGCGCTTGGTTTGCCGCCGCTGCAAAAGCTTTATCTTACCCGGCGTTAGCTGTCGTGTGCGTATTAAACAGCGACGGGAGCCCCACGTAGTTATCACGTGTCTTAAATGCGGTGGGTACATGCGAATACCTCTGCGGAGGAAAAGCCAAGGTGAGTAAGCTTACCGCCGGTATGAGAAAGCGCATAAAAAGAGAATTTGGTGCTGAGAAGCCTACAGTGTGGGTTGGTAAAGGGCAAGTTTCGGAAGAAATCGTAAAGGAGATTGAGAAGCAGTTGAAGGCTAGGGAAGTGGTCAAGGTTAAGGTTTTAAGAACTGCTTTAAAAGAGGCAAAAACTGCAGACATAGCCATGGAAATTTCCCGACGCACAGAAGCAGAACTTGTGGAGGTTAGAGGACACACGTTTATCCTTTACAAGCGACGAAGAAAAACCGCTGGAAAGTGAAAGCCTTTATATTGGGCTTGTTGAATTACTGAAGGAGCAAAACGAGGAAAAAGAGTTGCCAACACCATATGACGTTCCAGCTCAAGAATTCATTCAAAGACTAGCAGATTACATAAAGGAGAACATCGACGAAGTTAAACCACCACCGTGGGCAAACAATGTTAAAACAGGTGCACATGTGCAGAGACCACCTGATGATCCGGACTGGTGGTATGTGCGTTGTGCTTCGTTGCTTCGCAAAATTTACGTCCATGGACCAATAGGTATAGAGAAGCTACGCGCCGAATACGGTGGAAGAAAAGATTTTGGCGTCAGACCTGAACATGCCGTCAAAGCTAGTGGCGCAATTATAAGAAAGGTGCTTCAACAGCTTGAAAAGGCAGGCCTGGTCGAGAAATACCAGAACAAGGGAAGACGAATAACAAAGGAAGGACGAAAGCTCCTTGAGGAAATAGCTGACGAAGTGATGAAGGATTTGTTGAAAAAAATGCCGGAGTTGGAGAAATATCAGAAGAGCGGGTAAATACAATGTCGGAGGATGAACTTGAAGAGATACGTCAAAGAAAACTCTTGGCTTTACAGCGAAAACTTGCTGAAGAGCAGCGGAAAGCCCAAATGGAACAGCAACTTGAACTTCAAAAACAAGCTATATTGAAAAGCATTTTGACCCCTGAAGCTCGACAGAGACTGGCAAACCTCAAGCTTGTAAAACCTGAATTCACAGCTCAACTTGAACTGCAGCTAATTCAATTAGCCCAAATGGGGAGGCTTCCAATTCCACTAACGGATGAACAGCTCAAACAAATCCTCGTCCAACTACAGTCCCAAAAACGTGAGATAAAAATAAGGAGGATTTGAGAATGGCTAGGTTCAAGCCCCCCGCAAAGAAGAGAAGGCTGGCAAAAGCTGGAAAAGTAAAAAGAGCTGTTCCAACATGGGTTATCGCCAAAACTGCTGGAAAATTTAGAACTCACCCTAAAAGGAGACATTGGAGAGTTAGAAAAATAAAGGCTTAAGGTGAGGAACATGAAAACGGAGGAAGGAAAGCCTAACGAAGAGCACGTTGAAAAAGTGAAGGACGCAACTGAGAAAAACAGCGAAGAAGCCCTAGAGAAAGTTGAAACTGCCGAAGAAGAAAAAGCTGAAGAAGCTAAACCTCCAGCAAAAGAAGAAATGATTGAAGAGGAAATTATAGAAGAAAGATTTTACACAATCCCCCTTGGAAAGGCATGGATTGTGCCTCCCAACAAAAGGGCGCCTAAAGCCATTAGGATAATTCGGGATTTTATAAAACGACATATGAAACTGGAAGCTAAAAGAGGAAACGAGGAAGAAGAGGAAACGCCTCGAAGGGTTATTATAAGTAGCGAAGTAAACGAGAAGATTTGGAGCAGAGGCATAGAAAATCCCCCGCGAAAAATCCGCGTAAGAGCCGCGAAGGATAAAGAAGGGAATGTTACGGTTTATTTAGCCGAAGGAGACTGAGTTTGGCAATTTACCTAACAAGTCTCTTTGGAAGCGCAAGCATAGGTGTATACCTACTAGCCAATGAAAGAATGCTTATTGTTCCAAAATTTGTCCCAGTTAAAAAGGCTGAAAAAATGGCAGAATGGCTTAAAGTTAAACTTGTACACACAAACATAGGTGGCTCGGTTCTGGTTGGTGCATTGGCATGTGCAAACTCTAATGGAATTCTGCTTCCACATTTTGTGAAAGACGAGGAAATAAAGGCAATAAAATCAGTCTTCGATGGAAACATAGCAATCATGGAGACAAAAAAGACGGCTTACGGCAACATGGTTTTGGCAAATGACCACGGAGCCATAGTAGACCCAAGACTGAAGCCGTCTGAAATAAGAAGGATATCTGATACTTTGGGCGTGGAGGCTGTTCCAGGTGAAATTGCCCAGCTTCCCTACGTCGGCTCTCTAGCCGTCGCAACAAACAAGGGGGTTTTGGCGCACCCGCTTTTGAAAGACTCCGAGAGAAAGCTTTTGGAAGAGGTGTTGAAGGTTCCTGTGGATGTGGGTACAGTTAATTGTGGCATACCCTACGTGAGGACGGGATTAATCTGCAACAGTCATGCTGCGGTTGCTGGTTCCTTGACGACTGGTCCAGAAATGTTTATAATTGGACATGCTCTGGGTGTAGTGAAGGAAGATGAGTGAAGTGAAAGTCTTTAGGATTGTAGGCGAGATTCGAAAACCAAACTGGAAAACCCCTTTTGAGAAAGAAGTGATGGCTATTAAGCCGGAGCACGCCATAGAAAAGGTTTACACAGAGTTGGGCAGCAAACACCGGGTTAAACGTTTCCACATAAAAATAGAAAGGGTCGAGGAAATCGCACCCAGCGAGGTTGAAGACCCGTTAATAAGAAAACTTTTGGCTGGAGAAGGTAAAATTGGCGGGCAAAGTTGAAGAGGAACTGCGAAGACTTAGCGTCGAAATGCGTATCCTAGAGCAGACAGCTGAAGCCCTACAAGCCAGAATAAACATGGTGAACGCCGTCATAACAGACTTAACCTATGCTAACATGACGCTTGAAGGCTTAGAAAAACAGAAAGAAAACACTGAACTGCTGATTCCCATAGGTGGGAACTCTTTCATAAGGGCGCGACTTGAAAACCCGGACAGGATTACAGTTGGCATAGGCGCCGGCGTCTCAGTTGAAAAAAACATTCAAGAGGCAAAGGAAATCATTAGAAAAAGGCTTGAGGATTTAGAAAAAAGCAGAACCTCCCTTCAGCAGCAGCTCTCACAAGTTATAGATAAGATTAACGAGGATAGGGAGCGCTTCGAAGAACTGGCAGTCATGTTAAGGAAGGAGACGCCCGCCAAGGATGTTTGAAAGGCTTAAGTCCGGTTTAAGCAGCCTAGTAAACAAGATAACAACCACAGAGCTTAAAGCCGAAAACCTCCGCCCAATTCTTTCAGAGTTTAAGTTAACCCTAATAGAGAACGATGTAGCGGTGCCAGTGGCGGAGCGCATCTGCGAGGAAATGGAAAAACGTCTCAACGGACTACAAATTAAGAGAATTGAGGATAAAAGAAAAATTGTAGAGCAAAACCTTCGAGAAGTACTCCTTGAAATCATGACGACCAACGAGAGAATAGATTTTTTAAAGACTGTTGAAGAAAAAAGAAAGAAAAATGAACCATTTGTAGCTCTTTTTGTTGGAATTAACGGCACGGGTAAAACCACAACTATAGCTAAAGTTGCCCATTTGTTAAACAAAAAGGGTTGCACTGTTGTTTTGGCGTGCAGCGACACCTACAGAGCTGGCTCCATCGAACAGCTAGAAACCCATGCCAAACGGCTAGGTATAAAAATGATAAAACACAAGTATGGTGCGGACCCTGCGGCAGTGGCATATGACGCGATATGCCATGCAAAAGCCCATGGGATACATGCAGTTTTAATCGACACCGCTGGACGAATGCAGACAAACAAAAACCTCATGAACGAACTCGCAAAAATTAAACGTGTAGTAAACCCAGACTTGACAGTTCTAACTGTGGATGCGTTGACAGGCAACGATGCGGTTGTTCAGGCAGAGGAATTTCACAAAAACGTAGGCATAGATGCAACTATATTAACAAAAGTTGATGCGGATGTCAAAGGAGGAGCAGCCCTAAGCGTAACATACGTAACACGAAAACCAATAATTTTTGTTGGAACCGGACAGAGCTATGACGCCCTTGAAGAGTTCAAGCCGGAAAAGTTCGTGGAAATGATTATTAGGTGACCAAAATTATTATCTTTTGAACGTTAGACGGAGCCTTTTTGAAACTTCCTTGAAGCCTAAGCCCTTAAATAAAGCTAAGGATGGAATGTTCTTGGAGTAAATGTCTGCTTCCACACATTCCACACCTTTATCCTTGAACCATTCAAGCATAGCTTTCACCAAAGCCTTGCCGATACCCTGACGTCTATGGGATTTCTCAACAAAGCAGTCGCAAATGTACCCTCTTTTAGCTTTGTATGACCAAGGCTGACTAATCCATCCTAAAGAATAACCTACGATTTTCCCGTTGGTCTCAGCGACGAAGACAACGGTGTTTTCACCTTTAATGTTTTTGAGAATCCATTTCGGATTTTGAAACTCGCTCGGCAATGGTGAAACCATAGAGTCCATGGTGCTTTCATCTTTCCCAAGCTTCTCGGATAACTTGACAATCTGCTGCAAGTCTGACTCATTTGCACGTCGGATTTTTAAGCTCTCAAGAAGAACGCTGGAAGACTTCATTTTGCGAGAAGGCATAAACACCACTTGCCAAAAGCAACTAAACTTTCAGCACTCCTTGTTTCAAGAACCATCCTTAAACTTATGATACAATGCGGGATGAGTTAAATCTTCCTCCTTGTCAACAAACTGAATCCTCAACTTTTTATTGGCACTCATTGGAAGCTTCGCTTTGCCAAGCACCTCAAACCTAAACAAGGCAGACTTGTACCAGTTAACCCCGGGATTCCTGCCAACTTTAAAGCCCAAATTGTAGGCAAACTCCTCATAATTCGCGGTACCATAATCCATCGGATAAACCGAGAACCCTTGAATAATATCGGTGACAACACAGTTCATCCTCGACAAGAGCCTTTGAACAGCTAACCACTTTTTAAGAGAAGCTTCGTAGAGAGTCAAGCCAAAATAGCCGACACCATTCTCCTTTAAGCAAGCCAAGCCGCGCGTTAGGAAAGCTCTTAAACCGGACAAAGTTTCAAGGGGTTCAGAAGAGAATACATCAAACTTTCCCAGTAGTTCCGTAGGCAGTGGATCAGCAACATTGTATTCTACGTATTCAATGTTGAAGCTATACTCTCTGTTGATCGATCCTATGAATTCGCCCAACCGTTTATCAATGTCTAAGACTGTTATTCGAGAAGGAAGCCTTGTCAATGCTAAAGCAACACTTAACAAATCATCGTCGCCAATCAAGACTACATTTTTCCCAGCTAAATCGCCATAATAATGCATGAGGGCTGCTCTTGCAACAACATCGCTTTCAAGCATGTATCCCTGGAAAAAGTTGACGGTTGGACTTGGCCTCTTTTGGGCTATCCTTTTGAACTCGTCTAGAACTTCCTTGAATTTTGCCTCTGGGATTATTCGTTTACCACGGCACAACGGACAGGGCTTGGCCTCAAAACTCAAGCTCTCTAATTTTATTTGGCCTCTACCCATATCAGTAAGAGAAAAGCCAGCCTCGTCGGCAGCTATCAAAGCATTTTCATTAAGCCTTTTTAAGGCTGCCACAAAATCCTTAAGGGGAGCATTAACTCTATCAAGAAGTTCCCAGAAAGTTTTCTTGGACGAAGCAAGTTCATACAGTATTTTTGTTTCAACCTTCTCCATAAACATCCCTCCTTATAACGCGCTTTTCAACACTTTTAGGCTTAAACTCTTCTACTAACAGTTCAAAAGCCTTTAAGGCTGGGCCATCATCCCCACAGGTGAAAATGTCCAAAGCCATATAACCGTACTCCGGCCATGTGTGGACACTCAAGTGCGACTCACTTAGAAGGTATATGGCAGAAACACCATGAGGCTCAAATTGATGAAAACTTGAAGAAACAACATGCAAGCCAGATTTAGCGACTACCCTATCCAAAATCGGTCGCAGATCTTCCACTCTCGAAAGCTTTCGGGGATCCACGCCCCGAAATTCGGCGATAATGTGGATGCCCATATCGAACACCCAACATTATCGTCCGAACTCAGGACGGGACCGAACATGGTGTTTGGCCTATTTGGCCAACTACGCATACTTCTTTCTATCCTCTAAAATGAGCCGCAAAAATCTCTTCCTTATAAACTTTTCTATACAACATGAGCGAAACCTTCTTACTTTAGAACTAAGAAACCGCTAGAAAGTTCCCAAAAGCTTCAACAGTATGGCTTTAGCCGCATAAAGCCTGTTTTCACTTTGCTCATAAATTATTGAGTTGGGACTTTCAATTACGTCGGCGCTTATCTCATATCCCCTGTGGATTGGCATATCATGCATTATGAGGGCGTTGCTTCCCTTGAGCAGTTCTTTGTTTACCTGGTAGGGCATCATAAGTTTGATGCGCTTTTCCTTCTCAGCCGCATATTTTGGATCGTTAAAGAATTCCATATCAACCCAAGTGTCAGTATAGACGAAATCCGCATCTTTTAAGGCTTCTTTCACGTCGAGCGTCGTTTCATACAACCCCGTCTTCTTAGCCTCTTCAAGAAGCTCGTCATCCCTCGAAGGTTCATTAAAGATCGGTGTAACCGTAACAATTTTGACACCCGTCTTAGTGCATCCTTCTATTAACGAGTTACAAACATTGTTGTGCACGCCAATGTAAACCAATTTCAGTCCTTTCAGTTTACCCTTTTTCTCCTTCATGGTCATGAGGTCAGCTATTGCTTGACTTGGGTGATACTTTTCGTCGCATCCATTTATGACGGGAACTCTGGAGGCTTTAGCCATAACTTGCAGGTCAGCGTTGCGGAGAAGTCTCGCCATTATACAATCAACGTTCCGTGACAAATACTGAGTTTCGTCATATATATCTGCTATCGTAAAGTTTGTTGTCCGCCAATCAATATAGAGAGCGTGCCCCCCAAGCTGAGTCATAGCAACTTCAAAAGAAACTCTGGTCCTGGTTGAGGTTTTTTGGAAAATCATGGCTAAAGATTTGCCGTCCAAGGCTTTTCGATACTTTTCTGGGTTATGCTTCACCTCAATAGCCTTGTCAATTATTTCCATAAGCTGCTGACCAGACAACTCTTTAAAACTGATTAGATGCATTCTCGCACCGTCACGCGTGAAACTCAAACTTCACCAACTATTATAAGTTTTGTGGAAAAGGTTTTCTGGTCGAAATGCAACATGCAACGGGGGAAAACTATTGATTTTGCTAGTTGCGTCCACCAAAGACCCAGCAAGCATGAATATTGCAAACCGGATTTTGGAAAATTATCCCTTCGAACTATGCAAAGAGCATTTCAAAGCGCAGGTTTATGTACTCAAAGAGTATAGAAAGGAAGTAAGGCTGGTCGTGCTAGACGAGGAGTTAGTTTATGCCCAAAACATAACTGATTTTTCACCCACCCTTGAACTTATCATATTTCTTTCAAGGCACAGCAGCGAAAAAGGAATACCCACTCTTTCAGTGCACACACCGGGTAACTTCGGAAAAGCAGAGCTGGGCGGAATTTCTAGAAAACTTTCGGTTGCCCCGGCAAACGCCATGAGAACAGCTCTAAAAACCATGGCGCACTTGGCCGAAGAAGAAGGCCTCGCTTACAAGGTGTCCTATGAATGTACCCATCACGGTCCCTCTTTAGATAGACCAACCATGTTCGTCGAACTGGGAAGCACACCAAAACAATGGACAGATATAGAAGCCGCAAAAGTCATAGCTCATGCGGCAATGGAAACCATCTCAAATTTTGAAAAAAGGGACGCCCCAGCAGCACTGGGTATTGGTGGCCCCCATTATAACGAAAAATTCACAAAGATCGCTTTAGAAAGCAACATAGCCTTCGGCCACATAATTCCAAAGTATGCAATTCAAGAAGTTGACAAAGAAGTCCTCCGCCAGTGCCTTCAAAAAACGCTGGAAAAAGTTGAACTGGCATTGTTAGACTGGAAAGGAATAAGGGGTGAAGACAAACAGCGTCTCGTCAAAACTCTTGAAGAAATGCATCTAAAAATCCAAAAGGTTTAACACGAGGATCAAATTCCTTAATAGAAAAGTTAATAGAAACGCAAGCAAACTATCAAACTGCTGGTAAACAAAATGGGCCTAAGATCCTTCCTAGAACAATGTGCTAAAACGCTAAAGTTAGCGGTGAAACCGGGGAAAAGCGAGTTATGGCTGTCAATAAAAATATGCTTTTTAGGTATAAGCATTGTTGGACTTATAGGTTTTATTATAAAATTGTTAACAGCTCCGTTCTCCCAAATGTAGAGCGTCAAGGATGACTGAGTTATGGAAAAAAATCCAACAAAAATTTTTGCAGTGAGAATAACAACAGGACAGGAAAAAAACGTGGCCAAGCTTGTGGCCGCTAGAATAGAGTTAAACAAGATACCAATAAAGGCCATTCTCGTTCCAGACACCCTCAGAGGATACATATTCATGGAGGCAGAAGGCCCTCACTTTGTGGAGCAAGCTATAATGGGCATTAAACATGTAAAGTCAAAGGTTCCAGACTTTGTAAACTTTTCAGAAATTGAAAAATACATTGTTAGAAAGCCCGTAATCGAAGAACTGAACGAAAACGATATTGTGGAGGTTACTGGTGGCCCATTTAAGGGAATGCGCGCCAAAATAACACGTATTGATAAAGCTAAAGAGGAAGTTACCCTAGAACTCTTAGAGGCAACCTTCACGCTTCCGATAACCGTTCACGCAGACTACGTGAAGCTTGTTGAGAAAGCGAAAACCTAAAGGTGAGCGAAAATGAGTGAGAAAAAAGTTGTGGAGCTTCTTGTAAGCGGCGGGCAAGCAACAGCAGGTCCACCATTGGGGCCAGCGCTTGGCCCTTTGGGCGTGAATGTTCTAGCGGTTGTGAACAAGATAAACGAGCTCACAAAAGACTATGCTGGAATGAAAGTTCCAGTTAAGGTTATTGTGGATCCCGAGACGAAACAGTTTGAGGTTAACGTTGGAGTTCCAACAACCTCCGCTTTAATTGTAAGCGAACTCAAAATTGAAAAGGGTTCAGGAAACCCGAAAGCACAGAAAGTTGGAAACCTTTCAATGCAACAGCTTATACGCATAGCGAAAATAAAGCGTCCAGAGCTCCTATCGAAAACTTTGAAGGCAGCCGTCAAGGAAGTCTTGGGAACATGCGTGAGCATGGGAGTTACCGTCGAAGGAAAAGACCCGAAGGAAGTCATAAGGGAAATCGACGCTGGGAAATATGACGAAATGTTTGCCGAAAACGAAGCCTAAGAGAACCTTTTTATAATGGCTTAATAATCCATCAATGGCACGAGGCGCCCAACGAAATGTCAATAGAACCTAAAACCATCATAAACGCATTGAAAGAGGTTAAAGAAAAAACTGGAAAAAGAAACTTTACCCAGTCAGTGGAGCTTATAGTGACCTTACAGGATATAGACATGAAATCCCCCGAGGGCAGGCTCCAAGAAAACGTTGAGCTGCCCCATCCACCGCCGGAAAAACCAAACAAAATATGTGTTATCGCCACAGGGGAGCTGGCGCTTAAAGCGAAAAGGGCTAACGCAGACTTAGTGATCGATAAAGAAGAGCTGGAGGCTCTTGCTGGCAAGAAAAAGGAAACGCGAAAAATTGCCAACGAATATGACTTTTTCCTCGCCGAAGCTCCGTTAATGCCCCTTGTGGGCAAAGTTTTAGGCGCTGTGCTGGGTCCTAGGGGAAAAATGCCAATACCAGTTCCACCAACAGCCGATATAGAAAGCTTGCTTAACAAGTACCGCAAAACAGTTGTCATCAGAATGCGCAACCAACCCGTGATACAGTGTCGTGTAGGAACGGAGAACATGAATGAGGAGGAACTGGCGGAAAACATACAGACAATACTAAAGGTTATCGAGGGAAAAATGAAAAGGGGAATAAAAAACATAAAATCAATTCACATTAAAACAACAATGGGTGCTCCTGTAAAGATTAAATTGTAAGAGGGAAAACGGTTGCCATCTCAATTAGTTTTGCAAGAGAAGGCCGCTGAAGTTGAAGAGATTTCAAAACTTCTTAAACGGTACAAGGTGGTAGGGGTAGCAAGCCTTCAAAAAGTTAGGGCGTCTCAGCTTCAAGAGTTAAAGAAAAAGCTGGCGAAAGAAGCCCATATGCGCGTTGCAAAAAACACGTTGATAAAAAGGGCTATTGAGAATGTAAAGGAAAAACCTGAACTGAAAAAGTTAGAGAAGTACTTGACCGGACCAAACATTTTCCTCTTTACAGATATGAACCCATTCAAGTTAGCGTCGCTCCTCGAAAAGGGCAAGGTGCGAATGATCGCAAAGGCAGGCGACATTGCATCCTTTGACATCATTGTACCCGCTGGAAACACTGGTCAGCCCCCGGGACCAATAATAAGCCAGTTAAATGCTGTTGGTTTACCGACGAGAATTGAGTCTGGAAGCGTTTGGATAACGAAGGACACTCTTGTAGCTCGAAAAGGAGATGTCATTTCAGAAAGGCTTGCAAGCGTGTTGTCAAAACTTGGGATAAAGGCTGTTGAGGCTGGATTAACCTTAAAGGTCGTATATGATGATGGCTTAATAATAGAGGGAGAACAGCTCAAAATAAATGTGGAGGAAACCAAAAAGCAGCTCGAAAACGCCCACGCAGAAGCCTTTAAACTTTCGCTTGGCATCGCTTACCCAACAAAAGAAAACATACAAGTTCTGTTACAAATCGCGTATCAGGAGGCCTACGCCCTTTCGCTTGGAGCGGCCATTCCAACGAAGGAAACCATAGAAGACCTTATAAGGAAGGCTTACATGGAGATGTTAAGTTTAAGTATGAGAATTCCTAATTTGGAAGAAGAACCAAAAAAGGCTTAAGAGAGGTGTGAGGTGAAAAAGGGTGGAGTACATATATGCGGCAATGCTCCTACACAAAGCTGGAAAACCAATAAACGAGGAAAACTTAACACAAGTTTTGACAGCCGCAGGAGTGAATGTTGACGCTGTGAGAGTTAAAGCTTTAGTGGCATCCCTAGCAGAAGTTAACATAGACGAAGTCATCAAGTCAGCCCCAGCAATGATGGCTGCACCGGTAGCGGCACCAGTGTCCGCAGCGGCGGCCCCAGCAGCGGAATCTAAGCCAAAAGAAGAGGAGAAGAAAAAGAAAGAGGAAGAGGAGAAAGCTAAAGAAGAAGCCGCGCTTGAAGGTCTAAGTGCGCTTTTCGGTTAAAAATCATCAACATCCACGATTCTTTAGACTTTAGAGTTTGAATTATAAACGGGACTATTCTAGTTAGTTACCGATGGATATGAAGCTTTGCAGCGCATGTTTATTGGGCATAAAATGCCGCTATGACGGAAAAGACTGCCGAAACGAAAAAGTCGTTGAACTATTAAAAATAGAACTTCTGATTCCTGTTTGCCCTGAACAGCTTGGCGGTTTACCAACTCCGAGGGAGCCAGCAGAAATTGTTGGAGGGAAAGTGTTAACGAAGTCCGGAAGGGATGTTACGGAAAATTTCATTCGAGGAGCGAGGGAAACCTTGAAAATAGTCAAACTGCTCGGTGTTAAAGAGGCTGTATTAAAACAGGGAAGCCCTTCATGTGGTTGTGGAAGAATATACAATGGAACTTTTTCTGGAAAAACAGTTGAGGGTGATGGGATAACAGCAGCCCTTCTTAAAAAACATGGAATCAAAGTGATTACCGAAGAGGATCTATAACTTTTCGACTCCCATCTTTGCAACTTTTCTATCCTTTAGATATTTAAGAAGCGCAACGGGCGTCCAGCCGGTTATAATCATCAACGTTCCTGGAAAAACCCTCACACCAAAGTTTAGTATGAACATTTCATAAATGAAAAACGAAGACGCCATTGCCGCCGAAGAGAGAAACGCAAAATTTTTTCCAAATTTTTTGTAAGCTTGCAAAGCTAGGAGCCCGGCAAAGAAGAAGTCTCCTAAGCCGAGAGACATAAAAAGCGCACCTTCCTCGGTCACAACTTGTGGAAGAGTTGGCAAAATAACCAAGATTGGAAGCCTTAAACCAGATACATGCGTTGCCGCGGAAACCATGGATCCAGTTACCAGCACAAGAACTATGTCTGCAACCGTCAAAAGACCAGCGAAAACCAGTGAAGTTTTCCACGTGAAAAGACTCCCCAAATAAAGGACTATCAAAACTGCAAAAATAAGCCCGTAGACGTTTTGCAAATATGGAAACCATAATGGTGTTCTATTAAAGAAAACGTATAGTAAAACAAACAATGTTGAAGGCATGGCTGCGAGATACCAACGTTCACCTTTGTGTAGTCTATCCTCCTCGTAGATTGCGGCAATAAAAGAAAAACCGCACAGGCAATAGAGGGCTGCAGCTCCGTAGGCAACTAACGTGTTGACGGGGAACAATGTGAAAAGACTTGTTGTTGCGATTAAAAAACTTACAGCAAAAAATGCTTCGGAGACTAGCTTGGCTAAGGCTTTTTTAAAGTCTGAGAAAATGTAGGTGAAGATGAAAAACAAAAGAGAATATGCAAGGAGAAATAGTATTATAATAGCCATTTGCGGAATGAAGGCCATAACAGAAACAGTCGCCGTTATCATTGCCACAAGAAGTATAGCATCTTTAACTTGGAACTCTTTTTCCTCAAACGCCTTTTTGAGCTTTTTCTCAACTTTTTCAAATGTAAGGACAGCAATTGTTGTAGTTGCAAAAAGAGTTAAAGGCATAGCTATGTCGAAATACATAGGCACACAATATGGAGAACAAGCATTTAAGCCTTAAAGCCTAAGAAACAGTTAAAGACGGCAAGCGAAGCAATAAGCGCCTCTTCAGTTCTCACGGTTTCAGTCCACTGTCCCGGGATCGTGTTAACAACAAAGTCCACAAGATCCGTTAGGTTAAGCCCTTCACGTTTAACTATCTCAAAAAGCCCTTGTGCGGGCGCTCCAAAACCCACCAGCACTTTTTCCGCTTTTTTCCATCTTTCAGCAATTTCGTCTTTAACTTCCATAAAAGCCGAGCCATACCTTGATGTGGCAATTTTCAAGTCGAACAGTCCACTTTTGATCAAACTTCCAAAGGAGCCATCCCAAACTGAAACAGTGTATCCCCAATAAAACGGGATCTTTTGGCGTTCTATAACATCTACAGCAATTTGTTCGCCAACACTTACAATTTTTACAGTCACCCTCTCGCCGATAGGTATACGCTTAAGCACAAGAGCGGGCTTTTCAACGCCAATGTCCACAAGTGTTCCCTTCTTTATTTTTGCAATCGTTACGCCCTCACGATATTCTCCGACCTTTAGATCAGCCGCCCTTTTACCAAGAGGATGATGCGGCGTCCTTAACGGCGGCAAAATTCCAGCATACCGCAGCTCAGGCCTCAACTTAAACAGCCTTTTGCGAAGATATTGAGGAGTTTCCATGTAGCGAAGCAATGTAACAATAAGGTCTATCTCGCTTCTTTGATCCGTTTCTGGTTCATCCTTATAGATTATGATTTCCTCAACGCCAAAGATTGCGGCAGCTCTGCCAACCATGCCAATCTTAGATGTTTTCTCCCTCAAATGAGGAACATCTGAGACTATGGAGGCTGGAATAGCTATTGAAACTTTTTTCCGCCTTAAAGATGACATTAATGACGCCCCACATTTATCCATTAAAGTAGAACTTTGCATTTTTCTCCGGATCTTCAAGAACATCCTTTAGCTTTTCAGGATCCCTTTCGATCAGCTTGAAAGCGTCAATCTCCTTAACCTTTTTCACGGCTTTGTATGATGCATCAAATTTTGGGTTTCTTTTAATCTCAACTCTTTTTTTCTCAGCGTTATAGAACAGGCTGACGGGGAAGCCTCTCCCCTTGACACAAAGGTAATCGTGACCAGCCTTTTCCGGAGCTAACGTCAAAAATAAACAGTCCTTTCGGTGAACCGTCATCCTATGCATGAAACGGGGATGAATGAAAAACGAGTCTCCCTCATTTAGCCACACCACAAAACTTTGAAAAGTGCTTCTATCTGATAGTACAAGGAAACACTTGTTCTTCAAAACTATGTAGAGTTCTCCGAAAAATTTTTCGTGAGCGTGACCGTATGTGCAGAAAAGCTCGCCTTCATTTTGGGTTGAGAAGAAACCATGATTTAGAAGGGTTAAATCGCCAACAAGTCCAGTTTTCACATACAATTCTTTAAAGAAATCCACAGATTTCCATAGATTGTAAACCGAATAGACAACGCAGTCGCCGAGTTCCTTCAGCTTCCTCTTTGCATTTTCCAAGTCCAAGATAACCTCGTCCTCGATTAGTCTTGAAGCATGCCTCCGGTAGTATGGTGTGTTCTCCTTTACGACAAGGGAAATTTTCCCCTTTTCCTGCCGATAGCTGAAGCCTAACTGAGTTCTAATGTCCCCCTCGTCGAAGCTTAACTTCATAGCGTCTTCCTCAAAGTGTTGGAGAAACTTGTGCCACAAATTCTTCGAACATTTTTTCAGCAAATTCTAACGGGACAAGTTTTGGTGGACGTTTGAAGGCGTAAACGCATATTGGAAGAATTGCCCCGCTCATTTTGCGATCCAACGCCACTTTCACAGCTCTTATCACATCGAACAGAACCGAACCAGCGTTTGGCGCGTCAATGGTTGAAAGGCGTATGTCCATCTGCATGGGTGCACCGCAGAAGTACACCCCCCTAATCCAAAAGAAGCTGTCACGTCTATTCCCTAGAAAATCCACATAGTCTGTGGATCCCGCAACAACCTCCGCCTCATAGGGCAACGCCGCCTTCACCGTTTCAGTCTTTATTGTTCGCTTAAGCTCGCGGGTCCGCTCAAGCGTATCAAGAGACTCTGTTCCACCACCAACATCCAGCTGATAGGTTTCAGTCACATGCACGCCATGCCTAGAAAGAAGCTGCAGCAGAGTCTTGTGAATGGTGGTTGCACCAACCTGATCAATTAAATCGTCGCCCACAAGAGGCAAACCAGCCTCCTCAAAAAGTTTCGCCCAGTTGGGGTTGCTTGCAATGAAAGCCGGTGTTGCGTTCACAAAGGCACATCCAGCCTTCAAAGATTGACTAGCATACCACTCAGAAGCCTTAACAGCACCACTTGGAAGCAAATTAACCACGATTTGGGCGCCGCTTTCTCGAAGCACTTGCGCAACATCCGCCTCGGGCAGATTGCTAACTTGAATAACGCGCCCCGTATATTCGCCAACACCGTCCAAAACGGGCCCCTTAGAGACTATTGTACCTGTGGGGGGCACTTCAACCATTTTGGGAGCACTGTTGGGAGGGGCGAAGATGGCTTCTGATAAGTCCTTTCCTACTTTTCGGCTGTCAATGTCGAAGGCTGCCACTATTTGAATATCCCTTGGATGATATCCCCCGAGGATCAAGTTTCGAATACCCAAACACTTATCGTCTTTAGCTATGCCACTATAAAAATGGAGCCCTTGAACGAGGGCGGACGCGCAGTTTCCGACGCCGACTAACGCTATTTTTATGTTTGGCAACGCGTGCACCACTTGTCTTCTCAATATTTGCATACGAATTTATAAAGCTCTATGCAATAATACTTTGAAGTGGTCTTATAATGAAAGCATGGTTGGACGTTGCCGTTTTACGCTGCCCAAACTGTGGGCGCCTTTACGTGGAGACTTCTTGGTATGTTGTTGAGATGGAGTCAGACATTGAGTGCGGAGAATGCGGCAACGAATTTAACAGCAGAAAGAACATGTTGTCTAGAGCGCTGTTGGAATTTCAACTAGACGAAAACGGCGAAATACAAAACGTGCATGTTTCCAAAAGATTGTAGCCGAAAATGAACGCTATAACGCCAACTTTTCGATTGGAACATACGTTTCATAAATTCCAGACCTTTGGAGAACATCCTTCCAAAGTTCTAGCCCTTTCTTTGTCCGCCACTTGTCGGGAGCCGGCAAGCCCAAAATTGTAAGTTTTTCTCCTTTAACAATTTTTTCAGCAGTTACACACTTGCATGTTGCTGGATCCACCGGAGTAATTATGTCGGGCGCGATGGCGGAAAGCTTTCCGTTTTTATAAGCAATAAGCACCTCATTTTTAGCCTTAAACTCAAAAACTTCGCCAGCGAAACCATCAGCCCCTTTCATAATCACATTAACAAAAGTGAACCCTTCTTTCGTTTCTTTTTGCACTGAAGCCACCACGCCCTCAAAAAGTTTGAAGCCTCCGGTTTCCTTCAACACATGTTCAAGCGGATTATCGGTCTCCCTCAAAATTTTTCCAATCCTCATAGCTTTTGATAAACTGCGCTGGATAGGTGAGGTTCTGACTTGTTCAGCGGTTAATATTCGCCTAGCTGTGTAGGCGGAGTGCCCCCATTCGGCAGCCAGTATTCGTGCAATTCGCTCAGCGGCTTTGGCATCGCTTGTCGCCTTAACTATAACTATGTTCTTGGCGTGGACGTCTGCAACACACATCGGTGCAAGTGGAATATCGTCAATCGTGTAAACCTTCAAATGCACTTCGGGAACAGATCTACCTGCCCCATCAGCATCCACAATAGGAAGATCACATCTAGCAGCGACGTCTACAGCTGCTAGCGTATTAAAGCCGCCAAGCTCAACTGGAATGGTGGCAAAAGCCCGAAACCCCACATACTCCTCTAGAACCCTCAAAGTTTTTACAGCCGCTTCAGGATCGTAGCCAACGGAAGTTGTTGCGCCAACACAAGCAAAGTTCACAACCCTAGCATCTTCCGGCAATTCTGAAGGATCAACCATTTTCACTGGAATACCTTGCGACGACAAACCCTCAACTATTTTATAACCTTCTTCGGGGGAGCCCCCTCCACCAGCTGAAAAGATGGCAGCCCCGTCAACCAAGTCGATTAAATCTTGACGAAACAAAGTTTTCAAATGAGCATCACCACGAACGCTTATAACGTTTATTATATGGAACACCTTAAAGAATTTAGCCATCAAAACGAAGGGGAAATAAGAGTGAATAGTCAAACACAAGACAAGTTCACATTGATAAACGAGTTAGCCCGTCGCAGAGGATTCTTCTGGCAGTCCTACGAAATCTACGGCGGAGCCAGCGGTTTCGTGACGTACGGCTTTTTGGGTACAAGGCTAAAACAGAACATCGAAAAAAAGCTTAGAGACCTCTTCGTCAACAAGCTGGGGATTTTGGAAATAGAAGCCCCCATAATAGCACCAGCCAAAGTTTTTGAGGCTTCAGGACACGTCGAACATTTTAAAGAGCCCATGGTGGAATGTCTGAAATGTGGGAGACGCTTCAGAGCAGACCACCTTCTAAAGGAAAAAGCAAGGCTAAGCGAAACAGAGGTTGAGAAACTCACGCTGGAAGAACTGAAGAACGCCATAGAAAGAAATGACGTCCGCTGCCCAGAATGTGGCGGAGCCTTCGGAGAACCAAAATATTTCTTAACAATGTTTAAAACCTCAATAGGCCCGTATTCGGAGGCTGTTGGTTACGGACGGCCAGAAGCGGCACAGAATATTTTCGTGGAGTTCAGGCGCTTATACGAAAATGCCCGGGAGAAGCTTCCCTTTGGTGTAATGCAAATTGGTCATGCCCTGCGAAATGAAATCTCGCCTCGGCAAGGTTTGATAAGGCTGAGAGAATTCACAATAGTGGACGTCGAATTTTTCTTTGATCCAGAGGAGCCCAACTGTTATCTGTTAAAGGACTTGGAGAATGAAACCTTGCGCCTAGTTTTAGCTGAAAGCAAACTTCGGGGTTCAGAAGAAATTGTAGAAGTAACCGTGAAAGAAGCTCTTGAAAAAGGGTTTATAAAGGTTCCATGGCAAGCGGTCTTCATGGCCCTAGCAAAAAAGCTTCTAACCGAGTTGGGGGTTCCCGCCGAGAAGCAGCGTTTTATTGAAAAGCTTCCATGGGAACGCGCCCACTATTCCCTTCAAAGCTTTGACCAAGAGGTTTACGTGGATCGCTGGGGTTGGGTTGAAGTTTCCGGCCATGCCTATAGAACAGACTATGACCTAAAAAGGCACATGCAATTCAGCGGTGTTGACACAAGAGTGTTCAAGGAGTATGAGAAGCCTGTTGAGATAGAAAAAACTGTTGTCAAACCTCTGATGGCAAAGCTTGGACCTAAATTCAAAGGCGAAGCGCAAAAAATAGCGGAAATTTTGGCGGAGATGAATCCAGAAGAAGTTGAGGAATCCTTTAAAAAGAAGGGTTACTATATGCTTGGAGAGCATAAGATTCTGCCAGAATACGTGGAAATCGTCAAGTGCAAGGTTACAGAAAAAGGAAAACATTTCATACCACATGTCGTCGAACCAAGTTTCGGCCTGGACAGGCTTGTTTATGTAACTCTTGAATACGCCTACCACGTCAAAGACGACAGAGTAATCCTAAGTTTTCCAAGAGACATAGCACCCATACAAGTAGGAGTATACCCGCTTGTCAGCAAGGATGGCTTACCAGAAAAAGCTATGCAAGTTTATAAAATGCTCATTGACGAAGGATTCATAGCTGAGTATGACGAAGCCGGCTCCATTGGAAGGCGTTATGCAAGAGCAGATGAGGCAGGAATACCTTTGGGAATAACTATAGACTATGAAACACTCAAAGATGATACAGTTACTATCCGTGACAGAGACACTTGGAGGCAAGTTCGAAATAAAATTGCCGTTTTACCAGAACTCTTACACAAATATTTCCGCAATAAAATAGATTTTGAAGATTTGGGAGAACCCCTAAAAGAGTAACTTTCGCTACCTTTTTTAACACTGAAACTTAACATAATATCGCTTAAAACTAGGATCTATACGGACGGGGATACTTTGGTGCTCCCAACGGAAACCGAAGAACGTGTCAGACGGAGAGCATTAGGCATTTGCCAAGAACATTTAAGAAAGGTTGTGGACTTAACGAGAAAAGTTCCCCAGATAATTGAGTGTTTTCTAAAAAACGATAGAGAAAAAGCAAAACAACTCTACAACGAAATAAGGGCTAGCAAGGACGATGTGGATAACGCTAGGCGTCTTGTTTCAAGTGAGTTGGCACAAATTGGCGCCATACTCTTAAGCAGGGAAGACTTTTTGAGGTTTACAAACCTTGCTAATGAAATAGCCGATTTCTCTGAGGGAATAGCCTTTCGCCTCCTACAAATGATGCAACATGACTGGCAAGCGCCCGCAGACATAAAAAAGGATCTCCTAAAACTTTCAGAATCCGTCCTCGAAGCAATCATAAAACTCAGGGAAACCATGATGGTATTGTCATATAGTCCTGAAAAAGTGACAGAAAAAGCTGGGGAAGTCGAGGTTGCAGAAAGACGAGTCGACGAATTATATCGTACCCTTGAAATAAAGATTCTGAATGGCAAACTCGAAATTCAAGCGCTTTTACTCTTGTGGGATATACTACAACTTTTAGAGGGATCCGCCGACAAGGCTGAAGACGCTGTGGAAGCTGCCCGCATCATATCCTTTATAATGTGAAGGGTGAAGGATGGCGAAAAAAATACCGGTTGAATTCATAGAAAACTTTTTAGTCGTCTGGGATCCTGCAGCTGGCTCAGAACTTTACAAGATGGGCTTTTATGGCAAACCTTTAGGCATACCAAAACCCAAAGTTCCAGAATTCAATGTCCCATTAATTCTAGACTTAATGGAGGGGTTATACCTTGCCGAGAAAGGAATCATAACAGTGTATGAGGGCGCCGACAAGCGGAAAGTAAACTTGAAAAAGCTCCGTCAAAAGGCAAGAACGCTGTACGAGGAGTTTGACGAAAAATATGCAGTTTATCGAGATTTGCGCGAAAAAGGGATGGTTGTTACTCCGGGCATAAAGTTTGGATGCGACTTCGCAGTCTATAAGTATGGTCCAGGATTAGAGCACGCGCCCTTCATGGTTTCAGTGAAAAAGGCTGCTTCAGAGTTAACAGCTACAGAAATAGTCAAGGCTGGGAGGTTGGCGACAACGGTCCGCAAAAGGTTCATAGTCGCGGTGCCAGACTTAGAGGTAGGAAAAGTTCGATACCTCATATTTAAATGGTTTAAGGCTTAACTTTTCCAGCATCCTCAGATATTATTTTAAGAATCTCCTCTTCCAAGGTCAAACCATATTTTGGGTTCTCTATTATTTCGCCTACTTTCTCGCCCTTTGCGTTGAAGATTAAAATGTGGGGAATCTTATCCACGTGAAAAGTTTCAACCTCAGGAGGGGAAGGAGGAACGCTCCATTTTTTACCTGGACTAAGGGGGTCTCTTTTAAGCCCACCAAAAACCCTAACTTCGAGTCCAGTTGCTTCGGAAAGCAAGGCTAGAATTGGAATATTAGCTGCACAGTCTTTGCACCATTCCGCTGAGAAGGCAACGATAAGGTAGTCTGCTCTAAACCTTTTTAGTTCATTTAAAACTTCGGCTTTGAGCTGGTATGTTCTTTTACGCTCCAGGAAGCTATATTTGAAAGGAGGAGACATGTTGTTGACGTACTGGTTCACGTCGATGGTTCTTTGCTTCAACGTTGACAAGTCCAATTTTATCCCGTTCAGTGTGAATGCCTAATCGTTCTGATCGTCATGCAAATATTAAATCTTTAAGGGAATAAACCAATATTGAGTGGATTACACGCATAAAAGAGTAAGTGATAAACTTGGACATTAGACAGTTTGTTGGTTACATACGCTTGATGCGGCCAGTAAACTGTTTCATGATGGGAATTGCAGTCATCGTTGGTGCTGTTCTCGCTGATGTAAACATTGTTTATGGTCGCTATTTGCCAAACATGTTTTTTAGCTTTTTCACAGGCTTTCTGTTGACAGCAGCTTCGATGGTTATAAACGATTATTATGACCGAGAAATAGACGCCATAAACGAGCCAACGCGGCCCATACCCAGCGGCTTGATAAAGCCGAAAAATGCGTTGATTTTTGCCATAGTGTTAACGATTCTTGGTTTAGCGGCGGGATTCTTGACCAGTGAAACAGCAACTCTTCAGTGCTTTTTGACCGCTACGGTTTTTTGGCTTATTTCAGTAATCTACGCTACTTTTGGAAAGAAAACTGGTTTTACGGGGAACCTTCTGGTCAGCGCATGTGTCTCAGCCCCATTCATTTATGGGAGTCTAGCCGCTGTTGGTGTTATAAAGGAGAATATCTGGATTTTTGTTTCCATGGTGTTCCTCTCAAACACAGGCAGAGAAATAACTAAGGGGATCGTGGACGTTCAAGGGGATAAAGCGCGAAATGTAAAAACGTTGGCGGTTCTATACGGAGAACGCACAGCAGCAAAAATTGCGGTGCTCTTTTACCTACTTGCCGTGGCTTTGACGCCCATTCCGCCCCTCTTAAACATGGTTTCACTTTGGTTCATTCCACCAGTAACGATAACAGACTTGGGTCTTATTGCTTCTTCAGTAAAGCTTTTGAAAGACTGCACACGGGAAAACGCCAAAAGGGTGAAAAGCCAAGTTTTAGGCTGGTTTTTGACCGGATTACTTGCTTTTCTTGTCGGAAGCATACCGTAAACAGGGATTATTCGGGTTCAACATGTACCGTTACAACCGTTTTTGCAAATCTTCTCCTAACACCATTTTCGATTTTCGACGCAACTTTATGCGCTTCCTCAATGGAGGCTTGCCCAGCAATACAACAATCAATGTTTACGTAGCGTTTTCCATCAGCCACACAAGTGATCACACGCTTTACAGTTATAGACTGCTGAAAACGTTCAGCTAACTCATAGATTGTTTGCTGAATTTCCTCCTCGTCTGCCATGGGCCCTTTTTGAACGTCTGAGTTGAAGGGTTCCACGTGGACTGTTACGTTTCCGATCTTTGGAATTTTTTGATTTAAGTTATGCTCGATTTTCTCTGCAAGCTCATGCGCCTCATTAACTGAAAGTTTGGGATCCACGCGAGCATGTAAGGTTACGTATAACTTGCCGTGAGCGTAAACAACATTTACTTCATGAACATCTTTCACGCCATCAATTTCTCTGGCAATTTTCTCTACAAGCTCCTCCGTTAACATTTCTGTTTCCAAAGGCTCCACGTGAATCGAAACGTGGGCTTCACCTAAAAATTGTTTGAGGTTCTCTTCAACTCTTGAGGCCACTTCATGAGCAGCTTTTAGGTTCATGTAGTCTGGAACTTGAATTGAAGCTTCTACAAAGGTTTTGGCGCCCGCCTTTCTAACTTTGAGACTTGCAACATTGGAAACATTTTCTGTGGCAGCGATAATCTCTCTAACTTTTTCAATAATTTGCTTTGGTGCTGCGTCACTTAGCTCCATGCCGCTTGCCTTAACCAGTTTAATGCTGAGGTAGCCGATAGCTCCACTTAAAACAAGGGATGCCAACGCATCAAATATTGGAAAACCAAAAGTCGCCATCCCAAAACCAAAAAGGGCTACCAGTGTTGAACCCAAATCCGCTACCGAATGATAAAAACCAGCCTTAACAGTTGTGCTTTCCCCGCTTGCCCTATGCAAAACGCCAACCCTTAGAACATCAACGCATAAGGTATAGGCTATTGCCATGAAACCGAAGACCTCCAAGCTAGGCACAATTAGCGATTCGCCTTGAATTATCCGTTGAAAGGCTCTAGCAATAATGATTAGGGCTGTGGCGAAAAGAATTAGTCCACCCACTAATCCGCCAAGCGACTCAATTTTTTCGTGACCATACATGTGTTCTTCGTCGGATGGCTTCAACGAGACCTTTGTGGCTACCAAAAGGATAAACATTGAAATGGCGTCCAACAATGCGTGTGCTCCATCGCTTAGAATGGCTAAGCTGCCAACAACAAAACCCAAAGTGAACTCTACTAAAACGACGCTGGTGATGGCTAACGCTGAAATTTTTAAGGCCTTAAGCCTTTCATTGTTTGGTTGCATTTATCTAACCGTGTAGAGCCACCAAGCTGGATTTAAGGGTTGTGAAGCTTAGAGCCAAAACATTTAAAATGTAAAAAGCCTATGTTATGTGGGATAAAAGTGCAAGGTGAACACTTTAACGTGGCCTAAACTCTTCACGGTTTTATCCCAAAAGTTAGCATCACCCATAAAAGCGGATTTTGAGGGGTGTGCAAGCTAGTGAGCGTGAGTGATATCCTAGATGGAAAACTCACCGAAAAAGAGGTTGAAATAAAGGGTTGGCTTGTCACCAAACGTTCAAGCGGTGGCGTGCAATTCCTAATAATCAGAGACGGAACAGGCTTCATACAAGCCACTGTACACAAGAACGAAGTAAGCGAAGCAACTTTTAAAGCTGCAGACGAGCTTACCCAAGAATCCTCTTTGATAATCAGAGGAGTGGTGAAGGAGGATAAGAGAGCACCTGGTGGTTATGAAATCCGCGTGAAAGACCTGCAAATTATACATTTGGCGGAGCAAGATTATCCTTTGGCGAAGAAGGAGCATGGTATAGATTTTTTGATGAAACATCGACAGCTATGGATTAGAAGCCCACGGCAAACCGCCATATTAAGGATTAGAGCTGAAGTGATTAAGGCTTGCAGAGACTTTCTTGACAGCCGAGGGTTTGTTCTAACGGATGCACCCATATTCACGCCAGCCGCCGTGGAGGGAACAACAACCCTTTTTGAGGTGCCCTATTTCGGAGAAAAAGCTTACCTAACTCAAAGCGGCCAACTTTATGTTGAGGCGACCATAGCGGCTTTTGGAAAAGTCTACTGTTTTGGGCCAACTTTCAGGGCAGAAAAATCGAAGACGCCGCGGCATTTAACAGAGTTTTGGATGGTTGAGCCGGAAATGGCTTTCTGCGACTTCGAGGAGAACTTGAAGGTTCAAGAGGAAATGGTAACATACATTGTTAAGACTGTTTTGGAGAGACGCCGAAGAGAATTGGAAACTCTAAAGAGGGATGTAAAGCCTTTGCAAAAGGTTGAGCCGCCCTTCGAAAGAATAAGCTACACAGAAGCCATAGACATGTTGCAGAAAGCTGGCTTTCCAATACAATGGGGTGAAGACCTTGGAGCCCCCCACGAACGATACATTTCATTGCAATTCGAGAAGCCAGTCTTCGTTCACAGGTATCCGGCTAAGGCCAAAGCCTTTTACATGCAGCCAGACCCAGAAAACCCCGAAGTTGTGCTTTGCGCAGATCTAA
>Ga0209080_1000118_pt1 | contig 60032 bp, 55 predicted proteins | sample JNZ110809AmetaG_FD_184123 | JGI IMG/M metagenome (GOLD analysis project Ga0209080, IMG submission 184123) | Hot spring microbial communities from Jinze hot spring, China to study Microbial Dark Matter (Phase II) - JNZ 110809A (SPAdes) (version 3) ...
GGAATAACGTCATCTTCCATTTAACTGACGAGTATCTTAAGTGGATGAAGAGCATGAAGGAGGAGCGTGAGAGAAGCGAGTTTGAGAGGCTGATAAAGCCAGCTAAGATAAGGGTTTTACCGGGCTACGTTTTCCGCAGGTCTAGGCCAGCAATAGTCGGCATAGAGGTCTTGGCGGGCCGCATAAGGCCTAGGGTGAGGCTGATGACAAGTGATGGTAAGGAGATAGGTGAGATACTTCAAATACAGGATAAGGGTGTAGCGATACCGTATGCTGAGAAGGGGAAGCAAGTTGCGATATCAATAGATAAGCCAATAGTCGGGCGGCACTTTGATGAAGGAGACATATTGTACACTTATGTTCCGGAGGAGCATGCAAGACTTCTAAATACCAAGTTTAAGAATAGATTAAGCGACGATGAAATAGAAACTCTAAGTGAAATAATTGCGATGATGAGGAAGATTTTACCGCTTTGGGCATCCGGCTAAGATAAAATAAGCCTTTTTCTATCTAAACATCACATGCTCCCTTCTCTGGAAGGCAAGAAACCTCTCAATATCCTCCCATGAAGGTAAATTCTCAATATCGCCTCTAACAGTCACAACTAAAGCGCCTGCAGCATTACCAAACAGTAAAGCATCCTCTAGGCTTCTCCCTTTAAGTATGCTCGCCATAAAGCCAGCTGCAAATGCATCTCCAGCACCAATAACGTCAACAACCGGAACCCTAAATCCCGGCTTCACGGCAACCTCTTTCCCATTAGATGCCATTGCTCCCTCCGCGCCGAGCTTAACCACAACTATTTTCGGGCCCAGCGCCAGTATTTTATCAATTATTTTTCTCGGCTCCCTCTCCCCTATTAAAATCTCAGCGTCCTCCGGCTCAGTTAAAACTACATCCGCCTTCTCAATCATTGGAAGCAATGCTTTTCGGGCTTTTTCGGCCTTAAGCCAGAGCTTCATTCTAACATTGGTGTCGAAGGAGACCATAACCTTATTCTCAACAGCAATCCTCAAAGCCTTAAGTGTGGCCTCCATGCAGCTATCGCTTAGGGCTGGGGTGATTCCAGTTAAATGAAGTAGCCTAGAGCCTTTAATGTAGTCTTCATCGATGTCTTCAGGTGAGAGCTTGCTCGCCGCTGACCCCCGCCTATAGTAGACCACTGAACTCCTTTCTGGCACTGGATAACCCCTCTGTATAAAATATATGCCTGTTGGAGCCTCATCATCTACCTTAACTCTTGAAGTGTCCACTCCCTCACCCCTTAAAACTGATAATATATATTTTCCGAACTCATCGTTTCCAAGACGAGTTATAAACCCAGCCTTAAAGCCGAGCCTAACCATGCCTATAGCAAAGTTAGCTTCTGCGCCCGCAGCATGTTTCTCAAAGTAAACCACATGTCTTAAGGGTCCGGTTGTAACCGAGTTAAATTGAACCAGCATCTCGCCAAGCGTAACAACGTCCAGCATAGGTGACCTCCTCCAAAGCCTTCTATGGGAGCAGGGCGGCCTGTAATATAGGTTATTTCCTATAAGTTGCTATAAACCGCCTTATGGATCTATCATATGTTCTCTCGACTTCAGGTGGGAAGTAGCATGCTGGCAGCTCGCCATGTAGCCTATGGTTTAGTAGGCATTGGCAGCAGATCCCTTTAATATCGCATGGATATGTGCATGGACAATTCTCTAAGTTAACCTTTATATTTGGGCAGGGCTTCCTCTCCATATAAACCACCAACCTCAATAAACACCTCATTTTATTTAAGGGTTAGTATCCAAAATTACTCCAACATCGCCTTCTCAATCCCCTTCAGCAAGGCCACCCTATCCTCATCGCTCATTCCTATATTGAGGGCCCTGTATCCCATTATTAATGCGCCTATAACAGGATGTTTTACTGGAGGGACGAATGTTACGTTAGATAGACGCTTTGACACATATTTTTTGAAGTACTCCCATACTGTCGGATCCGCTATGAAAACGCCGCCTGACACGCCAATCATTATACGCTCATTTCTATCAAAAAGCCTTCTTGCTATGGCAACTGCAGCCCTACCCAATTCCTCACCAGCATTCCTCAATATCTTGATCGCCATCCTATCACCCCTCTTAGCGGCTGAAAAGACTATCCTGGAGAGCGAAGCTATCCCTGCGGAGGTAACCTCATGGTAAATCTTTGGGACAATATCTTTAAAGTCGTCCACTTTAAACTCTTCCCTAAACATATCTACAAGGATCGTCTTTCCGCCCCGCCCATCGTAAGCTTTCGTAGCCAAGGAGAGAGCCTCCCGCGCTATATAAAATGCGCTTCCCTCATCACCGATAAGCCAGCCCCATCCGCCGGACACCATACTCATCCCTCTACTGTTCATGCCATAGGCTATTGATCCAGTGCCGGCGACGACGACGATCCCAGGATCCCCATTTGTTGCGGCATAGAAGGCTACAATAACATCATTAACTATGATCCTATTCTTCGCGGACCATGAAGGAACTATCTGTGTGGATATTATTTCATAGTCGTGTTGAGTTGTTAGCCCCCCAATTCCGAAGCAGCCGACATCAGCTATTTTCCCCTCCAGCCGCTTACCAGCGCTTTGATAAGCCTTCTGAATAGCCTCTTCAACATTCCTACGGGCACGCTCAACGCCAACAGTATTATAGTTACATGGACCAGACCTCCCAACCCCCAGGACATGGAAATTTTCGTCGGCAATAGCACACACAGTCTTTGTTGCGCCTCCATCAACACCAAGAATAAACCTCTCGGGCAAGCCCATACACCGCCAAATCAATCATTAAAATATTTTATTATAATGGCTTAATTTTTCCAAAAAACTCCGCTATAACAGCCCTATTCCTCTCCTCTCCCCCAGGAATGTGCGCGCTAACCCAGATTTTTGGCTTTGTGCCTTTCTTAATAAGCTCGTCGATGGTCGCTATTACTAGACTCTGGAGTATGAATGAGTTTATTATAGTGGATACAGGCGCTATTTTAGTCGGTAACCCATCTAATTCTATTATGGCGTCTCCGGGCGGCACCTTATTGTCCACTGTAATATCTGCCACCTCATAAAGCCTCTTACCATATGGATTCTCGGCTGGGAGGGATTCGGAATATTTCTTCGACGTCACGGCAATTGTTTTAGCTCCCCTCCTCTTAGCCTCAACCCCGACCTCTACGGGGAGAACCCTATTACCTGAATTAGAGATTACTATGATGGTCGATCCTTCCCCCACACCATAATAGTCCACTAGGACTCTGGCATACCCGGGCAATTTTTCAAGCTCCGTACTCTTTATGGCACCATTGTAGGCTGATACGCTTATGTCGAGCATGGGATAAACTTGTGGTAGACCGCCAGCGCGATAAAATATGTCTAGGGCTAGGGCCATAGAGTGGCCGGCTCCAAAAGCGTAGATAAGATTGCCCCTTTCTATGCAGTCAGCCATGATTCTTGAAGCAGCCAATATGTTCTCCATCTCTTCTGAGCATATCTTGCCAATTATCTCGAAAACCCTTTCCCTATACTCATTTATTTTGGGAATCATGTATAAATCTCTGATAAAACATGTCTAAAAACTTTTAATCGGTTTAGAAGATCCGCTCAAACTCCAGATCCCCGCTGTCTTATATATGTTGGCTAGAGATAATGATGCGCCATCGCCTCAAATTTTAGATCTTTCTAAAGTCTCTTTGAATATATTGAATGTTTCTTCATCATATAGGCAGAAGATTATTTTCTTTATTTTCGTCCCACCCTTAGCATACGATATTGCCGCCGAGATCATTACCTCAGCACAAATCTTCTTTGGTAAACCAAAAGCGCCGGTTGATATGGCTGGAAAAGCTATACTTGATATGCCATATTGCTCGGCCAGCTTAAGGCTGTTTAGGGTTGCATCCCTGAGCTTTCGCTCCTCATCGCCCTCACCATAGACTGGGCCAACAGCATGTATCACGTATCTTGCCTTTAAGTTTCCTCCGCCAGTTATAACTGCTCCTCCAACCGGTACAGGGCCGCTTTTAGAGACAATCTCATCGCACTCTTCCTGTATTTTCGGCCCACCCTTCCTCCTTATCGCCCCGGCAACCCCACCGCCCATCTTAAGCAGACTATTCGCCGCATTAACTATGCAGTCAACATCTAATTCAGTTATATCTCCCCTAACAAGCTCAATTATCGTTTCTCCCACATTAACCTGCATAAAACGTCACCATCAAATACTCTGCTACTAAACCATTTATTTAAATTTCACGGAGATCTTATTTTTAATTGCTTATGCCATGTTGATAGGGATGAAGAACCTTAATTCAGAGAAAAGCGGGGGTAGATTAAGCGCGAGGAGCAACGCTATTCTATTATTTGTTTTGACATTATTTCTCCTGTCATTTTTTGTGCAGGTCATCCATAAACCCTTAGCGGAGAGGATTTTTAGCTTAACAATAAGGGTTACTCTGGAGAATAGAAATACGCAAATAGTATGGAATCTAACTGAGAGTGATAGGGCAATAGGTTTATTCGCCAACAACAGCTGGCAGGAAGTTTATTTAACGAGGACTTCACATGGCGTAGAGAGGACATATAGGGATTCGAATGGAAACCTGATGGCAATACTAGATTTTTCAAGGAGAGCGATAGAGCCCGGCGGAAAGCTACATTTCAATTTCACGTACATCTTGATTTATAGGGAGAGGATGCTGCCCAGCGTCTCGGAAAATGAATCCGGAAAAATTTATGATATACCTGAGGAACTTAGGAGAAGGTATTGTCAGCCCACGAGACTCTGGCAATCAAATATATCTGTATTGATGGAGAAGGCTTTAGAGATAGCCGGCGACGAGACCAATGTCCTAAAAATAGTCAAGAGATTTATTATGTGGATAACAAAAGAGATAAGATACAGATCTTCCGAATTGCCAAGATACCCTATAGAGACTTTTTCTAGCGGTGAAGGCGACTGCGATGACCAAGCAAATCTTCTCATAACGTTCTGCCGCGCGGTTGGCATACCAGCCTACTTGCAGGTCGGCTGCATATATATACGTGGCTGGAGCAGTAGCAAATCCTACTATGACGGGCATTTGCTCTTTAAGCAGGTTGAAGTTGGCTGGCACGGCTGGGCAATGGTCTTTATTCCACCATGGGGTTGGCTGCCAGTAGATTTAACTTATGTTGAAGGTGATCTTAAGAGTGAACCATTAAAGTCTATAACAGCCTCAGCTATAGTGAAACATTTCACTTTTCAGTATATGAATATAACTGAATTGGATTATGCTGCCGAAGCGAGGGCACTGAAGAGCTTCCTCGAATCCCACGAATTCTACATATATGAGGAGGATATTATGAGGGAGGAAACATACAATATCCTTCATCTGAGCATAAGGCGTCCCATAATGCTACCAACATTAATCCTACGTGTTTTCAGGCAGCGCTCTGCTTGAGAAGCGTTCCACCCTCCAATATTTATTGGAGAACTTTAACCCTTAAGTTAAAAGTGAGGATTAGACCTTGAAGTGATACGAATAATTTATATGCTAAAACTTCTTTTTTTCAAAAATATGTTTCCCGGAGAGGTTGAGGATGGCTAAGTTTAAGATCGTAGTTTCAGATCCTAAAACCGGTAAATCAAAGAGCGTTGAGGTTGAGGGCGCCAGAGCAGCCCCCTTAATCGGCAGGAAGATTGGAGATACCATTGATGGGACAATAATTGGGATGCCCGGTGTAAGACTTATAATAACTGGCGGAAGCGATAAGGATGGATTTCCAATGAGACCGGATGTTCATGGCGGAGTGAAGACTCGCATACTCTTAAGCGACGGGCCTGGATTTATGCCAAAGGATAAGGGTGAGAGGAGGAGAAAGATAGTTAGGGGGAACATGATAACAGAGGATACTCTACAGATAAACATGAAGATTTTAGAAGGGGGGAAAGAAGCCGCTTAACCCTTCTTTACGCCTTAAACCACTTAAAAATCAAGTATTCTACTTTACCCCTCTCCATATCCGGAACAGCTATAATAAAACGCTTCTTAACCGTTGTTGCAAGCCTCCCAGCCTTAACTATTTCTGTCGGCGTTATTTCATCCTTCCTACTTTTAACTGAAACCATATAGGGAGCGTGCTCTAGGCCGGGACCCTGCTTATATACTGCGAAGTCGCATCCAAACTTTACGCCAGGTGTTACGACAAGCCCTTTCTCCCTTAAGTCTTTGTATACGGTAAACTTTAAGTCGAAATCTTCATAAACTTGCCTAGCCCTAGCCCTTAAAACCCTCGCGCTAACCCTACTCTTTTCAGGCCCCTCGAAAACGTTTATTATCCCCTTCTCTAGGAGATAGAGACCTTCCATCAGATCGAGCACTAACGGGACATTGAAGTCCGGGCTCTTCGGCTTCGGTATGCCGAGCGGCTTACCATAAAATCCCATTCTATAGAGGGCTGAGCCATCTTTCGGATTCCATACGATCAGAAAGTTCTCTAAGAGCTCAGCCTCAATTTTTCTGTCTTCCTGAGCCATCTGTCATTCAGTCCTCCAATAACATGGCATTGCATTGGATTATAGGATTAGGGAAAGAATCCTCGTCGCATCCGAAGCATCCTCTATCTTATCCGCTATATCCTCGAGGAGGCTGGCTATATCCCTTATTAGGAGCAGTTTCGATATCTCGATATTTTGTTCCAATATGAGCAGCTCAGTCTTTCTGTAGGTATTGTCAACCTCCCTCTCCGCAACCTCAACCTCCCTAGCCTTCTCAAACAGTTGCGGAGACCCGTAATTTAACGCGAATACAGTATCCCTTAACCTCATCATCGCATTAAATACCGCTGTTGAGAGTTCAGCTAAACTGTTTTTAATGTTTTGAGGGACCTCCCAACTCCGCTCCATTAGCGCCAGTATCCTAAATGATACGCCCTTACATAAGTCGGCTATCTCGCTAGTCACGTAAACGAACCTTAAGAAGTCTTCTCGGTTGAGGAGTATGGCGCCAACCTCCACTATCTCCTGAGTAACAGTCCTCTTCGACTCCGCAATCTCATCGCTAAGCTTCTGCACATCAGCATATAGACGCGCTACAGAATTCGAATCATTAGCCACAAAGCCGTCAACCAGCTGTGATGTTTTTCGAACAATCTCAATAATCTTCCTTAAATGATCCTGGCAGAGGTTTAGTGCCCTTCTCTTGGCACGCGGCTCGGCTTCTATTGGAAATACCAACCGTAATCCTCCAGTCGTAATAACATTATTTCCTTAAGAAATAGAATTTAAAGAGGACTTAAAAATCTACCTATAATAGACCAGTGAAAGCCTCATTTTTCTATAGGGGGACCCATATCCTCAAAGTTGATCTTGTACCGTAGATAATTATATATAAGCCAAGGCAACCTCGCTATTTCAACCCTAATCTGCCTCCAGGTATCCCTGTCGCGTATCGTTACAGTATTATCTTTAAGCGTCTGATAATCTATTGTTACACATAATGGGACTCCTATCTCATCAAACCGTGCATATCTCCTGCCAATATAGCCAGACTCATCATATTCAACGGTAAATCCCTCATCAATAAGCATCTTATAGATTTCCCTAGCCTTTTCAGGTAAACCATCCCTACTAACAAGCGGTAGGACTGCTATCTGTACAGGGGCTATGTCTCTAGGCAACTTAAGGACAACTCTACCATCCTTGATGGTGTAAGCGTATTCTAGAGCCGCATAGGTTAAGCGATCCGATCCGAAACTCGGTTCAATAACATGTGGTATGAAACGCTTACCCTCATCCTTAACCTCTTCCAGAACAATCTCGACGTGTTCAGGCGTAATCTTTAGGCGACCAACCTCATAAAAGCCCTTCTCGTTAAAAGATTTTATAAGATCCTCCGACCTAACGCTTTTAAGCAAATTTACTACTTCAGGCGTTTTCTCGCCGAACTCCCTACTTATATTCTGGAGTTTTGGTTTAACCCTCGTTTCCGTCCTTGTAGTAACTTTATCACTGGGCTTAAAGACTCTCATATCAACATCGCTCTCCATCATATGTCCCTTCAAATCGTAGTCTGTTCGATAGTTGAAGCCGGCAACCTCAACCCAACCCCACCGCTCCAGGTAGACTTCCTGGTCGAATCCCTGAGCCGAGTAATGCGCTCTCTCCCAAGGATGCTTCTCTATAAAGCGCTGCTTATCCTCAGGTATGCCTAGGCTCGTAACAAATCTTTTGCCCAAAGCCATGAAGAAGGCAAGCCACTCAACCATTACATAGCCATTAGCCACAACTTCTTTAACTGTTAGCTCCACCGGACTCTCATCTCCACGAAGCCTATTCCTTGCCAAGACAATCCTAAGCTTCTCGTCTTCAACCTCGCTTAACAATGGGCATCTGGGATTCTCCGGGTCAAAGAAGAACTCTAAGTCAATTATCGTGAACTCTCTAAGCCTTATTGGACCCTGCCTAGGCGATATCTCATTCCTCAACGCATGCCCTATTTGGGCAAAACCTATTGGAAGCCTCTCCCTAACCTGCTCATATAGGCGCTTAAATTCAACAAATATTCCTTGAGCTGCCTCAGGTCGGCCATAACCTACGCTCTCAGAGTAGGGGCCAATGTTTGTCTGAAACATTGTCAAGAAGTATCTTGGCTCCGAAAACTCCCCGCCACAATCTGGGCACTTAATCTTTCGCACTTCAATCTCATGCTTAATCTCCTGAAGCCCCATCCTATCGGTTTCTTGAGAAGCGATTCCCGCAAGCTCCTGGAGTAGGTGGTCTGCCCTAAACTTTCTCTTACATTTTAAACACTCAACCATAGGCTCCTTAAAATGCTCTATGTGGCCTGAGGCCTTAAAGACCCTTTCAGGAGCAATTATTGGCGTCTCAACCTCATAGAAGTTTAGTCTCCTTAGAAAAATATCCCTGAATTTATCCTCTATTCTCCGCTTCATGGCTGCGCCGAAAGGCCCCCAACTTATGAAGCCGCTTACGCCGCCATAAATCTCATAGGATTGCCAGAAGAAGCCTCTTCTACGAGCCAGCTCGCTTATCTTCTCGAACTTATCCACCGACTTCATCATTGTGTAAACCACCCTTGATAAAGTTGCCTATCAGGCGGGGCAACCCCATTATAAGTTATTGCCTCCATATAGATTTTTACTCATATACGGACCATCATAAGTGTAGCCTAAACGCATATAATACCGTTTTGTTCCAAGAGCGCTCGTCACAAGAATCTTCTTACAGCCTTGCTCAAGGCTTATCCTCTCAGCCTCCTCTAGAAGAACTCTGCCAAAGCCCTTGTGCTGATAGCCCTCGCCCTCACGCCTACCAACCGGAACCAACGGCCCTAGAACTCGCAGTTCTCTAATTATTGAAGCATTCTTCCCAGAGATCTCTGGTCTGTGGGCCATATCAGATGGAATTCTAAGTCTCAAGTACCCTATAAGCACGTCGTTCACCGTGTCTTCGGCGGATATAAAGAACTCCTCCCCCTTAGAGGCCTCATATCGCCTAACCAAAATCTTAACGTTATCCATGTTTGGCTTAATGTGATCTTTAAGCCATCTATGTCCAACCTCACGGCACCTAATACACCTACAGCGCAATCCCATGTCCCTAAGCATCTTTAGGGCTATTTCCCTAAGGTTGCTGCTCTTCACGCCAGCCTCTATAAGGTATGCAGGTATATCCCTCTGAACACGCATAATTCTAACCCATTCCGGAACAATCTTCTTAACCTCAGCTATCAGTTTAGCAGCCTCCTCAGTCGTGTAGGGCTTATAGAGACCCTTAACCCACCAATCATAGACTTTAGTCCCCTTAACCACCAAGCATGGATATATTTTAAGCATATCTGGTTTAAAGTCTGAGTCAGAGAAGATTCTCTTAAAGGCCTCGAGATCCCTCTCAAAATCAGATCCCGGAAGCCCAGGCATCATATGATATACTACTTTGAGACCAGAATCCTTTAGGATCCTAGTTGCCTCTATAACATCTTTTACGGTATGCCCTCTATTCACAAGAGCATATATATCATCATAGATATTTTGTACGCCTATCTCAACACGCGTTGCCCCATAGGAGAGCATTAAGTCGACATGCTGCTCCTTACACCAGTCTGGGCGGGTCTCAATAGTTATCCCAACGTTCCTTATCTCACCCACCTCAGCGTTCCTCTTAGCCTCCTCAAGCGATGTTGAGCGTACACCGGTAATTGCATCCAAACACTCCTTAATGAAAAGCCTCTGGTAATCTTCAGGCATTGCCGGAAAAGTTCCGCCCATAACTATTAGCTCAACTTTATCAACAGCATGACCTATAGCCCTAAGCTGCTCAATCCTATGCCTCACCTGCTTGTAGGGGTCAAAGTTAAATTGTAGTCCACGCATTGTTGCCGGCTCACGGCCAGTATAGCTTTGCGGAACGCCATAGTATGGTCCGCCCGGACAGTATGCGCATGGCTCCTTCTGTGGACATGGCCAGGGCTTGGCCATAACTGCGATAATTGTTACCCCTGAAATTGTTCGGACAGCCTTCCTCCTCAAAACTTTGAGTAGCTTAAACTTCTCTTCTGGTCTCAAGTATTTTATGATTTCGGAGTTCGGTGGGAGTGTGCTTAACCTATATTTTTCAGCAACCCTAATCTTGGCTACCTGAACATCTTTGGGCGTTGGATTCGGCATATTCATTAAATATTCGATTATCTCTCTGTGTATAGCGCTGTTCATCACTTCATAAACGTGGGGAAGATAGGTATAAACTTCTCCCCACAAAACGTGGAGCGCATCCTTTATTAGCGGCGGATTGTAACTAGGAATTATGTGCCTTCTAAAAGTCTACGTTGACAACCCTAAGACTGGTGAGAGAAAGCTTATTGCCGATAATGTTGCCCTCATCGCCATAGACGGCGGAAACATAAGGATCCTGAATGTGGAAGCTGAGGAGAAAACATTGCAAAACATGAGGCTGACGCTTATAGACGCACTAAACTCAACAGTTATACTGGAGCATTCGAGGATCGTCTAGCAGCCACATTTTGGTTTCACACGGTAACCCTAACAAAACATTTAACTATAGTCTACCATAGTACTGTTTTGCGGTGTTAGGCATGAAGCTAATGGTCTGCGGTAAGGGCGGGACTGGAAAAACCGTTTTGACTGTTCTTATGGCCAGGGTATTCTCGGAGAAGTTTAAGGCTTACATAGTTGACTCGGATGAATCTAACGTTCTTTTGCCCATCCTATTGGGGGTTAAGGCGCCTAAACCTCTTATCGAATATATTGGTGGGAAGAGGAGTGAGGAGGCGCTTGAGAAGATGGAGCCTGACATCGCTAGGACTCTCTCAAGGGCTAGAGAGGGCATTAGACTAGACTTGCTGTCAGAGGAGTATGTTGCAACCTCTAGGGACGGGATAAAGCTCGTGACCATAGGCAAAGTCAGAGAATATGGTGAGGGGTGTGCTTGTCCATTCAACATATTGACAAGAATATTACTTGGAAACATACGCCTTAAAGATGACGAGATCGTCCTAGTAGACACCGACGCCGGTATTGAGCATATAGGGAGGAGGCTTGAAGAGGTTTCTGATGGACTAATAGCCATTATTGACCCAACCGCGGAGTCCATAGAATTGGCCTTGTTACTGAAGAAGGTATCTCAGGATTTGGGGAAGAAGTTCTGGGTTATAGCGAATAAAGTTACTGATGATATTAAAGACTTAGTCATGGAGAAAGCCTCTGAAGTTGGGTTAAGTGTTGACGGCATAGTGAGGTTTGATAAAGAAGTTTACCTTTCATGCCTCCGGAAAGAGCCGTTAAAATCGAGCATAGCCATATTAGACCTTAGAAAAATTATAGAGGAAAAGATGCTTGCCGAAAGACCATGAACGTCTCAGAAGATACTGCTCGACCCTTACCCTAAAAGCATCTCCACCAACTTTTCTCCCAGCTCCTTAATCGCCAATACTGCTGGCGATGATGGCGAGTAATCTATTGGCGCCACACGAAGTCTTCCAGCCCTGGCGACACATTGATCGAATGGAATAAAATGTAATACGCTTAAGCCGAACCTGCTAAGCGACTCCTCAATATACTTCTTCTCTTCTTGATCTGAGATTTTATTCCCAACAAAGATTACGCGTCTTATATTGATGTCATAAGCCAAATCCCTTATCCTAATAGCCGTCTCTATTGAGGGGGCACTCGGCTCAACAACGCAGAGAAGGGCGTCGAATCCCCTAGCCGTAGCCCTACCAAGATGCTCTAAACCTGCCTCCATATCCATTACCACAATATCTCCCTTTCTCAGGGTTATATGTCTGATCAACGCGCTTACGAGAGAGTTTGCTGGGCATGAGCAGCCGGAGCCGCCGGACCTTATTGTCCCCATAACAAGTAGCCTAACCCCGTCAGGCCCAATCACGCCATATTTATCCGCTATATCATCCACTGTAGGCGTTAGGCTAAAGAATATTCCGAAGGCTGATCCGGGTTTAGCTCCAGTCCTCTCCTCTATAAGCGCAGTATTCTCAGCTATAGGTATTATTTTTGACGAGGCTTCAAACGGTATGCCGATGGCATACGCCAGGTTCATCGCTGGATCAGCATCAACTGCAAGCACACGGTATCCTGAGCGCGCATAAAAGCGTGCAAGAGTCCCGGAAATTAGGGTTTTTCCGACACCACCCTTTCCGGCAACAGCTATTTTCATTTGAATCCGCCTCCATGTTTGCCAGCTAATCTAGCGTCTGAAGACTCGGCTCACCAAAGTAACCCTCTTCCCTGAACTTATCGTCTGAAGCAGTTTAACTGCTTCGCTAGGCTTGCTGAACGATTCAACTCTTCCATCTATTCTCTTCCTCATCACCTTAATACAATTGTCAACTATACAGCTTAAAACGCATGCCGCACAATAAATACATAGATCTTCGACAAGGTTTACTCTGCCATAGCTCCAATAGAGGGCGTTGGTTGGACAGGCCTTAATGCAGAGCTTGCACTCTATTCCCTGACATATTTTATTGTCGATCTCTATACGCCCCTCGCTAAAATATTCCTTCACACCTATAGTTTTCAGGAGCTCTTTCCTGCGCGCCTTCCTCTTTTTAGACTCCTCGGAAAGCATATGGAATATGTCGATAGTCATCCGGCATCGCCGTGAAAAGCCATTTACTTTCTGGTTTAATTTAATATCCGGCTTTAATCATTATATCTATGACGGAGCGATACGCCGGCGAATTCTCAGGGATCTCTAGGAGGGGTCTACCGGATAGGATGAATCGCTCAATATTTTCATCGAATTTTATTTTGCCAATAAATTTGAGTTTAAGTCTCTTCTCAACCTCCCCGCCAAGATCTTCCGGAAACCTGTACCCGCCGACAACATAAAAATTATCGAATCTAATGTTGACCTCCTTAGCTATCCTATAGGCTCTCGCAACATGCTCAAATGACTTCTTCGATGGATCTATGAGGTCGAATATGTCGTTGACATGGGATGTTATACGCCTATTTAAGTGCTCAAGCCCAGCTGGCGTATCAATAAGAACATACTTATAGTTCTTCGTTATCCTCCCTAAAGCGCTCTTAAGAGCCTCGTTTGGGAGGCAATAGCATCCCTCAACCCACTTCGGCCCTATAGCCATTAGATCGAAGTATTCCCCCTCATAAAGGCCCTTCTCCCAAATCCTGCTCTCTATCCTCTCTGATGGGGGCACGCCGACAGTTGTGCCGCCGCCCTCAAGAAAAGTCTCAACTATTAACTCCGATATTGTCTTCTTACCCTCTCGCTCAAGATCGACCCCAAGAACATCCGCTAAGCTTTGATCTGGATCCGCATCAATCAAGAGAATTGGCGTTTTATTGGTCTCAATAAAATACTTCGTTATTAAAGCAACAAAACTTGTCTTCCCCGTCCCCCCTCTACCCATAGAAACTATTATCTTCAAGGAGGATTATTCTCCAAAAGGTGTGAATTTCACTAGAGATTTAGGTTTTCTCATGTATTTTCAGGATCTCGCCGTAATATAGGGTGTGGCTGTCTCTTCTAGGGTAGATTAGGTTAACTAGATCTTCGGGCAGAGCCTGAAGATTAACTGTCTCCTTATATAGGACCTTGCACTCGTATACTATTGGGCACCCCTCAACAACAGGAGCCTTAACAAAGTCTCCTCTCCTCCACTTCAAACCAGTCTTCTTGAACTTGTCAATCTCCCTACCGGACAACGTCCCGCAGATCCTACAGGCCTCGCCCATATCCTTACTTGGCACATTAACCGTGAATTCCCCGCATTCTTCTAGAAGCTTGTACGTATATCTGCTTGTTCTAACAGCCACAAGAAATATGGGCTTGTTCCAGATAACCCCTATTAAACCCCACCCTATAGTCATAAGGTTTGGTCTACCGTCGGACCCAACTGAGCCAAGCAGCAGGCCCGTATCAACCATCGCTGCGTATGTTGTGGGGATATATCTGGCTAGGCTACTAGCAATGCTCATCTCCTAACCCTCCTACTCTTTAGGCGGCCACCTCTCCTTTAGAAAGGCTGGTATGCCAGACGAGTCTCTTGGTCCGACTAGTACCCGCCAACCAGTAAGCTCCTCTATCTCACCGCTTAGCCTAGCAGCTAGGCCTGGAATTATGAGATATCTATGCTTAACCTTCTCCTCTATGCCGGACTTCTTTATCGCATCTGCAACGGTCTGCGCGGTCAATATTCTTCCAGCAACAGAGCTCTCGACGCTTATGCCTCCGGTATCAACAACTATTAGGTAGCAGTCTATGTTTGCCGACTTAATGTCGGATTCAACTGTGAAGTATGTTAGCGCATAGTTCGTTGTGAACATCACAGGGGAATTCTCGTCTGGGCTGCCGAATATTCTTAGTCCAGGCTCAACTGAAACCGGTTTCCTTGGATCAGTATAAATGTTGAACCTTAGGATTACGTTTGGCAGTAGAACCCAGCCTTCAAGGCTATGCATTATCAACAGATCGGCATATCGCGCTATAAGTATAGCCGCCAAGTAGGCCTCCTTCCACTGTAGAACCTCTTTGGGAGCATCCTTCTTAAGCCAAACAGTCATCGGCACACCTATCAGCGGGAAGCCCATAAGCCTATCACCGCCTTTACAAGCGTTTCTTCTAATCATTGTGAAGTTGGTGATAGTCTCGGATAGCCCATCATTTGGAAATGTTCCCGGATCTAGAAGAAGGTCTTCAACACCATATTCTAGGAGGGTCTTGACAAGCGAGCTTAAAAGGTTTAGGTCGCCCTGACCAAAAACTGCCAATGGGCAGTTATACATGAGCGCTAGCTCAGCCATCTGCCTCCAATTATTCCTGTTTGCAGCGTATATTAGCGGCCTACGATTATAAATAACCTCAAGGGCCGATTTCATAACATCTGGATTAAATGTGCATAGTATTAGTGGCAGCCTTGTTGCCCCAGCGACCTTCTCAACAGTGGATCTAAACTTAGACGGATCATTTGACGTTGATCTGATGGCTATCATATCTAGCTTCAATGTTCGCCCAATATAATTGTACGTGAAGCCCTCAACCCTCTTTACGCGCTCCATTAGCTCGCTCTCAGGCATCTCATCCGTGACATCGATGGCTATCGGCGTTGGATTATAGTATGTGAATTCATGCCTGTACATAACAAGCTTACCACCAACCTTAATCGAGTTCTCCCCAACACCAATAACAATCTCCTTAACGGCAGGCGCCAGAATCTCCTTTAACTTGGCATATTCGCTTTTATATTGCTCCTCCTCAACAAGCGGAGTGCATAGTTCTATTGGAATCTCCCTATTGACAACCTTGGCTGCGAAGGCCATACAATTCTTCTCGCCGCACTTACCACAGTTCGTCTTGGGGAGAAGCATGTATATATCTAGTGGGCTCAGCTCCCTAACGCCCTTTCTAGTCTCCTCACCCATAATCCCACCCCTAAATTTTTACAGTCACCCAGTCCGCTATCTCCTCGGGCTTGGCTCTTCCACGATTAAGCAGATTCTTAACAACCTCTTTAACTGTGTGTATAGCTGCCGGATGCATCATCATGAACATGTCTACCCCAGCTAAGAGAAGTGTCAGCGCTGTTATAGTCTCCCAGATTGGCCCCCTAAGCTCCCTAGGCTCCCACTCCGGCCCAAGCCTCATCCAAGCCTCCCTAGCGGCCCAAGCGTTCGTTGAGCCTGAGGATGTTGGATGCTGCAGCTCAACGTCCCCTCCGAGCGCAGCCAGCCTAGCCCTCTCATGTATTGTGAAGGAGTACTCTATGCCGTAGCCCAGCGCCGCCGTGGTCAGATCCATAACTATGCTGTCTCTGGGAAGATACTCGTATAGCCTCCTGTTCAGCTCCTTAGCCCTATTCAGATCCATCGCTGTGAAGGCTAGTACAACATGGCCATGTTCTTTAGCAGCCTTCGCAACATCGCCCAAAATTCCAGCCTCAGCCATATCAAGCGTTAAGGAACTAAGCATAACCCTCTCGCCATGCGTAACCTCGGCAACCCTCTTAAACACTTCAGCATCCTTCTTAGGATCGCCGCATCCACCAACAATAATTGGGACATCTACGGCCTGCAGCACCTTTTCAATGGTCTTAGCGGCTTCACTTGGCGGGGTATTCTTGATCAATGGATCCGTGCTAACTAAGTGGACTGTAACCATATCGGCCCCAAACTTGTCAACTGCGAGCTTAGCCCACGCGGCGGGATCGCCTATAACATCCTGGACGTGCATCCTCAAGGCTCTTGGAAGGCTAACCTCCATATCAAATACGTCGGCTGATATCGCTGGCGGGTTTGGCGGAACCTCCTCCCATAGATAGAATGATGGGGCTGCCTCACCGCCGATTTTCACAACCTTGCCCCTAGAGCCGCCCTCAGCTCTAGTTGCGCCAATCTTAACCTCAACTATTCTGCCGAGGTAGGTTTGTGTTAGGGGCTTAAACTCCGCGGCCAATATTTCTGCTGGTTTCTCAGGCAGCACCTTGGGCGGAGCTACCGCAGCTGGCGCTGGCTGAGCTGGAATAACCTGTGGGATAACTGTTGGAACCCATATCTCAAGCTCCTCAGCCTCAATCTCAACGTCCTCGAGCTCCACCTCGCCGAGCTTGCTTAGAAGCTCAAGGATCTTTGGGCCAAGCCTAATTACAGCTCCGCCTTCCTCACCCTGCTTCTTCTCCTTCTCGGCTCCCATAATTTCATCCCTCCTTAGCCCTAATTATTCTAACCTTCTTAGCGTGAATTTTAACATTTTTTAGGGAAAGCCTAAAACCTCCAACGCCAGCTGGAACTGTTAGCCCTGCGGCGGGAGCTTGGATCTGTGCGGTTACTGCTGGCGTGGGCAGCTTGGCTTCCTCAACAGCTGCCTTGACCGCCTCTTCAGCAGCTTTCGCCTCCCACCTCTTAACTACTGGGTGTCCTTTGGCAATTAAAAATTGCTTCAGCTCATCAACCGTCTTCGCATCTTTCTCGGTCGCTATCTTATCCGCTAGGCCCTTTGGAACGAAATCCTTAACTTTTTCTAGGACTGTTGATGGAACCCAGACAACCCGCTCCCAGCCTCCATCAGCCTGTAGGAACTTTGGAGAACGCATATATTCGATAGATATTCCATGAAAGCCGTCAACTTGCCTTCCACCAGCAGTTGAGTCCGCTATAGTTGAGAATGATAGGCCTATTGGAGTGTTCTCGGTGAAGCCCCTATGAACTATGCCGAATCCATCAACCTCAGGTATATAGAAGGCTACAGCCTCAAAGCATCCGCAGGATGTGTGTGGATAGCCAAAGGCTGAGTAAAGCCAGACCCGCTGGATTTCGCCGCCAGACTTCATCTTAACAACCTGGTTTACACCAGTATACTCGCCTCTTAGAGGATCTATACATTCTCCCTTCTCTATTCTGAATATCGGGCCTTTTGGATCTATTCTAGCGGCCGCCCTGCCATCAAACCAGCTTATCGCCCCGCAGTTCGAGTACCTTTGCGGTGTGATGATGCATACATGTGTTGGCGCAAATGATTGGCATAAAGTGCAGCCGTAAAACGCGTCAACTTCTTCGTCTTTTAGGCCTCTGGCTCTAGCATCACGTCTCTCGTATACCTCCATAGCTTCCTTAAACTTCTCCTTAACCTTTTCCGGATCCGTTATGAATGTTATCTGTATCTTCTCAATTATTGGGAGCTCGCTCTTAAAGAGCCTCTGGAGAACCTTTCCAATATAAGTGAATGAGTTTAGGCCCTTCTCAAATGAACGCTTACTAACCCTTATCCATATGTCGTATCTCTGGTTTAGATGCATTACGCCCTCGATATAGTTCACGTATTCATGTATCCGCCGTTCTATTACCCCCTCAATCTCCTCATCAAGATCCTTGCCGGCAACCTCAATGTATATACCGAGTGGATAAGATTTCTTCTCCAGATCCTTTATGTCTGGTCCTATTACCGTTATTTTACCATCCTCAACCTCATCTAATCTGCGGACCCTAACTAGCTCAAATTTATGTTCAACTCTAGGTCCACCGAACTCCAGCTGAGCATCTTGCCACCTTATTCTCTCCCCCTCATATATCACGCCAACCTCGACCGGTATATCCGCAAACATAGACATACCTATCACCTCACCCTAAACCACTAATTATCGCGTTAAGATTCTTCTCCCACTCCTCCCGAGTGATGTTTGGGAATGACCATGAGGCGTGGGGCTGATAATACATGTCAAGGGAGACAGTTTTAAGATTTGGTGAAAAATGCTTTAAACCGGATAAAATTAGCCAGCCAACATAATATTTAAACCCTATAAGCAATGCTAAGTCGTGCTGCCCCTTATTGTTGAGGCCCGCCCAACCTGCGTCTGTAAGCCTATTCGCTATGTCAACCACAGGCATACCAATAATCCTCTTAAACCCTCTCCTAATAAACTCACCCTGTATGCTCGGAGACGAAACAACCGGTAAGTTAGCGGCTTCAGCTAGGCGGATAATATAGTCGACGAGCTGGCCACCGCTCAGCTCTATCTCAGCCGCCCTATGCCCAACAATTAATATTGGATTCTTGGATCGCTTAATTAAAGCCAAAACGATCCGCGGGTCATTTATTAACAATGCTTTCTTTGGCCCGGGGACTTCAGCGCTTTGCCATGGCTCAGTCTGCCTTGCCGTGCTCATTTTAACCACTCACCCTCCTCCTTACAAGCCTAGGTAAGAGCGTTGGATCAGGTATAATGTTCTCCTTCCAACCCTTCTCTTCAAGAATCTTTATTACTTCATCACGCATAGTCAGTGGAACATCTGCCAGCGTCCGGACAAATAGGTGTACATCGTCTGGCATTGTCCCGAAGAAACGCTTATGCAGGTCAATGTAATGCGACAGCTTGATTGCCCTACCCCTAGTCGTATCATTCGGCCTCATGCAGAGCTTAGCTATCATAACCATAGCCTCCTCCTTAGTCTCGGCGGCATAAAAGAGGTGTTCTGGAGCTGGGCCAACATAAACTTTTTCGCCGGTTCTGGCATCATAAACATACCAGTCTTCAGGCTTATCTTTTCTGCCGAGCAGCATTCGCCTATATTTTAGTCCATGTGGCCCAACTATAACAGGTATGCCAAGCCTCCAGAATCCGCTAGCTATTGCGGCAGCCTTCTGCGACATAGCGCCCCAAGCAACACCTACGGCGCCAACTCTATTAAGTATATAGTCGGCTATCTCCTCATAGTTCCCACGTAGCCTACGCCTAGCAAATATGCTCGCTATTTTTATTGCGGCGCCAGCTATGTGGGCATTTGAAACGCAGGAGCCTACATTAACGATGCCGCCAGCATCAAATACCCCTGGAAAAGCTTCGTATGGACTTTTCCCTTCTTCGTCCTTGTGCATAGCTATTGACATGGCTGCGCATCCGGAGGCTACGACGATGTAGCGCCTTTTAGCAAACTCAACAGCCATCTCCGCAACTTCTCCGCCGCCCCTCGGATAGTTAGCGCATCCGACAAATGCGACTACGCCTGGAATCTCGCCTAAAACTATCGGGCTGCCAACACTCCTAATCTCAACGTCCTGTATAGCACCCCTACCAACCCTAATCTTATACTTCTCCTCCTTAAGCTTCTTTTCAGCAGCCTTAATTATGAAGCTATGCAGTGGAAGATTTATTGGGCATGCGCTCTCACACCTAGCGCATCCGACGCACTCATCATATAGGCTGGCAAGGGCGTCAAGATTTCCATTCAATGCCTGCGCAAGAGCCTCCTTTATTGGGAGATCGTTTGGACAGGCTCTCCTGCAATCATCGCATTTACGGCAGTTTTTAGCGCCCTCGACTACGTCGCTAGTGTCTGGAAGAGACTTGAACTTCATTCTTTTAGGCGCTATGAGAAGGGCTGTTTTAACGGCAACCTCGGCTGCCTTAGCGGGATCCAGGATTAACGCTCCGGGCTGGCTTCCGGAAACAAGATCCTCAACTATTTTATTGACTTCATCCCCCGTCCTATTTGGCAGCCCAATACAGTTTACGTCGCTTGTAGCTATAACCGGAGCCCTAATCTTTTGCGCCTCAATCAGCGTGTCAGCCCTGATACACTGCTCATCAACAACAATGACGTCGGCCACGCCGCTCCTAATGAACCTCAGCTGCCACGATATTGGGCCAACTATCTTTGCTTTAGGATTATACCGCGTAACATCATGTGCTGTGCAGCACAGGCCTGTAACCTCAACTCCACCATATAAGCCGTTATCCATGAGGTAATCTACTATCGCCGCAGCCGGCGGAACATTATGTCCGATAACTAATATGACTGGTTTAGTGGAATCCACTACGCCAAGCCCTATCTCCGTGAGGGGCGCCTCAGGATCCGCTTTCGGGAACCCTAGAGCCGATATCTGCGCTATATCGGCTATCTCAAGGGCTACGTGATCTATCATGCCTGCATGGAAAACTTTTGACTCAAAGTCTAGATTGCTCTCCTCCTGGCCTGTATGTGTAGCCGCTAAGAGCCTTACAATCTCCCGCTCAAGATAGCCTAAAATATCCTCTAGGTCGCCCAGCGTTCTGGGCTTAACACCGCAGACAAGGCGCGTGATTGGGGCTTCAACCTCAACATTTAAGCCGCCAACGTCTAATGGGCGGTCGCGGCCAAATTTCCCTATTAAATGTTCAATTAGGTGCCTAGCATGGGAGGTGTGCGTTGCCGCGCCAATGCAGCATGCTAAGAGCACTATACGCGACTGCTGACCAGTCATATTTAACCCGCATGCACCACGTTTATCGCCTGTCAAATCACACTTTCCAAAGGTGCAGAGGCAGCAGAGGTCGCAGAACGGCATGTAGAAGGGCTTGTAACGCTGTAGAAGCTTAAAATCCCATTCCCTTAAATCCACTATTGATGGGAATGGTGTGGGACCGATCTCCTCAGCCCACTCTTCGCCAATAACCTTACCAATGGAGACCTCAATATTTTTAAGAACGCCTATGTCGCTCTTTATCTCACCAATTCTTAAACGTAAGTTCTTCTCAAAATCCAATTTGAACCCTATCCCCAAGCAGTCCTTTTAGATTACATAAGAAGGCATGTTGAAATATTTAAACATTAATACCGAATAATGAGAAGCCTATTATAAGAAGCCAACGTATTTGTTAAGAAATTCCTGGAAAACTTATTTTACTAGCCCGGATATGAAGGCTATAAGCCCCACAGCCATCCAAATTAAAACGGTATTCTTAACTTTTCTGGCATTCTCCCTTGTAGGACTCCTAAGCAATCTTATTGAGGAGTAGATGAAGCCTATATCTGTAGTGATTAGCGGCGGAAGAAACCATATGCTCGCCAATCCAAAAATTAGTGGGATTGGACTCAACAGTACGGCTGAGATAAAGAAGGCCGACGCTGACTGGGCAGCCCTCCTTGAGCCATAAAGTAGAGCCAACGTTTTAATACCCTTGGCTCTATCACCCTCCACATCAACTATACCCTTAGTTATCTCTCTACCAGTGTTAGCCAAAAATGCTAGGGCTGCGAAGAGCGCTGTATAGGGTTCGATTAAGCCCTTAAGAGCCACACCACCATATATGAATGGTAGTGAGACGCAGGCGCTAACTAAAAAGTTCCCTAGAAGACCTGTCCGCTTCCCGACTGCTGAGTAGAGCACTGATATAAGCCATGAGAGCGACGCTAATAGGAGACACATGAGGTTTGTTAAGGCTGCCGAAATAAGCCCTATAAGTGATAGGAGGGTGGCCAACGCTATACTCTCCATTGGCTTTATTAGTCCGCTTGGGATTGGGCGGCTGGGCTCATTTATGGCGTCTATCTCTCTGTCATAGTAGTCGTTTATAGCCATGGAAGCGCCTGTCAATGTTGAAGCCGCTATAAAGCCGAGCGCCAAATTAATTGCATTATGATTTACCGTGAAACCGCCAACGCTTATAAAGGCCCCCACCAAAACTGCAAGCCCCATCATTAAGCAGTTTACTGGTCTAATAATCTTAATTGCGCCGATCAATTTTCTCTTCATATCGTTGGCTTCCTTAATCTATAAATCATAGGCTTTATAGGATAGAGAAATAATTTACTGTTAGCGGTGCAGAGATTTGATGGAGAGGAGAGTTTCAGAGAACCCCTTTGGCGAATTTAGAAGGGAGTGCAGAGACCTACTGCTCAGGGTTCTTGAAAAGATATCACCGGATCTGATGACTTATAAGGTTGCGCTTGAGATACCACCAAACCCCCAGTTCGGTGAGCTAACATCATTGATATGCTTCGAGGCATCTAAGTATTTGTCGAAGCCTCCACTAGAATTAGCTAGGGAGATTGAGGCCATATCTAAGAGTGAACTAGGATTTTTCCCTCTACTCGAGTCTATCGAGGCTGCTGGGCAAGGATACGTGAACTTTCATGCAAACTTTGAGAGACTCTCGTCACTAACCATTGAATCAGCTATAGCATTGGATAAGGAGTACGGTTATGTCAAGACTGAGAAGCCAGAGAAGATAATCGTTGAGCACACCAGCGTCAACCCAATTCACCCAATACACGTTGGATCCGCCAGAAATACCTTCCTAGGAGACTCTATAGCGCGCATCCTAAAGGCTAGGGGTCACTCAGTCTCAGTCCACTATTATGTTGATGATGTTGGACGCCAATCCGCTATAGTTGCCTATGGGTATAAGCTTCTTGGGAGGCCCAAGCCCTCAAGCAAGCCGGATCACTTTATAGGAGCCATATACGCGGTCACAAATTGTCTCCTTGAGATTAGGAGATTGAAGAAGCTTTTGGAGAGGAGTAAGGATGAGCTTAGTCATGATGAGGCCCAAAGAATTAGGAACATCTTAGATGACTGGGTTGCTGTGGCAGTAGAACTTCAAGAGAAATTCCCAGATATATTCAGCAGCCTTTTAGAGGCCTTTGAGAAAGTAGCGGACCCAGAATCTGAGGTCAATTTATTAATGAGGAATTACGAGGAAGGGGATAGCGAGGCGAAGGAGTTAATTCGAGAGGTGTCCTCCTTATGTCTAGAAGGGTTTAAGCAGACATTGGAAAGAGCTGGCATAACCTTTGACTCTTGGGATTGGGAGAGCGATTTTATATGGAGCGGTGATGTAGCGAGATGTCTCAACGCTCTGAAGAAGACGCCCTATGTCTTTCGCAGTGGCGATGTTTTCGAGTTTGATGCTGAAAGCGTGGCTAGAGATTTTGGGCTTAAAGAAGCTCTTGGAATGAAGAAGAATTACGAGATCCCATCGTTAACGTTAGGTAGATCAGATGGCACAACATTATACACCACTAGGGATATTGCATACAGCATCTGGAAGCTTGAAAATGCTGACAGAGTTATAAACGTTATAGGTATTGAGCAAAGGCTAGCCCAGATACAGTTAAAGCTAGCCTTATATGCTCTGGGATATTCGGGCAAGGCGGAGAGGCTTATACACTTTGCCTACAACCTCGTTAACTTTCCCGGACAGAGAATATCTGGCAGAAGGGGGCGCTATATAACCCTGGATGAGGCGATGGATGAGGCTGTCTCAAGGGCCTATGAAGAGATTAATAAGCGCTCAGCAGATTTAACTGAGGAGGAGAAGAGGAAGATCTCTGAATTTGTCGGTATAGGCGCAGTCAAATATGCGCTTATAGAAACAGACCCGCTTAAACCAATAGTTTTCACGTGGGATAAGGTCATAAACTTCGAGAGGAACAGCGGACCCTACATACAGTATTCTCATGCGAGGGCATGCAGCATTTTGAGGAGGGCGCCACGGCGAATTGAGGAAGCAGACTTCTCCCTTCTTAAAGAGCCCATAGAGCATGAGATTATCCTACTGATAGCACGCTTTCCAGAGATCTTCATGGAGGCGGCAGATAACTTAAGGCCAAATATCATAGCCGACTTCGCAAACTCTCTAGCAGATAAGTTTAATGCATTTTACGCCTCCCTGCCAGTAATTAAGGCTGAGCCGCCTGAACTCAGCAACGCAAGGTTAATGCTTGTTAACGCCACAAGGATAACTCTCAGAAACGCATTATTCTTGATGGGCATAGAAGCCCCCCAGAGAATGTAGCTTAAGGCTCTTTAAAGGCTAATTTGTTCTCTTCTCAAACCCGCTATCGCTCCCCTTAACTTGCCTCTAATCTCATTTTAATGAGATATAATTCAAGATTAAGTTAAAGATTGTAAATGATATCCCCTAACTTCATTGGGAATTGAATCCGCAGTAAATCTCTGGCAAGGATGAGAAATAGGAAATGAGATGGCATGAGAAGCGATGCCGAGAGAATAATTGTGCCTCTATCAGCTTTATCCCTAAGTAGAGCCTGGAATATTCGCAGCTGCTTTAACTAAATTAGAGGCTGAGCTTAAAAGGACAAGCGTAACAACTGATTCCTCAACGAAGAGCTCTCTAACCACGTAGGGAATTATAGGATCACAGAGCGAGCTGGAGAAAAATATAGTGGAATTTACAATCCACAGGAGGGAAAAAGCAATGCCTAAATGAAAAACATCTTCTCAGCTTAAGAGACACCATCAATAAATAATGCTCGCCAGAGACGATGTAGAGCCCTTGATCTGGGCAATGTCTATTTAAGTGGAACGTACATGCTGCTTCTACTAGCGCCTATACCTGGAGTACCATGCTTAACCGGCTTGTTTGTTATCGCAAATTCGCCTAGATAGCGCCCTATCATCTCAGGCTTTATCTCTACTGGAACAAACTCCTTACCGTTGTGGACATGTATTGTTAAGCCAACCATCTCAGGCAGTATTATTATATCCCTACAGTGAGTTTTAATCGGCTTAGTATACGTTCCCTCTTTAGCCGCGCGGATCTTCTCAAGAAGCCTCCTCTGCTCATAATATAAGCCACGCTTAAGGCTTCTTCGAGCACGCGCGCTAAGTAGTTGTATGAAGTCGTCCATGGACATGTCCAGTATCTCTTTAAATGTAAAGCCCCTATACCTGAACTCTTTTGGCATAGCTCCTCAGCTCAGGTTTTAAAAGTGAGATGATGCTTTTAAATATTACTCTACATCATAGAATTCTTCTGCCTTCGGCAGCGTTGGGCTTAGACCTTTCCTCTCGCGTATCTGCCTTATTACCTCAGCTTGCAGCGAGTCTGGCACCGGGGCCCATCTGCTGAACTGTGTAGCCCAGAAGGCTCTTCCCTGCGTTGAGGAGCGGAGCTCCTCAGCTAAGCCGAACGATTCTGCAACTGGTATTTCTGCCTTAACTATCATCATGTCCTCTTCTGTTATCAGATCTAGGAGCTTACCACGCCTCTTCTGAACTATCGCTATCACATGGCTTACAAAGTCGCCTGGAACCTTACACTCAAAGCTTAATATGGGCTCTAGAATCTTAGGCTCACAGAGAAGGAAGCATCCCCAAATTGGACGCCACGTCATTGGCATTATCTGCGCCGGCCCTCTATGAACTGGATCCTCATGTATCAGAATATCCTCAAGGTTGATTTTGAGACCGTAAGCGGGCTCCTTGGTTAATGGCATCGCATTAACGGCATCCCTGAAGCCTGCCTTAACATGCTCTATTACTTCTTCAACGAACTGCCTGCCCTTAATTCTGTTAACTAGAACATTTGTTCCCTCAATCGCTATAACGTTCCTAGCATCCTCAGCTGGCCAGCCGAATTCATGCATAAGGATCTTCTGTCTCTCATCACGCTTCTGCATCTCAGAGATTCTGCCAGTTCTTATGGCTTCAATAACCTCCTCCGGTAGCCTCTCTATTGTAACCCAGAGCCTATTGTGTTTATTCGGGCTCTTACCCATTATCGGAGGGCCAGTATAGTTGCGGCTGATCGTTTCACGGTATATTACTATTGGCTTACTCATTTTAACCTTTAAGCCAGCCTCATGCATACGATAGGCTGTAACCTCAAGGTGTAGCTCACCCATCCCGCTTAAAAGATACTCACCCGTCTCCTTATTTATTGTGAAGCGTAACGTTGGATCTTCCAGAGTGAGTTTGCGCACAACTTTATCAAATAATGGCAGATCCCTAACGTCAGCCGGCTCAATAGCCACGGTAACAACTGGTTCAGAAACATACTTTAGGCTTTCGAATGGCGGCGTATCTACGCCATCATCAGCTATAGTCTCGCCAACCTGTAGTGGGGGTAAACCTGAAATCGCCGCAATATTTCCAGCTGGAATCCTCTCAACAATAACTTTATCAGTAGCCATATACATGTAAACCTGTTGGATTGTCGCCTTTTGTTTACTGGCAACTAATCGGATGGGTTTTCCTCTCTCAACTGACCCACTGAAGACCCGCCCTATCGCAATGATGCCGCTGTGAGGGTCAACCTCAACTGCCGTTACACACATCAGTAATGGGCCGTTCGGATCAACTCTAGCCATACTCAAACCAACAGCGCTCTTAGGATCCCCAGGCCATATCTGCGTCTGCCTATATGGCTGGGCCTCTATTGGGTTCGGTAGGTGCTCGCAGAACATGTCCAGTATAGGCTCATAAAGTGGGACTATCTTGCTTAACGCCTCAACCTTCTTCGCAACCTCCTCGGGTGTTCCTGTGTACGCCTCAATAACGTCTTTGAATGTTATGCCCTTAGCTTTCATGTATGGCAGTGTGAAGCCCCATTTATGCAATGCTGAGCCAAACGCAACCGTGCCATTCTCAACCTTAACCTGCCAATCCTTCTTATGTTCGGGTGGAGCATACTTCTCGATCAGCTGGTTTATCCTGAGTATTATCTTAGCGAACCTCTGCTGCATCTCCTGCGGCGTCAGCTTCAGCTCTTTAATCAACCTATCAACCTTATTTATATAGAGGATTGGTTTAACCCTCTCACGCAGGGCCTGCATTAAAACTGTTTCGGTCTGCGTCATCGGACCCTCAACAGCGTCTACTACGACAAGCGCCCCATCAACAGCCCTTAGGCTCCTTGTAACGGCCCCGCTGAAGTCTATGTGCCCCGGTGTGTCAATCAGGTTTATGAGGTACTCCTTTCCTTTGTAGGTGTGGACTAGGCTTATGTTTGATGGGAAAACTGTCATCTGCCTTTTCTGTTCAAGCTCCCAGGAGTCTAGGAATAGTCTCTGTCCAGCAACTTCCATGCTTATTATTCCAGCGGCGGCCAATAGGCTGTCTGAAAGCGTCGTCTTGCCGTGATCTACATGAGCTATTATGCTAGTATTTCTGATGTTTTCAAGGTTGTTCATTAGCTTGACTATTTCCTCAATCTGCTTATAGCGCCCCATACCTAAACCTTCACCACTCTAAGCATGTAAGTATCCTTCTGACACATCCTTATATTTTTCTGTATACTGGCAACCTCACGCTTATATGAGGCTACATAATTGTGAGAAAACTAACCTATAACCTTTTTCATGAGGAGGATCCTTTTAAGATTGCTGCGCACCGAAGCTCGTAAAAATAAACAGGGCATACATGAAAAGCAGAATAGCACTTTCTCTCCAGCCTATTTTTTCCCCTGAGAGGAAATACCAGAGTAGAAGATTAGCCATTATTGAGAACATAACAAGGCTTGAGTATGCGGCCATATTAACACGGAAAGAACCGCCGATTAATGCTACACCTAAAATCAACGTTATGTTCACAAAACCGCTGCCAATAATATTGCCTAGCGCTAACTCAATATGCCCCTTTCTTGTTGCGTTAATGCTAGTAACAAGCTCTGGTAGGCTTGTACCAAAAGCTATAATTGTTGCACCAATTACAACTCTTGGAACACTTAGCTCCTCAGCGATATAAGAGGCAGATTCAACTATGAAGTACGCGCTGGCAATCACTCCAGCCACCCCTATAAGTGCTAATAGAATGTATTTAGCAGCCTTACCTTTTTTACTTATATTATATGCTTCTCTACCTCTCTTAAACCTTATAATTTGAATATTATAAAATATGAATATTGTTACCAATACTACCCCTATAATTCTGCTTGCATAGCCAATATAAATTAAAGCTGCGGGGATTAATGATGCTATAAAAAGCCCAAAATATAAATCTCTTACCTCTTCACTTGCTCTATTACTGAAATAATATGTTCCGCTTCGGTTCTTAAATGATAATATTAAGAAGCATAGTCCTAAGATTAAGCAGACGTTTACGATGTTTGAGCCTAAAACATTTCCTATTGCAACACCAAGAGTCTCCGGATTTATAGCTGAGAATATTGAGACCGAGAGTTCTGGTAGCGATGTAGAAAAAGCAATAAGCAGAAAGCCTATTGTTGTTTTCCCAAGCCCGGTTATTTCGGCAACTTTAACTGAATTATCTATTGCCAGATCACTTGACTTGTCTAAAATCATCATTCCAATTAGCAGTGTTATTGCATTACCGATTAACCCTAGACCCTCAAAGAAACTTTCAAGCACCTTCCTCGTCCTCCGGCGCTATAGGAAGAACATGTAAGGATAAAGATAAAGGTTTTTGTTTAAGCGCAACGCTCTGGAAAGGCGATTTTAAACAAATCATAGATAAATAGCGCCTTTTACGAAATTTAACGCTCTATTTCTCCAATACACTATCATCTGTTGGCCTTGGCTGATTCTTCTCTTCAACACTATTCTCATAATATAGGTTTGGTGGAGCAATAACCACCTTTGTTCTTGGGGGGACTGACGATGTTATCCAGGCGTTTCCACCTATAACCGCGTCGTCGCCTATAACGGTTTCACCGCCAAGAATTGTCGCGCCAGAATATATCACAACATTATTTCCGACAGTCGGGTGCCTCTTTAGGCCTTTAATTATCTTGCCTCTCTCATCCCTCGGAAAGCTTAACGCTCCAAGAGTAACGCCCTGATAGATCTTAACGTTATCGCCTATCTCTGTTGTCTCACCGATAACTACGCCAGTTCCATGGTCTATAAAGAAGTTTTTCCCAATCTTCGCTCCTGGATGAATATCTATGCCAGTCTTCGAGTGCGCGTACTCGGTCATTATTCGTGGTATTAGTGGCACGCCCCTGACGTAAAGCTCATGTGCAATCCTATATGTTGCGATAGCTAGAATGCATGGATAGCTCAATATAACTTCGTCGGTGCTCTTAGCAGCCGGATCCCCATCATAGGCTGCCTGTATATCTCCATAGAGCATAGCCCTAATTTCAGGGATCTTCTCAAGAACCTCTCTCACAACTGTTTGCGCCCTCTTACGGCAGGCCTCTTCTGAGGCAACGCCAAACTTTCTTGAGAGGTATTTGAGACTCTTCTCAACTTCATCCACAAGCCTAGAGTATATTGAGCTAAGAAGATTCCCGACGAAGTATCTCACGTTAAACCTGTCGATCTTAGCGTTTCCAAAGTATCCTGGGAAGATTAGAAGTAATAGGTCTTCTAGGATTTCTATAACTGCCTGCTTTGATGGAAGATCTTCACTGCCAGACCAGTTTACCCCACCATACTCCTCATAACTTTCGATTATCCTATCGACCAGCTTTGGCATATCTTCCTCAAGCCACTTATCTTCGCGGTATATCTCACCCGTCTCTAGAAGTTCAAGCATCTGCTTAGAAGCCCAAACCCTTGTCAATTTATCAACCTTCTCAAGAAACTCATTTTCCACCTTAACTTTAGCACTATCCATCCGCCATCGCCATGCCCTGGTAAATTTTCACCCATTAAGAGGAAAATTTTAATAAGTGGACACGGAAAAATCTATCGGCTCTTCGCTAAATATTTGTGTGCTTAAGTAACGTTCACCGGAATCCGGGAGCATAGTAACTATCATCTTACCCTTATTTTCAGGTCTCCTAGCAACCTCTAGGGCTGCGTAGACGGCTGCGCCTGAAGATATGCCAACCAATAAGCCCTCTTTTCTGGCTAAGAGTCTGGCAGTTTTGATCGCATCTTCATCCTTAACCTTAACGACTTCATCTATCAAGTCAAGCCTGAGTACGTCTGGTATGAAGCCAGCGCCTATACCTTGAATCATATGGTCGCCTGGCTTTCCTCCACTTAAAACCGGAGAATTATATGGTTCAACAGCTATAACTCTGAAACTTGGCTTTAAGGGCTTTATATACTCCGCGACTCCAGTTATTGTTCCACCAGTTCCAACCCCAGCAACAAATATATCAACCTTCCCGTCAGTATCACGCCATATCTCTGGACCAGTTGTCTCCCTGTGAGCCTTCGGGTTAGCTGGATTCTTAAATTGGTTTGGCATAAAGGAGTTAGGTATCTTAGATGCTAGCTCCTCAGCTTTCTTAACCGCGCCACTCATGCCTTCCTCTTTAGGTGTTAGAACCACCTCCGCCCCATAAGCCCTAAGAATCTTTATTCTCTCAACGCTCACGTTCTCAGGCATAACTATTATCAGCCTATAGCCCTTAACTGCAGCAACCATTGCTAACCCTATTCCAGTATTCCCGCTAGTCGCCTCTATAATCACAGTATCCCTATTGATTAAGCCAAGGCGCTCAGCCTCAGATATCATGCTCAAGCAAATCCTATCTTTCACGCTTCCACCAGGATTACGCGACTCAAGTTTAACTAGAATTGTGCAATCTAAGCCCTCGGCGATCTTGTTTAGACGGATCAGCGGCGTGTTACCGATCGTCTCTAAAACGGAGTTAAATATCCTCATTATATCCCCCTAAATATTGACACTAAACACAGCTATCTGTTATATAATCGTCAGGTCAAGAATAATTATTCCTTGAGGGTTTACTTAATCTCTCCCCTATAGTTTGGGTTATCGATTAACGTTGGTTTCCCGTCTCTTTCAACGACAATCTTCGCAAAGCCAATCCTATCCACCGTCTCGTAATCGTGCCCTGCATCAGACGGATATATTGCTAAGAATATGAGTTCATTCTTACCAGTATTCACCGACCGGTGTGCCAGTCCAGGTGGAACGTAGACTATTGTTTCAGGCCTTATCTCCTCAGTGAATACTCCACCATATCTATCCTGCATAAGTATTAACCCCTCACCACTTATTCCAAGATAGACTTCGCCAGCCTCTTTTACATGAAAGTGTCCCTTAGTGAAATAGTATTCATCTCCAATCTTCCCTGGATAAATGATCGTGCAGCCCACATTAAGCTCTCCCTCCCTCTCTCGGCCTATCTCGTAAACAACGTATATCAGCGGATCCTCGCCTCTGGAGAGTATACTCTCAACGGCACGCTTATCATAGAAATATTTACGTAAATCTGAAAGCCGCCTCTCAACCTTAACATCATGTGGAAATAAACCAATCTTACTTAATTTAGCTGAGAAGGATCCCTTGGCGGGCATGCCGCATCACTCTTCGGAACATGAAGAAATACTTGATAATTCTTCGACTATTAAATTTTTCTTTTGTACTATATGGCTGGAGACCTTTCTAATTAAAGTTTGTCTAATACCCCATCAGCTTTAAGTGATTTCGCGGTTAGCTTTCGCCTCTCTCGTGTACCTTATTATTCTCTCGGCGAGCTCCCTCTGGATACTATTTTTCTCCAGAAGCTTGTTCACTACTTCTGAGATTGTTGTTATGGGTTTAACCCTGTAGCCCATCTTCGTGAGATATTCGCTTCCCCCCTGTTCCCTATCCACAACAACTACTATTGTGTCGACTATGCCGCCCATCTCCTCAATAGGCTTTATTCCCTCAATCTTCGACCTGCCATCAGTTATCACGTCATCAAAAAATATGTAGCGTTCACCCCTAACAACCTCCCCGCCATCTATTCTCCCAACCAAGCCATAAGCTTTGCTCTCCTTCCTAACAATTATGCAGGGCATGTGTAGAACGCTGGCTATATAGGGTAGCATTAAAGCGCCCTTAAGCTCGATTGTTGCTAGCTTACTTATATTTCTCTCAAGAATTATTTTTCGGATCTCCCCGGCAACAATAGATGCGACTCTCCTAAAGTCTTCTGGAGATGAAAGGAGCCAGGCCAAGTCAATGTAGTATGGGCTCGTAATCCCCGACCTTAAAATGAATTCTCCAAACTTGAGAGCCCCAGATCTGATTAGGCTCTCCGCAATTGCAGATATCTTATCCTTATTGCCCCCTCGACCCATCTTTAATCCCGCTATTATAATCTTCAATAACTCTGTAATTTAGCTTTTTGCCACCTCTATCTATGATGATAATGTTCTCTTCAGATAAATATGGGTAAGCAGCTATTATCATTATCCTACCGTAGAAGTTATTTAAGTCAGTGATAGATGGGCGTAAGATGCCGGACGGATGTGAGTGAAATGTTCCCACAATCGAGAAGTCTGTTGGAAGCATATGTGCTGGAAAAGCTGAGAAGCCCCTACCCCAAGCGCTTAACGGTGGAAAAATAACCTCCTCAACTAAAATGGTATCCTTTTTAGCTTTTCCCCTCAGCAGGAGTATTCCTTCCTTAGGATGGCAGATCTTCGCGTAACTCAAGATACTATTAATAACAGACCTCCTTACGAAGACTCTTTCCATACATACATGTATAGGATTGTGGGCAAGATAAATGATTTTGATCAACCTCTAGTTTTAGAGGTCTATTTTCGCCTTCCTCTTAAACTGGCTCTCATATATCTTTCGCACAGTATCTATTGTATCCGCTTCCTCAGGAGATTTATCGTCACGTATCCTAACTATTCTAGCGAAGCGGAGCGCCATGCCCGACTCATATTTTGGGCTAGTTTGGATCTCGTTATACGCGACCTCAACAACTATTTTTGGCAGCACTATAACCCTGTTTCCCTCTTCTCCGATAGCTATCTTCCTTAAGCGTTCGGTTATGTCGGCTATCTCATCGTCAGTTAATCCCTTAAACGTCTTGCCGATCACCGTAAACCTGTCCCCATCTCTAGCTGCCAGATAATAGTCCGATAGCCAATTGTGCCTTCGCCCATAACCATACTCCGCAGCAACTATAACGAGATCTAGGGGTGGGAGAACCTCCTTCACCTTAAACCAGTGTTTACCGCGAATACCAGGCGTATATGGGCTATCCAGCCTCTTAGCCATCAGACCCTCATGGCCCTCATTAACCGCCTCCCTTAAAAACTCCTCCGCCTCACTTAGACTGCTTGTTATTTTCTGTTTTGTCAGAGGTATGTTTCCGGCAATCTCCCTAAGCCTATCTCGGCGCTCAACATATGGGACTCTGATCATGTTTTCTCCATTAATATAGAGTACATCGAATAGGTGTAGTTCAACTGGGATTATTCTGGCGGCATTATCTATTTCATGGATCCTCTTAAACCTACGCATTAAATGCTGGAAAGGCATAGGTTTCCCCTCATCGTTCACAGCGATGACCTCACCCTCAAGGATTGCTTCCCTAGCCTTAATCTCCCCTTTTATGAGATTAACAATCTCCGGGAGGCTTCTAGTTATATCCGTCAGCCTTCGACTAAATATCTTTACATCTCCATCAGCCATGTGTATTTGAATCCTTGCACCATCAAGCTTATATTCTAGCGCCGTCTTACCACCATGCTCCTCGAAGACCTCGTTTAAACTACTGGCCATATAGGCCAGCATTGGTTTAATAGGTCTAAAAACTTTAAAGTTTAGGTTTAAGACGCCGCCCCTACCAAGCCTCTTAGCTATATATGCTACTTCACTTATGTCACCAACGAGCATCGATGCTGTCTGAACCTCCTTCAAAGGTATGGAGAAGGCCCTTGAAACAGCTGCCTCCATTAAACCCTCTTGGAAGCCTGTCCTCATCTCGCCGATAACTATTTTAACAATATATTTTGCTTCTAGGGGGGTTGCGCGGCTAAGCAATGTCTCAAGAAGCCTCTCTTTCCTATCCTTTGAGCCCTGACCCTTAATTTCGGCAATATGCTCAAATATCCTCCTAACCTCAAGTATCGTTAGGGGCTTCTCAAGTAAAGTTGACTGCCTCCTCATAGCCCTCTTTTCGAGAACGGCTTGCACTGCTGCACCGATATCGCCAGTATTTCTGAAGGCTGTGTGGAAGATTTCCCAATCGGCGCCAGATAAACGCTTAACTACCTTACTTAGGGTTGCCCAGCTAACATCTAGGGTCCTAGGATCATATTTTGGGAAGGCCCTACCAAGCATCATGGATATTGCTGGCTCAACCTCCTCCTCATTCAGGCGCCTGCAGAAGTCTGCAACCATATCAATCATTACGTTACGCTTAGCTATTTTCTCGAGACTTTCACAGAGTTCAACTAACGATTTAAATTCCATCATAACCTCTCTTGAAAAGAGAAGGGTTGTCCTTAGATCTCGGCATTTCCAGCTAATCTGATTTATTCTTTCCAGACCTTGCTGATCTCTTCCTGCAGCTCCCTCTTCTTTCTCTCATACTCCTCTATCGTTATTTCACCAATCTTATACCTTGCGTGTAGAGCTTCAAGGTCCTCTTTAAGGGCCTTTTCCCTCTCCTTCTTATCTCTGATAAGCGAGTCTAAGAGGGCAAGCGTCTCCTCAATATCCACCTTAATGCTACCTAATACTCCACTAGACATCCTCCCTTCCTCAGCCATCTTCTTAATGGCATTATAAGCAGCGGATAAATCGGATTCCATATCCCTAATCTCGCTTGGAGACTTATCTCCAAGAATCTTCTCAAGTCGATTAAGGGCGGCCCTAATGCTCTTAGCCATACTCTCAAACTCCCTCTGCTCAACCTTCAGCTTCTCCGACTTCTGCGAGAAGGTGTTCAGATCTATCTCACCTATCTTATAGCGGACAGAAAGCTCCTCAAGATTAAGCGCAATATCATTCAGACGCCTCTCAACATCCTCAAGCCTCCTCCTAAGTTCCTCAAGCCTGCGGACACGCACATTAAGCAGCTCGCCCAGCTTGCCGCTGTACTCATTATAAATTTTCAGAAAGACGCCCTCTGAAACCTCGCCTGACTGAAATAACTTAAAGAGGGATATTTTTCTAGTATACAGAGTTGATATATTAGACATTAAGCTCGCCACTTCGCTCTCAAGTGTAGATGGCGGCGGGGCTGCTGGCGTTGGTGGCGGAACTAATGGTGGAACTGGTGGCGGAGCCTCCATCGGCTGGGGCCTCTCAATCCGTTGCGGCGCAGCTGTAGGAAGCTGAGCACCACAGTAAATGCAATATCTCATCGCCGGGACTCTTCTGCCGCAGTTTGGACATCTAATACGGACTTCATCTGAACCTGAACCCAATGACATGGCATGGACTCCTCTCAAATTGTTAACCTTCAGCTAGGCAAAATATTTTAGTGTCGGTCTTTTATAAAAGTTAATTCACAGAAAAATGTATAATTAGAGCTCTGGCTATGAGCGAAGATTATATACCGCTTAGAAGGGCTCTTAAGGATTACTTAAAGGAGCACAAAATCACCCTAGATGATTTGCTAAGCGTGATGGATGAAGATAAAGAGGGAATTATGGAGAATTTGAGGAAGAGGGTTCATTTAACGAAAGCCCAATATAAGGCTCTTGAAAGATACCTTTCAAGTAAAGATCTAAACCTTCTACTATTTGTGATACAAGCATTCTACATGCTTAATCCATCTGGGCTCTACAAGGGGCTGATAATTGAGCCTGCGAGGGATGATGTTATGGCTGATGGTAAGGTGACATTTGAGGGGTGTAAAATGATATTGAAGGCTCTTGGCATCTCAACCGAGAATCTGGAGTCTTATTAGCAATGTATTTCCACAATGTCGCCATCCATCAGTATGTGGCTTGGGCCAACCCTCTCGCCGGGATATTTTGCGCTAGGTCCCCAGATCCTAGCATACTTGAACCCCTTATAGATTTCGGAGTGCAACTTCTTTGCAACATCTATTACGCTAGTTCCCTTCTTAACGATGAGGGGCCGCTCAGAGGGCTCCTTAGATGATGGCTCCTTAGTATAGACTCTTATTATTTCAAGCATCCTGAATAGTATTTTTCCAAGGTCCTTTAAGCCTTCATTCCTTAGGCATGAGACTACGAGTAGCGGTAGCCCTTGCCACTCCGCATCCAAATAATCCTTTAGTAACGCGATGTTCTCTTTCGAATTAGGCAAATCGGACTTATTTGCAATAATTACCGTAGGCCTATAAACGCTATTTGAGAATAAGGCTGCCTCAACATCATCCAAGCTCACCTTACCGCTTATTTTAACCAGGGCTGATGTAATCCTGTAGCTGCTCAGTAAATCCCTTATGTCTTCATGGGTGCAGTCGACTAGAACGCCATGATTTATTATCTGGATCCCTGAACCGTAAGGCCTCCTAATAATTTCAACCTCGCCTTCAGGCTTCTTCACCATTATCCCAGCCTTATCCAGCTCAGACAACACCATAGAGATCTGCTTTACTGGATCCTCCGATAAGTCAACCATTACTATCAGGCCATCCGCATTACGCGCCAAACCCAGAACCTGGGTGCCACCCATCCTCCCCTCAGAGGCCCCCTCAACTATAGCTGGAGCTTCAACAAGCTGGAACTGTATATCCTGGTATTGAAGCATTCCGGGAATCGGCCTTTGGGTTGTGAATGGAATTGGGCTTATTTCAGGCTTAGCATTGGTCACCGAGGCTAGGAGGCTACTCTTACCAACATTCGGCGGACCTAATATAACTATTTGTCCCGCTCCCTCCTTTGGCAGAGCGAACCCTACCCCACCTCCCTTCCTACGCGCCTTAGACTCTTCTAGCTCCCGCTCAAGCTCAGCGATCCTACGCTTAACGTTGGCTACAAGCCTGCTTGTACCCTTATGCTTTGGTACGAGCGAGAGAAATTCGCGCATAAGCTTTATTTTCTCTTGGGTGGAGCGGCATGCCACAACTTGAGCCCATTTAGCCTTTGCTTCAGCCGGCAGATTCGTGACCATTTTTACTCACTATAGGTAGGCGCATGAAGGCTCTATATCTTTGTCGTTCTCTCAACTCTCACGCCATCACCAATCCCAGAGACCCAGCCACATCTAGCGCCAGCGGCAATACATTGCTCAATAACCTTCTCCCCAGCCTCCCTCTCTCTCACCAAGGCTATTATACTTCCACCCATCCCAGCACCGGACAACTTTGCTCCATAAGCTCCCGCCTCTAGGGCTGCCTCGCATATCCTCTCTATTTCGGGTAAACTCACATCATATAGATCTCTTAGGAGCGCATGTTGGGCATTCATTATCTCGCCTAAAATGTAGTGTCTTATCTCACCCTCGGGAGCCATCTGAACCTTCCTCCAGGAGGATTCGCCAAGAACCTGTACGACTTCGTCTTTTTTAATCTCCTCAAACCTGAGAACCTTCAGTGCCATCATTGTCAACCTATGCATTTTCAGGGTGAATAGAATTCTTTTTCTCGGGGGCTCATTCAGTATTGACAGGTAATCCTCAATTTCCTCTTCAGAGAGATCCTCCCATCTTGGCTGATCAAACCTGTATCCGAGCTTAGACTTTAAGCTGCTTGGGACGAAGACGCTTTCCATGAGCGTTTTCAGGCCAGCATTTATCTCCGCCTGCCTCTTTGGGTGAATATCGCCGGTCGAATGCCTTATCCCCGAATCTATTATGGCGAATGTTAAGTCTCTGAATGGGAGGATTTCAACATTATATGGCGGCCTACAGTCAATCTTCAGTATGCCGCCAAAGGCTACGCCATACTGGTCTAGTCTACCACATGGTATGCCAGCCTCCTCATTCTCCGCCGCAAACGATATTTCAGCTACATCTTTTCTCGTTAAGTTCAAGTCGAATACATGGTTCAGTAGCTCTGTGAACGCTACCTCAAGCGCTGCGCTGCTGGCCAGCCCAGAGCCTATCGGGATGTCGCTTTTAATTGTTAAATCCATGCCTCTAATTTTGCCTGCAAGCCCTCTCTTAACGAGGACGTTTACGACTCCACGTAGATAATTGCCGAAGAATTTCCCCTCCCTCATCTCATTAATTCCTATTGGAAATGAGTCGGTTGATGTTTCCCCATACTTTTCTAGGTCAAGCGACCTAACGTTAAACATACCTCCATCAGCGAGATTCGCGAAAATGTATAGCCTTAGATTTATGGCTACTGGAACGACTGGAAGCCCCTTATAGTCCTGGTGAGTGTTTAAGAAGTCTGCCCTACCAGGGGATGAAACTATAAATTGAGCATCCATAAGGCGTACGTCCCCAGTCTGATCTACTATATTTCCGGGCTCTCCCTTAATTCTTTCGCCTTCTCCTCAGGAGCATAGTCAAATGTTATAGTTCCAGCCCCAGTCTCAACACTCGCAAAATATTTTATCTTATTCTTCTCTCTGTATGGCGGATAAAATTCTACATGAAAGTGGTAGAAGGAGTACTCCCGACCATCCGTAGGTCTCTGATGCAGAACCATCATGTATGGAAAGCTCATGTTAAATAAGTTATCAAATTTTTTAAGGATCCGCTTAAGTATTGAGGCAAAGGAATCCCTTTCCACAGTGGTTAGATCCGTTATAGCGCTAAGATGCCTCTTCGGGTAAATGTGGACGCCGTAAGGCCAGCGCGCAAAGAAGGGTAAAAAGCATATAAAGTCGCTATTTTCGCATACGACGCGCACAGCATCCCTCTGCTCCCTCTCTATTATATCGCAGAATAAGCATCTCCCCCATCTCCTCCAGTAACGTTTGCTTGAGTCTAGCTCGCGTTTAATTAGTGGCGGTATAAATGGGAAAGCATATATCTGCCCGTGGGGATGATCTAAAGTGACCCCTATTATTCGACCCTTATTCTCGAAGATGAAAACATACTTCACATAATTCCTCTTACCAAGCTCCTCAAACCTCTCAGCCCATAGGTCGATAACCGCCCTAATATCTTCGACGCTCAAGTCGGCCAGCGTGGCGTCATGTTTAGGTGTATAAATTACTACCTCACAGACGCCTCTCGACCTCCTACAGCGATAAAAACCATCAGACTTCACTCTAGGCTTTGGCGGGTTTGGTAGGAGGGATGGATATTTGTTCGGTATGCTAAGAACCGACCATCCTGAAGCTGGAACCTCGCCTGAGCCGGGGCAGAATGGACAGAAGTTTTCCGGTAGGAGGGGGCGTTTACCCCTCTCATCTGAGACTATGATCCATTCGCGAAGTATAGGATCCCATCTAAGCTCCATGACTCCACCTAAATTTATTTCTGGGATCTCGGAGAGATAAATTTGGTGTCCTGATGTACTTAATGGGTGTAGATGTTGGTACATCTAGTACAAAAGTTTTGATCATAGATGACTCCGGCAACGTCTTAGCCAAAGCATCTGCAGAGTATCCTATCAAATCTCCCTTTGAAGGGTATGCTGAGCAAGATCCTGATGCCTGGTGGAATGCGGCGAAAATTTCGATTAGAAGGGCTTTAAAAGATGCTGGTATTAAATCCAGCGATATCTCGGCGGTGGGGCTTTCAGGGCAGATGCATGGAACCGTGCTTTTAGGGAGGGATGGGAAGCCCCTAAGGGACGCCATTATATGGCTTGATAGGAGGAGCCTTAAGGAGTGCGATGAGATCTATGAGAGGATTGGCAGGGAGAATATTCTGAATATGGTGAGTAACCTAATTATGCCAGGATTCATGGGACCAACATTATTATGGGTGAAGAGGAATGAGCCGCAAACATTTAACAGAATATTTAGGGTCCTTCTTCCAAAGGATTATGTCAAATTCAGGCTAACTGGCTCCTTAAACACTGATTACTCAGATGCATCGGCAACGCTCTTATTTAATGTGAGGAGGAGAGAGTGGGAAGACACCGCAATATCTGAACTCAACTTTCCAAGGGAAGTTTTCCCTGAAGTGCTGGAATCAGCCAAGATTGCAGGCGAGGTTACACCTGAAGCCTCTAAAGAAACTGGTTTAAGCGCCGGCACGCCTGTGGTTGCTGGTGGAGGCGACTCGCAGGTTGGAGCTATCGGCTGCGGCGTAATAGAGCCTGGGATAATTTCATCAAATATTGGGACCGGAGGGCAGATATTTGCGACAATAGATGAGTTTAAGTTTGACCCTAAGTATAGGATCCACACATTCTGCCATGCGGTTCCTGGAAAGTGGTGCCTTCAGGGAGCAATATTATCGGCAGGCTTATCGCTCCGATGGTTTAAAGAGAATTTCGCTCACATCGAGGATGCTGCAGGCTCGCTATGTAAAATTGACCCATATGAGCTGCTCTCTAAGGAGGCTGAGCTCTCTGAGCCGGGCTCTAATGGCTTAATTTTTCTCCCATACCTCCTAGGTGAAAGGTCGCCCCACATGGATCCTTTTGCCAGAGGAGGCTTCTTTGGGCTGACATTTAATCACAGGAGACATCATTTTGTTAGAGCTATAATGGAGGGCGTTGTCTTTGCCCTCAGAGATTGCCTAGAGATAGTTAGGGAGCTTGGGGTTAGGGTTGAAAAGGTTGTTGCACGCGGAGGCGGAGCTAAAAACAATTTGTGGCTGCAAATTCAAGCTGACGTGTATAACTCAACGGTCTTCAGAGCTGAGATTGAGGAGGATGCCGCCTTTGGCGCAGCGCTTCTGGCAGGTGTTGGTGCCGGAATATATCGAGACCTTAAGGATGCTTGTGACAGGGCTGTTAGATTTACCGTTGTAAAATATCCGGATGAGGGGAGAACAATAATATATGATAGAATTTATAATAGGATTTATCGCAACCTCTATCATTCCCTAAAGCAATATTGGGCTCATCTTCAGAGCCCTTAAGCGATAGGTAAATACGCAACCTCCCGGACTTTATTGTTGGAGAGGCGTGTTGGAGAAGACTTACATTAGAATGCTGTATCAGCCGAAATTTAGGAAGCCAATACTAATCGCCGGGTTTCCGGGCATAGGAAACGTTGGTGTATCCGCCACAAAACTTTTAATTGAATTTCTGGATGCGAAGCCGTTTGCAGAGTTGTATTCTCCAGCCTTCCCAGACTATACGTCTGTTGATCCCAATGGTATATGTAGCCTACTAAAGTGTAGCTTCTTTGAGTCGAGCGAAAGAAATATAATACTACTCATAAGCGACGCCCAGCCGCCGATCGAAGACATACCATCCTATTATGAGTTGTGCGGCGACATACTGGACTTTGCAGGCAGTTTAGACTGCGGCTTCATAGTGGCTGTGGACGGCATCCCCGCAACACATACTCAAGATGTAATATATGTTGCTGGGACATCAGCAAATGTTGCCCTCGATTATGCTCTAGCGGGCGCGGAGGTTTATACTGGCGGCAGAATTATAGGCATGTCGGGAATACTTTTAGGTTTAGCAAAGATGCGAGGGATTAGGGGGATATGCCTCCTAAGCCCTGTTATAGATTTAGTCTTTGACCAGAAAGCCGCCTTTAATGCCTACCGATTTCTGAGGAGGGCGCTGGGTTTAGGTATTGAAAAGACTATAGAATAATTAGATTCGACCGGCCCCTTGAGTTGCCCCTCTAATTTCCTCTAGCTTCCCCCGCACAATTCTATTCGCAATCTCAGGGTCGGCTTTACCTTTAGTCGCCCTCATAAGTTGGCCTATAAGATAGTGCACGGCCTTCTCATCCTTCAGCGCGTCATTGACGGCCTTTGGATTCTCTGCGAAAATTTTCTCAACTAAGCTATTTAGGAGGATCTCATCAGATATTTTTACTAAGCCTTCTTCCTCAACTATCTTCTCCGGATCCTTACCTGATACTATTATTGTTGGAAGAATTTTCTTCGCTATTTTTCCACTTATAATGCCATCATCGATTAAGCGCAGCATCTTCACAAAGGTCTGGGGCGTTATCTTGGACTCGTAGAGTTCAAGGTTGTTTTCATATAGGTATCTTAGTAGGTCGCTCATCATCCAGTTGCTTATCTCCTTCGGTTTACCATACAGCTTAACGCACTCCTCAAAGAAGTCTGCCAGTTGCTTCGAGCTAACCAGAACCTCAGCATCATATTTTGGTAGACCATACATGCTCATAAAGCGTTTCACCCTTTCATCCGGCAGCTCGGGCATCTCAGCCCTTATCTCCTCAATCATTTCTCTACTTATGACGACCGGCACAAGATCCGGCTCTGGGAAATATCTGTAGTCCTGTTCCTCCTCCTTACTTCTAAGCGATATAGTTATCCTTCGAACTTCATCCCAATGCCTAGTCTCGCGCTTAACCGCTATACCCTTCTCCAACAGCCCCTTTTGCCTAATTATCTCAAAGTTTAGTGCCCTTTCAACCTCCTTAAACGAAGTTATATTCTTAATTTCAACTCTGGTTCCGCCAGCCAACGAGATATTTGCGTCGCACCGCATTGAGCCCTCAAGGCTTCCATCGAAGATTCCAAGATGCTCAAGGATGTTCCTAAGCTTCTGAAGGAAGAGTCTAGCCTCCCTGGGAGAATTAATGTCGGGGTCTGTAACTATCTCAAGGAGGGCTATGCCGGAGCGATTATAATCTATAAGCGTGTAAGGCGATTGGTCGATCGGCCCAATATGTACAAGCCGCCCAGGATCCTCTTCTAAGTGGACTCTACTTATGCGTATCTTTTTGCTCTGCCCCTGGCTCTCAATATAAAGGTAGCCGTCAACAGCCAGCGGGACGCCGCCAGCCCTATCATACTGGGTTATCTGGAAGTTTTTTGGAAGGTCAGGGTAATAATAGTTCTTCCGGAAAAATATCATTCTCTCCGAGATCTTACAGTTTAACGCAAGCGCAGCCATTATAGCATATCTCACAGCCTTCTCATTCAGCACTGGAAGCGCTCCTGGAAGGCCGAGGCATACGGGGCAGACTAGGGTATTAGGTTCTCTGCCCCTATAATCCGATGGACAGCTACAGAACAGCTTACTTTTCAGGCTAGTTAGCTGGACGTGAACCTCAAGCCCTATCTTGACACCATTGCCAACGCTCATAATGTTCATCCGACTAATTCTAACAATAGGAAATATCATGGGTAAGAGCTTTAAATAAATTATTTTGTGGTTGGGGTGACCGAGCCATGAGCATTAACGTAACCACCGAGTTTCTCGCCAGGGATGCTGTCAGAGCGGTTAGGAGGGGCGACTTAATAATAGTTGTTGATGCTTTACGTTGTACCTCAACGATTGTTACGGCTCTAGCTAACGGTGCTAGGGAGGTTATACCAGTAAAGAGTTTAGGGAAGGCTAGAAAAATGCGCTCTGAAAACCCGGACTACCTTCTGGCTGGCGAGAGGGGTGGGCTAAAACCTTCTGGATTCGACTTAGGCAACTCGCCTTTAGAGTATACTCCCGAGAGGGTTTCTGGAAAGACGATAATATTGACAACAACCAGCGGTACAAAGGCTTTGGAGAACTCTAAAGGTGCTCAACGCGTATTTATCGGCTCATTCTTAAATGCTGGTGCGGTTGCGAGGGAAGCCCTATCGACAGCTCTCAATGATGGGAGAGACATATGCATTGTGCAGTCCGGCACCAATGGAGCGTTCTCTCTAGAGGACTTTATTTGCGCTGGCGCAATAATCAGTAATCTAACCGATGCAGACATCAAATTATCCGATGCAGCCCAAGCAGCATATTTAGGGTTTAAGAGCATAGAAAAAAATCTATGCGCCAATATTATGAAGAGTGAACATTCGAAGCGGCTGATAGAATTAGGTTTCGTTGAGGATATAAAGTTCTCATGTCAAGTAAATCTATTTCCGATAGCGCCCTTCTATGATGGAAGAGCTGTGATTGTTAGAAGATGAGATTGTCTTTTTAGAGCTTCGAAATATGTGCCTCTATCTTCCCTTCCCTTGATATGAGCTTCAGCTTACACTCAGTTGTCAGAACATGGATTATGTCGCCTTCCTGCCTAAATTGAACATCTTGTGAGATGATTGGCATCGAGTTAACTTTAATTGTGGTTACGTTTGGGCTCCTCCAAGTTATTTCGTATCCTCCGGGATCCTTTTTTATTGTGAAGCCTCCGAAAATCTCATATATGGCCTCTTCAACCTTTGGCTCCTTCTCCTTCTTCCTGCCAAATATCCTCATCCCCATCACGCTTCCTATGAGCAATTTAGGATGATTTTTATCGCCCATTAAACTTAAATTTATCGCTATGCTATATACTGGTGCTCTATCCTCTCAAAATCTTTCACTATTTCAAAGCCTCCACCTGAAAGCTCTCTAATATTTAATGGGACAGCTATTTTAGGTGGATCCAGCGCCATCTTAACTACCGGGTGGTCTTCGCCAAAAGTCTTTAAGCATATTTCGTAGACAAGTCTTCTAACTTTTCTCTCATCCAAAAAACCGAGTGAGTGCAGATACTCATGTAGAAGAAGCGAAAATATTAGCGAGTTGAACTCCACTCTAGACATAAGTGATCTACCTGCGAGATTTATGAGCAACTTGTTTAAAACTATTCCATTTGAGCCAACCTGATAATAGGCTCCAATGTGAGGAGGGAGATCTTTAAGGTATAGTATGAGTCCAACCCTATGTAGACCTATCGTCCTTTTTACCGCCTTCTTAACTAAGTCAAATATATCCGCATAGCTTTTACATTCCTTAATGCTATTGATGAAATAGGGTTCACCCATAGGACTCACATTTACTTATGGTTGGCGCAAAATAAAATCTTTCTGTAAATTAATAAACGGCAACCTTTTAATATTGCATCCTCAGATGATTTAGATCTGCGGGTGTGAAGAGCCTTTTATGGAGGGATTATTGTGGTCTGGGATGTAAGTGTAGCCTATTATGGATGCCCATATCCAAAACATGTGGAAGCCGATTTAAATGAGATTTATGAGTCTGGCTTCACCTCCATAACGCTCTGCATAAATGAATATGAATGGCCAAGCCTGATGAAAACCAAGAAGATTGTAGTGGAGAAAGCCCGTAAGATCGGCTTAAGAACCTTCATTGACGTGCATGGCTTCGGATTCTTTGTGCCGAGCCACTTTAGCATATCTGTGCCGAGCAATCTAGAGTGGTGCGAAGTGGATAATAGGGGAAGGATTTATCCGCTTAGGGGCTGCCCAAATAACCCAGATTATAGAACATGGTTAAAGAAGAAAGTCTATGAGATTATCACCAATCTTAGGCCAGATGGTATGTTCTGGGATGAGCCATCATTAATAGTTCCGAGGGACTGGCCAAACTCATGGACGTGTAGATGCCAGGTTTGTAGGGAGAACTTTCGCAGGGAGCATGGACACGATATGCCAGAAGACTTGACTGAGGAGGTGAAGGAGTTTAGGCAGAAGTCCATGTTTAATTTTCTAGAAGACATTATGGGCGAGGCGCAAAGAATTGATGGTGGAATCGTAAATATATTATGCCTCATGCCGGAGCATACTGGAAGGTATGGAATATATTCTTGGGAGCCGGTCCTAGGCCTGAAGAGCCTAAATGTGTTCTCAACAGATCCGTATTGGATATGGTTCAATAGACCCTTTGATTGGTTCTTAGAGTGGGTTACTAGGGCCGTGAATGTCTCTAGGAGGGCTAGCGTGAAAGCTCAGATATGGGTTGAGCTCATAAAGGTTCCAAGCGGGCGTGAGCCAGATATATATAAAAGCGTGATTAAAGCCGTTGAGCTTGGGGCGGACGCAATAGCGACATGGAGTTTTAGGGCTGAGGAGGGGTCGGAGCTCTCGTGCGAAAACCCAGATGAAGCTTGGAAAACAATGATTAAAGCCGTTAAAGAGATTAGGGAAAAATAGTTTGGTGAAAAATTTAAGAAAACTGCGATTCTCAGCGGCTGAGGCCGAATAATTTGGCGGCATTCTCGTATAGAATTTTTGAAGCGATTTCGATGGCGTCATCCGACCTAAGATGACCCTTATCAATCATCTCCCAAAGGGTTTCGGAAAGAATACCTTTGAATATTTTTAGTGCGCCATACGTTGCTTCAGCTGCCCAGCAGTCCCCTCCCCACATAGCTTTACCTGAAAGGCCGAGCTCAATCGTCTCACGTAATAGGAGCCTACATGCTGAAGGGGATATCATTGGCAGCCAGCAAAAGTCTATATAGGCGTTCTTGAAGCTCATAGCCATTGCAGCTGTCTCTCTAATCCAAGGGTAGCCGCCATGAAATAATATAAAGTTAATGTTGCTATACTCGCGTATAATGTTTGCCAGATTTATTGGATTAGACCCCTCTATGATAGCTAAGCCTGTATGGAACTGTACTGGAAGATCTAGTTTCGCCGCCCTACTCAAGATGTAGCGTAATATGAAGTCCTGAAAGACTTTAATGTCTCTTGGGGTTAAATCTTTCCCGCGCTTATTGAAAACCTCCTTAGCGTCTTTCTCTCCAACATTTTCAAACAGTAGTGGCCTATCGTATGCGAGAGCGGATTTTAGCGCCACATAGCCTCTCCTCTTCGCCTCTTCCAGAACTGTATCAATGAGGTTCATGTAATCCTCAAATGTGCTGACTTCAAGACCAAAATATTTCTCGAAAATGTATGGGCTATTTCCATTATGATCCCTAGCATCCCTACTATATCCGAATAGCAGAGTATTTATCCTTAAGACTGGCTTAAATATTTCTGGGTCAAAAGGTTCTCCCCAAATATTCCAATATGGATCCCAAAGCGCTTTATCTATCAAAGACTTTTCTTTAAATAGTCTTCTAATCCAATATCTGTCCCTATAGGCTTCGCTGATCGCCCTAGAGGCTTCGATAAAGGCTTCCTCAGTTGGATAATCTATATTAACTCCATAAATGTCTTTTACCGCAATTGCACATGTCCTGTAAAAGGTGCTACCCAGTATTTCCTTGACGCTCTCAACAAGCCCTTTATAATCTCCCCTATTTTTCGGCGGTTTAGCGATCCAAAAGACGTATCCTCCCTCAAAAATATCATATATTGATGGGTTTCTGCTTGAGACAACCTCCCATGGATATGTATGCTCGTGAGTATCTATAACATGCATGTCTAATACTTTCTCTAAAATCTTTTCAAATGAGAGTTTCATGTTTTATCCTCTTCACATTCCCCTTAAATCTTTTAGCATTACAACGACTTAACTACTTTAAAAATGCCATATTTTTTGGCATTTTAACTCTTAGTGAAAATATATTCCGGCCTAAATTCTAAACATACCCTCTCCTCTAGGTCCCATAAGGACTACTGAAGAAACATTTTATACCAACCTTTCTAGAAAAATATTGTTGGGGTGGGGGGATGTCTAAGAAGATAACAGCTTTCTTTGCGAAGTTGAGGAGTGTATTTAGTAGGAGGCCTAAGGAGGGTAAGCCTGAGGCCGCACGATGAGGAGGTCTCCGAAAGCTTTGTTTTCTGCGATTTTCCCTTCTTTTTTGGCAGTGTTCTCATGTACTTAATGCTGTTGGGTTGGTTTTAGCTAGAAACTGTTATTGGCGGGTTGGTTTAAGAATTAGCTGATCTGACCTTTAGATTTTTGGTAGGGTTTAAATCGCTAAGAATATTATATTGTTTTGGATGATGATTAGTCCCACCTCACCTGAACTTCATGATGAGCGTCTCCACATCTGATCGATATCTCATTCGCTTTGATTAGAAGTTGTGGAGAACTCATATACCTCCAGGATACATGAAAATAATATGGTTCAAAGAGGATTGGGTGAACTCTCGCTCACATGCAATCTCTCGTGGTGATGTCTATGTTTAGGTTACTGAAAATCTTCATAGCTATTGTGACGGTATCTTTACTAGTCATATTAGCCCATATCTGGCTAATTTCAACACAAATGCCTACCGTGAGGTTGGCGGTGACAACCAGCGTATATGATTCCGGGCTGCTGGACGCTATCATTCCATTATTTGAGGAGAGATATGGCGTTAGGGTGATGGTTATACCTGTGGGTTCCGGGCAGGCTCTAAATCTAGCTAGAAGAGGGGAGGTAGATGCCGTCATCACGCACTTGAGGAGCCAGGAGATCGCCTTTGTAGAGAGTGGATTCGTCGTCCATAGGATAGGTCTAATGTACAACGATTTCATTATTGTTGGGCCTAGAGAGGACCCGGCCGGCATATCTGGTTTAAGGAGCGCTGAGGAGGCCTTTCGGAGGATAGCTGAGAGTAAATCAATGTTTATTTCGAGGGCGGACTTTTCCGGAACCTATATGGCGGAGCTTAGCGTGTGGCGAAGCGTTGGGTTAATGCCCGACCCAAGGATTGACTCATGGTATGTTGAGGCTGGTCGGGGGATGGGTTCGCTACTCAGGATGGCTGATGATGTTGGCGCCTACACGATCGTTGATAGGGCTACATGGCTATCGTATAGGAGACATCTGACTAGGTTGGCGGCTCTAGTTATATGTGACCCTCCATTCTACAATCCCTACAGTCTAATACTGGTTAACCCTGAGATTAATCCGCATGTAAATTATAGGTTAGCTCTAATGTTGGCGAGATTTCTGGTTTCAAAGGAGGGACAGGAGATTATTGGAGGTTTCAGGAGGGATGGGGAGGTGATCTTTAAGCCCCTAGCCTTTGATATTGGGCTGGCTAAGGAGATGGGCTACCCAAAGCAGGAGGAGGAGCTCGCCTGGTACCTAAGCCAGGAAATAGAGACCTATCATGGGAATGGTGGGGATATACTTCCACGTGGAGTGTTTGTTTGGGAGGTTCTAGGCATAACCGCCCTCTCTCTACAGGTCTCGCTGACATCGGTTGCCATAGGCTCGGCTATAGGCGTGCCTCTGGGCGCCCTACTCGGCCTTAAGCGCTTCGGTAAGAAGAGGGCTATCTCAAGGCTTATCGAAGCCGCCATGAAAACTTCCATAAATACGCTTATGGGCTTACCGCCTGTAGTTGCAGGGCTAATAGTCTTCCTAATGTTTAATAGGTCCGGTCCATTAGGCTTTCTAGGTCTACTATATACGCCTACGGCCATGATAATAACCCAGTTGATACTCGTCACACCAATAATTATTGGAGTCACCATGTCGGCTGTAACTGAAATTGAGGAAGCCGTTAGGGAGAGAGCCCTATCTCTAGGGGCGACTGAGAGACAGGCAGCCTGGATTGTTGTGAAGGAGGCTAGGGGCGGGATCATAATGGCTATAATAGTCGCCTTCGGAGCAGCTATATCTGAGGTTGGCGGAATAATGATTGCAGGCGGCAACATAAGATGGCATACGAGAACGCTAACTACAGCGATAATAACTGAGGTTGAGCTTGGAAACTTTGATATGGCCCTAACGCTTGGAATAATACTTTTAGGCATAGCGTTCACAATAAATCTGGCGTTAACACTAATGCAGATTAAGATTAGAAGACCTGTCTAGACAGGGTTCAAGATGAACGTTCACGTTGATCTACGTAATGTTTCGAAGGAGTTCCATGGTAAAGTAGCCTTGGAGGGAGTTAATCTTAGCGTCCATTATGGCGACTTCGTCGCCCTAGTAGGCCCAAATGGGGCTGGTAAGACAACGCTCTTAAGGATAATTGATTTGCTAGAGGAGCCGAGCAGCGGTGAAGTATGGCTGGACTGCGTAAAAATCGACTATTCTAGGCGGGATCTACACTTAATTCGCAGGGATATAGGCTTTGTCCCGCAAAAACCCATACTTTTTAACGCTAGCGTATTTGATAACGTCGCCTATGGCCTAAAGATTAGGGGCTTAAAGGACAGCGAGGTTAGGATGAAGGTTAAGAGAATCCTTGAGCTTGTTCAGCTGGAGGGCTTTGAGGGGAAGAATGCGCTCAGGCTTTCAGGCGGAGAGATGCAGAGGGTCTCACTAGCACAGGCTCTAGTGAGCGAACCCCGCCTACTGCTCTTAGACGAACCAACATCTAACTTAGACCCCAGAAGCGCGTCGATAATAGAAAGTATTCTTATGGATATTAACAGGCGTGGAAAAACAACTATTATAATGGCTTCCCATAACCTCCAAGAGGTAAGGGGTTTAGCAAAGCATACAGCAATTATGAGATGTGGCAAAATAGTTAGGGTGGGGCAGACGGATGAGATACTAGCCAGCTTAAAAGATGATCTTCAGGAATATACTAGGCTAGAAAATATTTTCCAGGGCTTCGCTAGGCCGACTGAGCATGGCACATCAATTATAGAGGTGGATGGAGGATTGAAGATTGAGGCTGCTTTCACCAGGTTCGGGCCGATACGGATCCACATACCGCCTGAGAGCATAGCGATCCTAGCCGAAAAGGTAGCAACAAGCGCAAGAAACATCTTTAAAGGAGAAATATTCGAGATGACTAATCTTGGAAACGTGATTAATGTCGGAGTTAAAGTTGAAAGTGAATATGAATTCACAATTCAAGTGACGAGAAAATCAGTTGAGGAGATGGGGCTGAGTCTAGGAAAACAAGTTTACATAGCATTTAAAGCATCCTCAGTGAAGATCATTTAAAATCTCTGAGTAACCACCGTTATGGCTCGCTTGGAAGCCAGCCTAATGCTCGCTCAGCGACCTGGTCATTCGTCCCGTACTTCGGAGTGCTCGGAACTGAGCCGCACTCCGGTACGTCCAACCTCCAACATGGATGTTATTACGAAAGCTATGGAGCCGCAGTTCATGGCTCTGGCAAGTATTCCCTGCATGACATGCACATCCCTTATCTGGTCGAAGGTCAGCTCCCTAACATAATTTCCCAAGAAAATGTTTATCCTAATAGAATAAATATGATAAACATTTTATGGCGCAAATCTTTCATGTCTATCTAGTGTCGCCAACCCTGATTAGACATCTTTCAATAGAATGAGACTTTGCTTCAAGTATACATATTATGCTTTCTTTGCATCTCAAGTATCGTGATGTATATTTAGGCTCATTTAACAGTAATTCTTGTTGACAGTTTACTTCTCCTTGTAGTCATTATCCCAGCTTCTGTCAACATCTCTAGCTGTTATGCTTACAAAATCTATAAATGGACTCTATCTAAAATTTTAGTTTGTGCCCCGGGAAAGGGGCTGTAGAGGGAAATCTGCATGGATTGGAAAAAGAATTTAGTACTGGCTACATTAGGCATCCTACTATTGTCGCTTGCACTGCCACTTGTAACTATTGTCAGAGCTCAGGCAGAAGTTATGAAGACCGATAGGCCGCTATATGCAATAAAGTGGAGCGATAATGCGGTAGGCTACGTTAATGTGACGGTTTTCCTAGAGGGGCTTGACCCACAGATCACATACAAGGTTTATGTGTCGAAATTCATGGGCCCCGAGGGCCTAGTGTACGTTGGCATGAGCTATGGTCTATCCTCCGCTACAATAAAATTTGTCATTCCGCCAACCAAAGACTTCAGCCCAGATGTGATTGCTGGAACATGGAACGCCACACTATATAAGGTTCTGGCAGATGGGACAGAAAGGCTGATAACCTACATTAACTTCGGCGTATGGGCAATAAACTCCAGGGTACTGAACTATGGCAGGATACTTAAAGTCTGGGGTGGTGGCGCTAAACCAGGAACAATGGTAAACTTCAGCATATATAACGCGACTCACTACATAACTAGCATCCTGTTTGGCGAGGACCCGGCTAGATGCAAGGCTAGTAGCATAGGCACCTGGACGAACCAGTCTGTGAGTATACCTACAACTGTGGCGGAGGGCGATTACACTATAGAGATAACTGGCTGGACACCTTTACCCAGAGTTAACGCGCTATACCCAGCTGAGACAACTCTCACCTTCAGAATAACAAAGGAGCTTCTTGTCAAAATAATTAGGCCTGCAGATGGCAGCGAATGGAGAAGGACCGAGACGGTGCCGGTTGAAGTTGAGGTCCTATATCAAGACATGGTGCCAGTCACGTCTGGTGAGGTTGAAGTGACATTCACGCCGCCGACAGAATATGCTGGTCTCCCTGGAGGCGTCGGTAAGCCGAAGACGATTTCTCTAACATATGATCCAGCGATTAAGAGGTGGGTTGGCTCCTTTAAGATCCAGTACAATAACGTTACTGGCTCCTGGGATGTCACTGCAGTAGCAAAAGACTACTACGGTAACGAGGGCACAGATAGCGTTACTATTACCGTTAAGACGGCAATATTGACTGTTACAACTGTTACGCCGCCGCCAGCCTCAGTTGCGAGGGCTACTTGGGCCACATGGGTTATTGACGTTACCTATCATGGCGACGGCTCACCAGTCGACTTGGACATACCTAAGTGCACTGTTTACGTGGTTAATGCCACAACTAAGGAGATAGTCGGCTCAGCACAGATGGCTAAGATTGCGGCTGGAAGATACAACGTTACATGGTTCGTTCCTCCAGAAGCAAAGCTAGGTGAATACCAGTTCCTGATAAAGGCATGGAATCTCTATGATAAAGTCGATGTATATGAGGGGCCGAATAGAGGCCCGAAGGAAGACGTCTACTCGCCAGTATTCGTTGTAGGGATAACGAAGCTTATTGTTGTCCCAGAAACCTATAGGGTCAAATATGACACCGCAACCGTTCAGAAGGCCTTTATACCCGGCTCAATGGTTTACATAGGTGCATCAATAACCTATGTTGAGTCAGGCGTTCCAATGACGATGGGATCCGCCAGAGCGTACATATACAATATGACTGGTCATCTCATCGCCGAGGTTCACATGATCTACCACAGTGACACGAGGATGTGGTGGGGCGAATGGAATTCTACTGGATATCCGGCTGGACGCTACGATGTTATAGTTAAGGCTAGGGATATAGGTTATAACGTCGGCGAGGGTGCAACATTCTTCTACATATCAGGCTTAACGATATCGCCAGCTAAGGGCACCGTGCCGCCAATAGAGAACACTAAGTGCGAGAAGCTTAAGGATGGAAACTGGCTGATAACTGCGACGGTATACGTTGATCCGGCCACTGGGAAGAGCCTAGGCACCACGATAACTGTAACAGGCGCATACTTCACGCCAAACTCAAAGGTCAATGTGACTGTTGACTGGCTGCCATACCCAGATGTTAAGGCTGCGATAGCGGTCGGCAAGAAGGCATTATTGGCAATGAACCTGCCAACGGACGCTGAAGGAAAGTTCTCCACATTAATAGTGTTCCCGACGACAATAAAGGGAACCTACGTTATAACCGCTAGGGACGCTAAAGGCTTAGTAATGACCGCCAAGTTTGAAGTTGTTCCCGGAATGATACTGACGCCCGACCCAGTAGTCGGCTCGGCGCTAATCAGGGTGATAGCGACAGGACTACCAGCCAACATAACAGCAGACTCTTCAAGCCTTGATCTATTAGTTAATGGAATGGACGCTATGACAATGCTAGCTCACCAGGTGTTTACGAGATGGAATTCAGATGCCAATGGAACATTATGCTCCACTCCAACGATTTCAGGCGCTACATATGCAGTTAAGCCTAGCTTCGTTATACCGTTTACTGAGCCGGGAACGTACACGTTCACCCTATACATGAAGGGCGGAACATACTATAAGGAGGGCAGCTTCCTAACAGCCGGCCTGCTATCAACATCAGACTCGGTTAAGGTTGTTAACGCCTTCAAGGAGCTCAGCGGTATAATTTCAGATGTTAAAGCTATCAAGGAATCCATAGCTGGCCTAAATGCGGCTATCACCGAGGTTAAGGAGGGGATCGCCACAATCAGAACCGACATTGGAGAAATGAAGGTTAGTGTAGAAGCATTGTTAGAGGCCCTTAGCGATCTAAACGCTTCAATCGCTGAAGTTAAGGATGGAATTGCTTCAATCAAAACTGACGTTGGAACAATTGAAGCTAAGATAGAGGATGTTGTGAAGGCGCTAAGCGATCTAAACGCTATGGTGACGGATGTTAAGAGCGGGGTTGCCACAATAAAGACCGATGTTGGAACAATAAAGGCGAGCGTAGACGCCCTAAAGAGCACACTAGATGCGGTTAACGCCAAAGTCACCACAGTAAGCGGCGACGTAGCCACAATAAAGACCGATGTTGGGGAAATTAAGACTAAAGTTGGTCTTCTAGATGAGATTAGGACTAAGGTTGACACAGCGGCAGCAGCTGCCAGCGACGCTAAGACAGCAGCTACTACAGCTTCAGGAGCAGCTTCAGCCCTAATGACGCCAGTCTGGGTGGCTGTTGTACTCTCATTAGTCGCAGCAATCGCATCAATAGTCGCCATAATACAGGTGTCTCGGAAGATAGCTGGATAAAATCTTAAATCCTAAAACCTTAAATCCCCTATTTTTTATTTGATTCATCCCTAAATTCTATTTCTATAACCCCTCTTAAGCAGTTTCTCTCTAAAACCTTGTAGCCTAATGCCTCCATAACTCCCTCGATAAAATTCATAAGCAGTCTTGTATTCTCGAGGGACAATGTGAGCGAGAAGCACTTGAGAAGTTTCCTATCCCCCCTCCTCTCAAGATTTATCTCCCTAATCCCCCAACCACTATCCTTAAGCATATCCCTAAAGACTTCCAGGGGCTCACCATCCCTAATCTTAATAGAAAGATACTTACCGTACCATACACCCGCCTCACGCCATATCCCCTCAAGCAGATCCCCCTCCCCAGGATAAAACCTCTCAACAATCTTATTTAACGCTTCAAGGGGGGCCATAACTAAACCCGCCTCACGCTGTATAAGCATCCTCTCATATGAGTCTACAACCTCCTTAATGGATCTACCAAGCCTATGAGCTCTAACAACCTGCTCTAGGGCGCTGTTAACATACTCCATGAAGGGGACGCCTTCGCGGTTAGATATCTCATTAAGCTTAGCAACAAGGTCGCTGTAGACCCTGATGAGCTTTGTCTCCCTACGGACCCTAACGCCCAATCACGGCACCCTCCTAGCAAACCTCATGCTCACAGCCCCCTTAGATACATCCCTACTGAGCAGCCTGTATCCAAGCGAGTCTAGGGCTCCCTCAATAAATCTGCTGAATAGATCCGCGTATGATAGGGATAGGTTTAAGAGGATGCATCTGACATGGATCTCTTCAGTCCCAAGCGATATGTCAGCCTCAGATAGATCCCAGAAGAGCTTCTTTAGGGCTTCAGCGAACTTATTTAAGTCGCCGTAATATTTACCATACCACTGCCCGCATTCATACCATAAACCCCTCATCCACTCCTCATCCAGACTCATGTAAGCCTTATCCACCAGATCATACCATAGGCGCGCCGGTATTAGCAGGAAGCCTGACTCCCTAGCATCCCTGAGAACCCCACGCTCATCAATAACCTCCCTAAGGGAGACACCTAAAGAGTCAGCTCTAATAGCCTCCTCAAGAACATCGTTAATGAACTCGTATAGCGTCCACCTTCTCCTACTGGCTATCTCAGCAGCTTTCTCCGCGAGATCCTCCCTAGCCGCTAGAAGCTTCCTCCTAGAGCTCACTAAACCATCCCCTACAGATAGACGATACACACTAATACATCTAACTATAAAAATTAAATCGTTTTTCATAAATGTTTGAACCTAGATGATTGTCGGGTAGGGTAAGTTTCCAGCCTAAATTAAACTATGTCGCCAGTTATCAGAGCACATATTTGATTCTGCTATCTCATATGGGCTGAAACGCCCAAGCCTCTCATCAAAGCCATAGATCTTATCCCCTCATATTATTCCCTGAAGAGTCTATAACTGAAGATTTGAAAGGATGGGATTTGGACCTGTGGACTGGTGGGGCTGCCAGGATTTGAACCTGGGTCACGGGCGCCCGAAGCCCGTAGCCTAGACCAAGCTAGCCCACAGCCCCGCCATCCTTTCTTCATTATTATATTTGCGTGCATAAAAACTTTAACCTCCAGAAAGAAACATAAGATTGCGTCTTCGCATCTATTTGGTTTTTAGGAGGTTGAAGGTTTAATTTAAAGCATTCCTCTAAATTCAACAGGGATCTAATTTGACTAGGCTGTTTAAAGAGGTCTTTTATGGCGGGCTGAGCTTCATTGTCTTTGATGGGGTGTATGAGCCGGCTGAGGATACCTTCCTATTGGCTAGAAACCTTTCTGTTAGTTTTGGCGATAGGGTTTTGGATGTTGGGACCGGATGTGGTATACTTGCAGTTTTAGCGGCACTTAAGGCATCTTATGTTCTAGCAATTGACATAAACCCGCATGCTGTAAGATGTGCTAGGGAAAACGCCCATAGGAATGGTGTTCTCGATAAAATCGACTTTATATGCTGTAACCTGCTCAGCCCGCTGAGAAGGCGTCAAATGTTCGATTTGATAGTCTTCAATGCGCCATACCTGCCTGAAGAAGGCGAACCCAGAAGCTGGTTGGAACGCGCCTGGTACGGAGGGGTGGATGGAAGAAAAGTTATAGAGAGCTTCCTTGAAAGCTTCTCTGACTATTTGAAGCCGGGTGGAAGGCTCCTTCTAGTGCAGTCCTCATTATCGGACGTAGAAAAGACAATGCTAATGCTCAGGGGGATGGGCTACGATGCTAAGGTGGCTGATGTAGCCGAATCGTTCTTCGAAACAATCACCCTGATAAGCGCTATAAAGCTTGACGTTGAACCCCATTAAATTTTAAATCTCAGGCTCACATAATAGTAAGTTGGGACGTGCGTAGTTTTGCCCCCATCAAGTAAAAGGGCTGGATCTAGAGTCTTAAAAGCTGCATCATCAAGCCTAAGACTAAACATACTTAAGCTGCTATTCGATAGGGGTCCGCTCTCCTACACGGAGATAATGAAGCTCCTTAAACTTAGCCCAAGTAAGGACGCTGGGAGGTTTGCGTATCACCTCAAAGTCCTCTTAAACTTGGATCTTATAGAGCCAGATGCGGAGTCAAAGAAGTACATGCTAACAGAGATGGGTAAGTCTCTAGTAGATTTTGCAAACCGCATTGAGGAGAGGACCCTCAAAAAGAGGATGCTTGTGAGAACATCACGCCTATCCATTGAGCCTTTTGATAGAAATAAGATTGCGGAGTCTCTGATTAGGGAGGCGGGTGTCCCATTTGACCTGGCCCATAAGATAGCTAGGGAGACCGAGGAGCGCCTCCTTAAGCTCGACACGAAATATTTGACTGCCCCACTAATTAGGGAGTTTGTGAACGCAATACTCATAGAGCGTGGTTTAGAAGAGTACAGGCATAAGCTAACGCGTCTAGGGCTCCCAGTCTATGACGTAACCCAGTTAATAAAGTCTATGGGAGCCATCTCGGCGGATGTCGAGGCGATACGTGCAGCCGCCGGCAACAGAGTGATTGAGGAGTACACGCTCCTAAACACGCTCCCAAGGGATATTGCCGACGCCCACCTCTCAGGAACCCTCAATCTAAATAACTTAGCCTCCTGGATTCTTAAGATCGATAGCTTCGTGCACGACTTAAGGTTCTTCTTTAAGTACGGGCTTGTATTTAAGGAGCAGAGCTCAGATTACATGGTAATCCAGCCGCCTAAAAGCTTCAGGGCCGCTTTAAATCTCATAGTGAACATTTTGAGAATAGCGTCCACCGAGATCTCGCGGGAGCAGGGCCTAGAACATTTTAATGTCTTCCTAGCTCCCTTCATTAAAGGTCTATCGGAGAATGATGTGAGGGATGAGATTAACCTCTTCCTATCATCCATAAACCTAACAGTTCCAACCGGTGTTTCGATCAGCGTGGACCTAAGAGTGCCGGAATTTCTATCTGAGCATAGGGCGATTGGCCCTCGGGGCGACGTTACCGGGGTCTATGGTGATTACGCGGAGGAGAGCTTAACTCTAGCATCATTAATCGTTGAGGCTTTAGGCGAGGCGTGTAAGTCTAAGGCCGTCTTTAACCCAAGCCCGATAATTAAGCTGTATCCTGGAAGATTAAGTTCGGAGGAGGAGGGTGTAGTTTATGGCGCCCACTCCCTCGCATCATATGGTCCACCATATTTCGTGAATCTTCTTCCTGAGGGAGAAGAGAGGGCTTCGCATCTGGCTACCGGAGAAAGGTTCCCGGAGAATTGGAAGAGGGATTGGGAGCTTGACACGGTCAGGGTTGGATGCATGGGTAGCGTCACGGTTAATCTTCCAAGGGCATTCTATGAGGCTAAGGGTAACCGTGAGGCCTTCTTCAGCAACATCTATGACTTTATGGAGAAGGCTCTAAGAGCGCTAGAAATAAAGTTTTTGACGATAAAACAGCGTGCATACGAGGGGCTCCTTCCGCTCCTATCCTATGGGGGAGGAAGGGATCCATACTGTAGGCTCGGCAACTCGCTCTTCCTGGTTAGCATAGCTGGGTTGAATGAGACTATTAGTCTAGCAACTAAGAGGGCGATTTATGAGGGGAATGAGCCCTTAAAATTCGCTGAGGAGATATCTTCTTACCTCGTAAGGATAACGAGCGAATTCTCTAAGAGGAGGGAGATGCGCTGCGCCCTATCCCTAACCCTTGAGAGCGAAGCCTCTAGGAGGATGGCTACCCTAGATTTGGAGCATTATGGCTTAGCCGAGGTTAATGTCAGCGGCTCTAAAGATAGGCCATATTACAGCGACCTAAATAGCCTACTATATAACGCTAATATTTCGCTGGACAATTATCTCGCCATAGAAGAGAGACTGCACACATTCTTCTCTGGAAGACACCTAATTAAAATACCGATAAGGGGAGAGAGCCCAGAAGAATTATTATCAATCTCAAGAAAGATAACCAGCGGATTTAAGATACCATTGTACACATTTGATACAACAATAGTTTACTGCAGCAGCTGCCACAAAACTTTCCGTGGGGAGCAATCTAAATGCCCAATCTGCGGATCAACCGGAACAATAACCAGGTTCATCCGAGAGGACGCAAGATATAAGGCTGCACCCTACTGAGAGCAAAACCCTTATCCGATAGTAAAGCCAAATATATTCTTGGGCTGGTGAGCTGGCGGACGGCTCTCGGGCCAATTAGGCCTGAGGAAACTCCGCCCACCACACAGTCCGCGACGCCGCAAGGCGTGGGGCGAGAGCCCCGGCTCCGGAACAGAAACGGAACGTCCACCAGGCCTGTGACGTTGAGGCGTGCTAAGTCGCCGAGTAGGCTTGGTGGAAACGGTGAAACGGCCGTCCCGCGGGGTGAAAGGGCAAGTAGGCGCCTATGAGAGCTGTGTGAGGCGCGGGTAGCCCGTTTAGTCAAATGCCGTCTAGAACAGAAGGCGGGTTACGGCCAGCACACCAGCCCACTAAGGTGGGTAACAGTCTCGCCCAAAAAGCTTCACCTAAATAATGAAAGCAAACATTATAACATTTACCTCTCATTACTGCTTCCAGCCTTCTTATGGGGATGATTGGTCCTAGTGGGAGCGGATGTCTTGGTCACATTTAGGCAAAGGTTTACATCGATAATTGTTATACTTATGTAAACTACAACTAGCAGAAGGACAATCACAAACTAACTTAAGATGGGATGATGGATCGTATCCCGAACAATCAGCATCAGAGCAACAAAAGTTTGTTGGTACTGGATTGTTGGGATAACTTTCCACCCATTTCCACAAGTTATCATAAACACATCTGTATATTTTATTGGAACCTCCGTATGCAAAAGCTTTTCCACAATTTCCAGAATTGCAAACAAATGCTTTACATGCACATTCTCCATTCTTGGCTTCCAAAAACAAAGGTACTAATAGCCTCCACCTCTCCTTTTAATGTAGCAATCTATGCCTAACATGCCCCGTCAGCAATATAACCAAAGTGACTCTGAAAAATATCACAACCAGGTTTATCCTTATCCTATTCAATTAAACTTTTAAAACTTTTTTAATGTATTCTAGAATATCTATGTTTTTATGCGGGTTTAAGGATACGGTTTCTCCTCCCTTATGAAGTAGTAGGTAG
>Ga0209080_1000119_pt1 | contig 59723 bp, 44 predicted proteins | sample JNZ110809AmetaG_FD_184123 | JGI IMG/M metagenome (GOLD analysis project Ga0209080, IMG submission 184123) | Hot spring microbial communities from Jinze hot spring, China to study Microbial Dark Matter (Phase II) - JNZ 110809A (SPAdes) (version 3) ...
AGCGTTAGCGAAGTGGCGTTCATGTGACATCGTTGACGGCACTTCACTTCGTTTCGTGCCTTACTACGAACCTTTGACCCATTATCCGTTTGCATGGGCGGACGATAGTCCGCCCGAAATCGTTCCTTCGGGCGGCTTGCAGCCGCCCCCTACATCAACTTCGGCATAACGCAACTCGTTGTAAATTCACACGCCGCAATCCCATCAAACACCGTCAATTGAGCAATGATGCGGTGCACCAACACCCTTTGGCGGGCAATTTTGCAATTCGGGTGCTGCTTGGGAATTAAAGCCGGCTTGGCAATTTGCAATCTGCCTCGCGTCCTTGTTCAAAGCCTCATGCCCTTCGCAATGGAACTGTAGCTACACCGAACATTTGACAGAACATCTCAAGCTCCCTTTTGAAATTGCCCACAACAACAATCGGGTGGTGAAAGTCGCGCAGCGTTCGTATGTCCTTTTGCTCATCAAGCGCGATTGCGATCATCGTCCTACATCCACCCGCTGGCGGGTGAGAGAGGTTTGACACGAGTGAGCCGGTGCCGAGCAACAGCTGGTCATCGCTCAGGAATCGGAAGATGGTAACCGGTTCACCTTTCGGGAATAGGGTCTCTATAGCCACACCTCTGCCGGATTCAGCATGGCTCCTGAGCAAGAAGTTTGAGCGACTCGCTTGTGCTCCATGTAGCTTAGTCGGTGCTGTGCAGTGAGCGACTATGAACCAGTTGTGCTCCGTATCAGCCACGGGATTGCCCATGAATCCCGGCCGCCCAAGGAAGTGCTGCGCTAACATCAGCGTGAGTGTTGCCATTATGTCGGCTTCGCAACCTGCAGCGATGCCCGAGTCAAGGAAGTAAGACCATGCCATACATGGCGGTGGTGTTGTGCGTCCTTTGACATGAGGCAGGCAATCCATCGTGACGGCATTTGCATTTGCCTCGCGCAGCATCCGTTCACTTGCGATGCAAACACGAGCAGCCTCAATAAGGTCACTTATGGATGGCTCAATTATTTGTTTGGCTGCTCGCCTGTATGCATCTGCGAGTTTGTAGACTGTGCCGCTGATGGGTGTCCCTTCAATTTCCTTTGGGTAGCGTTCCCATGGCTCAATTGCGATAGTTGTGCCCCACTTCCTCAGTTTATCCTCGTATTGCTTTTCTCCCCTGATGACGAGCATACGGCTGTTGCGCAAGAGCCATGCGGCTTTGATCGCCATCAATGGGCGCCTGATAAATTCAAACTCAATTGTTGAGAGGACAATCACTCCATGTTTGTCCGAAAGGGAAAGCGCCTGAGGGGCAAATGAAGTCCCGATGGGTGAGTAGATGATGGTCGGAGTGACAGCACTGGAAATTTTACTGAGCAGATCCCAGAGGTAGCGTGTGAGGTTAATGAGCACAACACCATCTGGCGATTCCGATTTGACCCGTCCAATAAGTGCATCGGCAGATGCAGCATCCGAAATCGGTATTTCGTGAGCGACGACATCCATCTTTAGCTCATCCGCTATGGAAAGCAGCATCTTCAGGTATTGCCCCTGATGAAAATCAACATCGTAGTCTGCGCCCGGCCATCCCATTCGTGAGCGCCCTTTGAAGCGAACAAATGCGCACAAAATTTTTGGTCGCAAATGGGTTGCTGTTGCAGCTTCACACAGCTCGGTGTGTCGCATAGTTGCCTTAAACACCGCTGTCAACCCCACAGCGGTTGCAGCTTTGAGGAAGGAGCGTCTGCTGACCCTCATCACACTCACCTCCACGATTACCTCCATTCGCGTTGCCGGAGTAAAGCCCATCAATACATTGCCGTTGTCTCCGCTCAAAGCGAATTCGGGTTGCCCATTGAGCATTGGAAACAAACCTTCAGGATCTCACCAACTGCCTCCCCCATCTTTTAGCACCCATAGGTGAAAAAAGTTGTTCCGGTCGCCTCAGGCACCGTAAGATAAGATTGAAAGGCTCGCTGCTGCCCGTCAAGGTGCTATTATGTTTGTATGCAAGCGTCACAATTGAGTTTTGGTGCAGCCGCTTCAAATGGGTCTGTGGCGGAGTCGCAACGCTGAAGCGCTTGAGCCATTGCATTTGCAAGTTGGTGGTAATGATGCGCGAAGCGATGTTGTATGAGAAGATGAGCAACGGAAGGGTGAGGTGTAACCTGTGCGCCCATCGGTGCGTCATTGCGGATGGCAGTCGTGGCATATGCCATGTGCGTGAGAACCGCGGCGGCAAGCTATTTTCGCTCGTCTATGGTCAGGTCATAGCTGAGCATGTTGACCCAGTTGAGAAGAAGCCACTATTTCACTTCTACCCTGGTTCGGGAGCGTATTCAATTGCCACAGCAGGATGCAACTTCAGGTGCCCATGGTGCCAGAATTGGGAGATTGCACACATGCCGAGGGAGAGGCGCATCATCATCGGCGATGAGAAGCCACCCGAAAGGATTGTTGATGCAGCGATCCGCACACGCTGCAAAAGCATCGCATACACATACACTGAACCGACGGTGTTCTTTGAATACACCTACGACATCTCAAAGTTGGCTCACGAGCGCGGCATAGCGAATGTGTATGTCACTAATGGCTACATGACCGAGGAGATGCTCAAGGAGTTCCACCCACTGCTTGATGCAGCTAATGTTGATTTAAAGGCTTTCAGGGATGAAACATATCGCCGATACATGGGCGCAAGGCTTGAACCGGTGTTGAGCTCGCTCAAGTTGATGAAGCAGCTTGGGATATGGGTTGAAGTGACCACACTCATTGTGCCGACTGTAAACGATGACCCATCAGAGCTGCGCGACATAGCGAGGTTCATCGCAATGGAGCTCGGCGTTGATACTCCATGGCATATAAGCCGCTTCTTTCCGGCATACAAGATGACGACGCTTTTTCCGACACCGATTGATAAGCTCAGGCAGGCTTATGAGATAGGCAAGGAGGAAGGTCTGCGTTATGTCTACCTCGGCAATGTGCCTCAGGAGGAGAACACACACTGCTACAATTGCCATGAGCTGCTCATAAGGCGCTCAGGTTACTTCGTTGCTCGCAACATTGTAACGGATAGCCGTTGCCCAAGGTGCGGCGCAACCATTTCAGGTGTTGGATTAAGCTGGGCGTAGCAGTTCGTTTGAGGGCGTTGATGGTGCTTCATCAGTTTGGTTAAGTAACAGTTTGCAAGCTGCGAAGCGATTTGCGTGCTGATGTGCTCTTTACAGGGCATCTTAGCGCGCTAAAATTGTTTTACGGCTCTGAGGAGCACTTTAAGGCATTCAGATGGTGGAGCTCTGGTGCCCATAGCGGAGGGGAAACACCCGTTCCCATTCCGAACACGGAAGTTAAGCCCTCCAGCGCCAATGGTAGTGGTCTGGAGACGGACCGCGAGAGTAGGTCGGTGCCAGGGTTCCACCGCCGTTTGAATTGTGTGGCGTGTTATACTAACTGTTGATGAGGCTCCGCGGTAGCTCAACTGGCAGAGCGGCGGGCTGTTAACCCGTAGGTTGCAGGTTCGAGTCCTGCCCGCGGAGCCAATTTATTAAGCCCTCGTTACAGATAAGGCGACCCCATAGGAAGCATCGTTGCAGCATAAGCGGGGTTGACATTGGGTTTCTCATTCGCTATAATTGATGGCGCAACCAAAACAGATGTGTAACTGTGTTGAGCCAAATGAAGTGAGGAGGATGATATGACATGGCTCGTCCAAAGTTTGAGCGTGTAAAGCCGCATGTCAACATCGGAACAATTGGGCATGTTGACCACGGTAAGACGACGCTCACATCTGCCATAACGCTCGTGCTCTCAAAGCGGGGTTTGGCTCGCTTCACAAAGTATGAGGAGATTGACAAAGCGCCGGAGGAGAAGGCTCGCGGGCTGACCATACAGATAGCTCACATTGAATTTGAGACCGAGAAACGACACTACGCTCATATTGACTGCCCCGGGCATGCCGACTACATCAAAAACATGATTACGGGTGCAGCTCAAATGGATGGGGCAATACTGGTCGTCAGCGCTGCTGATGGTCCGATGCCACAGACAAGGGAACATGTGTTGCTTGCAAGGCAGGTTGGCGTGCCATACATCGTTGTCTTCTTGAACAAGACAGACCAGATGCCAGATCCGGAGCTGATTGAGCTTGTTGAACTTGAGGTGAGAGAGCTCTTGACCAAGTATGGTTTCCCAGGTGACGAGGTGCCAGTTATTGCGGGGAGCGCATTGAAGGTGCTTGAGTGCGGTTGCGGTAATGAGGATTGTGAATGGTGCGGGGCAATATGGAAACTCATGGACGCCGTTGATGAATACATCCCACAGCCGGTTCGTCCGGCGGATATGCCGTTCCTCATGCCAGTTGAGGATGTCTTCAGCATCTCCGGGCGAGGGACTGTTGCGACTGGGCGAGTTGAGAGAGGCACGCTGCGTCCCGGAGATGAGGTTGAGATTGTCGGCTTCAGCTATGAGCCAATGCGAACTGTATGCACGAGTATAGAGATGTTCCGCAAGCAGCTTGACCAAGCATTGCCCGGTGATAATGTCGGATTACTGCTTCGCGGTATTGAGAAGGAGGCAGTCAGGCGTGGGCATGTGGTTGCAGCGCCCGGGTCAATCAAGCCGCATGCGAAGTTTAGGGCGCAGGTTTATGTCCTAAGCCGTGAAGAGGGTGGGAGACATACACCATTCCACACTGGATATCGCCCGCAGTTTTATTTCCGCACGACAGATGTCACTGGCACTATCATTTTGCCCGAGGGCGTTGAGATGGTAATGCCGGGTGACAATGCTGAGTTTGATGTTGAGCTTATCTACCCTGTAGCCATTGAGGAAGGATTGCGCTTCGCTATACGCGAGGGCGGAAAGACAGTTGGCGCCGGTGTCGTCACACGAATCTACGAGTGATGCCTCATTAGCCGAAGTTGGACGCAGGGCATATTCATGGGGTGGCACACTGCGGTGTGCCACCCCGATTTATTTGGCTCATTGGTGGCGAGATTTTCATGGCAGTTGTTCAGATGAGGTGGCGCGTTGGGTGGGATGGATGAGTGGTTTTCTCGTTGGCATCTGTGCGCTTCTCTTTGAGCTTCTTTAGTGGTAAAGAGCGCAGGTTGCGCAGGTAGCGATAAAACTCAATTATCTCATCAGATGTGATCGGCTTCATCTGGGAGAACTTTTTCCTCTCGTGCAGTGACATCTCTGTCATCGCGTTTACAGTCATCGGGATACGGGCGCTTGTCTCAATGAACTCCTCGCCAACACGCTTACACTTCGGGCATAGATACCTGACCACCACTTTCAATTCTCCGTTGCTTTGCACCCAGATGCCAATTTGCTTTACATCCCTTAGGGAGATTGCGCTATCGCAGTTGGCGCAGAAGATGTGCTGCTGCATTGTTCACACCTCCGCTGGACTATCATCACTGTAATTTTAGCGCGTTGCGAGGCTGTTGATGACGGCGTTGGGATGAAATAATGAACGCATGCTCATCTGCACCAACCTGATTATCATATTCGCTGGGGCGCTATACAATTGCAAAGTGGATGGTTGAAAACCACTGTGAGGAATTCAGCATGCGTTGGGAGATGAGTGAGATGAGGCTCGGGGATGTGGAATTGGTGTGGTTAAAGCACGCCGGATTCAAAGTAACAGGTGGCGGTATGGTGGTATACATAGACCCGTATGGTGCCAAAGGGGGAGAAAAGGCGGATGCGATACTTGTGACACATGAGCATTTTGACCATTGTGACATGCCATCTTTGCGCTCCCTCTCAACCGAGCAAACCACCATCGTCGGACCGGCAGCTGTTATAGCTAAGGTTGGCACCGTGCCGGGGAAGAAGCTTCAAGTTGCGCCCGGACAGATACATAACATTGGGGCAATGAAGGTGAGGGTTGTTCCAGCTTACAATATCATCAGGACATTCCATCCGAAGGAGATGGGCGGGGTCGGATACGAAATAACGCTTGCCGGAGTTAGGATTTACCACGCTGGTGATACGGATCACATAGCTGAGATGGAAGAGCTGGAAGGGGTGGATGTCGCCCTACTTCCTGTGAGCGGAACCTATGTCATGGATGCAAAAGAGGCAGCTAACGCTGTGAGGGTGATTAAGCCCCGCATAGCTATCCCGATGCACTATGGGGAGATAGTCGGCAGCAAAAGCGATGCGCATCAGTTCAAGCAATTCGCTGAGAAGTTCACACAGGTTGAAATACTTGAGCCAACACTGTAACCCAAAAGGGTCGTCATAAGATGCGCGCAGAGAAATTGAGGAGGTGGCTAATAACTGGGTGGTCGCAGTTTGGTCCGGGCGTTGCAACAGGGCTTGTCTGTGTTGTGCTTGCCGTTATTGCCCCGGATTTCGCAACCGCCGAGAATTGGCAGAACCTGCTGAGGCAGATGTCGTTTAACGCCATCGTCAGCGTTGGTATGACGATGGTCATCATAACGGCTGGCATTGACCTTTCGGTCGGTTCGGTAATGGCACTGTGCGAGTGCATCCTTGCACATATTTCCGTCAAGCTCCAGATGGGGTTGCTGGTTGGAGTGCCAGCGGGGTTGGCTACAGCGCTGCTTTGTGGGTTGGTAAACGGCATGCTTGTGGCGTTCGTTAGGCTGCCACCATTCATAGCGACGCTCGGCATGATGAGCATAGCAAGGGGGTTAGCGCTTGTCCTGACTGGCGGATTCAGCATATCGCTGCTTCAGGCAAGAGGCATTGAGTTCTTCCATTGGTTAGGGGATGGATTACTCGCTGAGAGGCTTCCGGTGCCTATAATCGGCTATTTCCCTGTGCCGGTGTTAATCGCCGGCGCTGTCATCGTCACAGGTTACATCATGCTAACATGCACTCGCTTTGGGCGCTATGTGTATGCCATTGGTGGTAACGAGGAAGCGGCGAGGCTTTCAGGTGTTAATGTAGCCGGCGTTAAACTTGCCGTCTACTGCATCTGTAGCGCTCTTGCCGGTTTATCAGGTATGCTTCTGAGTGGGCGTGTGCGTTCCGTTCGTCCGACGGATGGGCAAATGTGGGAGTTAGATGCAATTGCAGCGGTGGTCATTGGCGGGACGAGTTTAATGGGCGGTAGGGGTTCAGTGATTGGCACTCTATTTGGAGCTGCTTTGATAGCCATATTGCGCAACGGTTTGGTGCTGCTCAGGGTTTCAGCATTCTGGCAGCAGGTCGTCATCGGGTGTGTCATCATACTTGCAGTCATGTTTGATAGGCTTGTAAGGAGGCGCTGATAACTTGCACTAAAAGTTGCGAGGTGATTGTCATGCGAGGAGCGATTTCAAAGTGCGCTATTGTGTCCATCCTCTTGCTGCTCCCGTTTTTCATCATCACTGTAGGTTGTCAGAGGGTGGCAGAGAGGGGCGCCAAATCCGTGGTAAAGGGCAAGCACAGAGGTGAGGCGGGCAGGGTAATATCAATTGCCATTGTTCCAAAGGCGCTCACCGGGGAGTATTGGGCAAGATGTAAGCGTGGCGCTATGAAAGCGCAGGAGGAATTTGGGGTGCGTGTTGACTTCATCGGTCCGCCAAGTGAAGTTGATGTGGACAAGCAAGTTGAGATTGTGGAGAACCTAATCAGTAGAGGGGTTGATGGCATCGGCATATCGCCTTGTGATGGCGATGCGCTTGTGCCAGTTATTGAGAAGGCAATGGCTAAGGGCATACCGGTTGTGACCGTTGACTCTGATGCCAATACCGACAAAAAGCTCAGTTATATTGGCACTGACAACAGGAAAGCCGGCAGGGTGGCGGGTGAACAAATGGTGAAGTTGCTCAACGGTAGGGGCAAAGTGCTCATCATAACCGGCGTTCCGGGCGCCCAAAACTTGATGGAAAGGGTTGAGGGTTTTAAGGAGGTTATCAAGAAGCATCCGGGCATCAAGATAGTTTCCGAGCAAGCATGCCAGAGCGACCAAGTTTTGGCGCTAAACATAGCCGAAAATGCACTGACAGCTGACAGGGATTTAGCTGGCATTTTTGGTGTCAACGCATTTGGTGCGCCCGGTGCCGCTCAAGCTGTGGAATCACAAGGATTAGCCGGAAAGGTCAAGATAGTTGGGTTTGATGCGATGCCAGATACGCTGAAGTTTTGCGCCGATGGAGTTGTGCACGCAATAATTGAGCAGCGCCCATACAAAATGGGCTATTTGGCGGTTAAGTTGCTCAAGGAGGCAATTGAGGGCAAGAAGATACCGAAAGTGGTTGACACTGGTGTTGATGTCATCACCCCGCCTGAGGCTAAGAAACTGCTGGGCGGCATCTGAGCCGTATCAATTGCAACGGAAAATGCAGCTGTTAAAGTGGGTTCAAGATTTGAGGGCATTATCACCTTGAACGCCAAATATCCCAAACAGATTGTTACCGCTGCACAAATGACCCATGTGGTATATCCAGCCAGGCACCACACACCTGAGGGAAATCTCGTTACTCCGCAGAATGCGGATGATGGTCATGGGCATGCTTTTAAGGGCTATTTATGTGGCTTGGGAGTCTGCGCCCATTTTTCACAAGATTAAGCGCCCATTTTGGCTGCTCACTGTCGTGACCCTCATAAGCGTGCCAAAGCTGTGGTTCGTCCTCACATCGCAGCCGCGTCAGTTCACTCCGTTTCCAAGGGTCAAATACACTCAGCGCATGTTGAGCTGGGTTGGCATCCCACAATGGCACTACGGCGATGAGTGGCTACTTTACTCCAACCTGCGCAGAGTTCGCCAATTTAGGGATGTGGCAGGTTGGTTTGTCGGAGATTGGGTTGCCGGGAACGGGTTTTACAGACCGCTATCAAGCCTTTCTCTCCTTTTGGATTATCGCCTCTGGCACAACAGGCGTAGGGGTTATCTTTTTACTTCGTGGCTGCTTCAAGTAGTCGCTGTGTATTTGGCTACTTTACTGTTTGCCAATGTGAGTTCCGATCTGCATTCTGCCGTATTTGGCGCTTTGTCTCTCTCGCTCGTTTGGTATCCACCCACTGTTGTGACCTTGAATTTTGTGTCAACTCGCCCGGACGCTTTGTGCGTTCCATTGGTCATGTTTGCTCTATTAGCCGCCATCAAGTGGTGCGATGGCGGCAATTGGCTGTGGCTTATCAGCGCATGTGCCTTTACGCTTCTCTCGTTATGGGCTAAGGAGAGCGCATGGGTGCTCCCGTTGGCGGTGTCGGCATGTGCCGCGCTTAGGACGGTCGGTATGGATTTAACGAATGGTCGCTATTGCATGAGGTGCATTATAGCCATTGTCTGCTTCGCGCTTATCACCATCGGATGGTTTATTGCATATCTTTGCGTTCTTCCGGGCACGGTGGCACAATATGGTTCAATGGCGCTCAAGCCGGAAAGGGCGTTTACTCAGGCGTATCTCATCTCAATCAGGGTGGTGCCCCAGTTGGCTAATTTCTTCAGCTGGCTCATCGGCTTTCCATACTCTCTCCCAACGGTGAGGACGCTTCTCGTTTTTGTTGAGCTATTGGTCTTTGTTGGGTTAGCCATGCTTTCATGGAAGCATGCGAGGGCAATGTTTTTGCTTTCGGTGCTTTGGATTGTCATTTCATCACTCCCACTTTTGTCGGTGAGGCTGTGGAGTCCGCATTACTTCCATATGCCCATATTTGGCACGCACATGCTCAATGGGGCGCTTGTGGCTGGCGGATTGCGCTGGCTGGTCTTAACTTATTGCCTGCAGCGATGCTCTCGCAAAGCCGAAGACGGAGTAACCAATGGGGGTGACTTCTATGCCGGATGCAATAACGCTTGGCGAACTATTGATTGACTTTGTTTCCACAACGATTGATGTGCCGCTTGGGGACTGTCCGGCATTTGTTAAAGCTCCGGGTGGTGCTCCGGCGAATGTGGCAGTTGGGCTGTCCAAACTCGGTGTCAACACCGGCTTCATAGGGAAGGTTGGTGATGACCCATTTGGTCATTTCCTCGTGCGCGTCCTTTCTTGTGAGGGCGTGGATACAACGCATCTAAAGCTTGATAAGGCGGCACGAACCACGCTCGCATTCGTCGCAAACAGGAGCGACGGGAGAAAGGAGATCTCGTTTTATCGCAATCCGGGCGCAGACCAGATGCTCACTCCAAATGACATTGACAGCGAATATTTGTGTAGCGCAAAATTGTTTCACTTTGGCTCGGTAAGCTTGAGCCACTCCCCGAGCCGCGAGGCAACATTGTATGCAGCTGAACTCGCAAAGAAAACGGGCTTGCTCATCTCCTATGACCCGAATTGGCGACCGCCACTGTGGGACGACCATGATGAGGCGAGGCGAGTAATATGGCACGCCATGCAATATGCCGATATCGTCAAGTTGGCTGAGGAAGAGTGGGAGTTCGTGACTGGCACACAAAGCCTTGAGGAGGGCGCAAGGGGCATTTTAGACGCCGGGGCGAAACTTATCGTTGTAACCATGGGTGAGAAAGGGGCTTGGTTCACTAATGGCAGCATCTCAAGGGCGGTTGAGCCGTTTGAGGTTGATGTCGTTGACCCGCTCGGAGCTGGTGATGGCTTCGTTGCAGCACTCCTTGCACAGTTGGTCGGTAGGCGGTTGGAAGAAATAAGCAGTGACGAATTTTATGACATGGTGCGCATAGCCAACGCTGCCGGCGCGCTCACTTGCACCCGCATGGGCGTTATACCAGCGCTGCCAACGAAGGACGAGTTGAACTCCTTCCTCGGGGAGCGCCGCACCCAATTGCGCCTGCCATAGGCGGGCTTTACATACACCGAAACTGCGCTATCCTGTGATTAGCAAACGGCTGTGGCGGTTTTGGTTTGATTCAAATTGACAATAGAGGAGGGGATTGTGTTGAAATTTGGGGCGGCGAGCGGTATGGTTTTGACGGTGATGTTGTCGCTACTTGCAATGCTCGCCGCAATGGACGCCAGCAATGAGAAAAGCAAGGAATGCACCAATCAAAAAAGCGCAATGGCAAAGAGGGTGATCGGTGAACTGCCACAGTTGGAGGCACAAAATGAGAAAGGGGTCACAGTCTTCGTCGTCGCCGATGGTGAGCGGCGGGCTGTTTGGCTTCCCGATGGGACGGTGAAAGATGCCATTGAAGCTGGGGGCATAACTTTGGCACCGCATGACAGAGTTAAGCCACCGCTCAATGTGAAGCTTAAGGACGGTATGAGCATCGTCGTTGAGCGTGTCCGCATAACTGAGGAAAGGCAGTGGGAATTTATCCAACCAACCACGCTTTTTCAATTTGACAGCTCGCTACCGAGCGGCAGGACAAGGATCGTGAGCCCGGGTGAGGTTGGGCTTGCCGAGGTGGTCACCAGAGTCTATCGCAAAGATGGCAAGGTGACTTTGAGACAGGTGCTCTTGCGAAATGTGGTCAAGGAGCCAAAGCCGGCGATAATCGGTGTTGGGATTAAACAGACCCCGACACGGATCGCCTACAGAGGGGCATTACCGTCTCGCGGTTTGCCAATTGGAATACGCGTTATGACGATGATCGCCACCGCTTACCACCCTGGTCCAAGGGACTGCGGTAAATATGCCGATGGGTTGACAGCCACAGGGATTAGAGCGAGGAGGGGCGTTGTGGCAGTTGACCCGAGGGTCATCCGGCTTGGCACAAGACTTTATGTTGAGGGGTATGGATATGCTATTGCAGCTGACACCGGTGGCGCAATAAAGGGCAACCGAATTGACCTTTGCTTTGATACCTATGAGGAGGCAGTGCGCTGGGGCATTCGTCCAGTGAGGGTGCTAATACTTTCGCTGCCCGATGGCACAGATGCCAATGAGTGGCTGAAGAAGCAGTATGAAAAATGATGGGGGCTTCCTTAAGACCCTGAGGATTCATTTGGTGATTTTCCCGTAATTGTGGTGCGGATTATCAATCCCTTGCCGAACGCGTTGTCATCCTCCATTGCGGGTGGCTCATAAGTTGCTCCCGCATTCAACTGCGCAACTCCTGCTGCAGGCAACATCAGTTGTTGCTTTGGCAACATGAAGTGCTCATGGGTTGAGAGCAATGGCTACTGCTCCAAAACCTGCCGCAGCATCGTAGCATGCCCAAAGTGTGGCGTGAAAGCAAACAAAGCGCCGTCCAGAATTGGGGTGGTATGATATGTCCATTTGGCATGTAATGTTGCTCGCGATTTTGCAGGGGTTGACTGAGTTCTTGCCGATAAGCAGCTCTGGGCACCTTGCGCTGCTTGAGAATTTGCTCGGTTGGGCAAGGGATGAGAATCTGCGGAGCGCAATGTTGCCATTCAACGCGATCTTGCACTTTGGAACGCTCATTTCCATCTTCGCATATTTCCGAGCCGACCTGCTCGCCATGTTTGTTCAGAAAAGGGCATCGCCGAGTGAAGCGCATGTCACACAAGATGGCGGTGTAGGGAGTTGCCGAAGCCGAGTTGACAGAAGTTGGCTTTTTCTCATACTCGTTGCCAATGTCCCAACGGGCATTATCGGCTTGTGGCTTGAACGCAGCGGAGTTGCCGAGAGGGCAACGGCTTCAATGCTTGCAGTTGGCTTCATGCTCGCCTTCACTGCCATTCTGCTGCTTCTCAGCGACTGGATGGCGGCGAAGGGTAGGGGAGTTGAACTGAGCATTTGGCGCGCTCTAATCGTTGGATGCGCTCAGGGGCTCGCCGTCCTTCCGGGGTTGTCGCGCTCCGGGGCGACGATTGCAGTTGGTTTGATAACGGGTTTGGACAAGGATGCGGCAGTCAAGTTTGCGTTCCTTGTATCGGTGCCGTCAGTCATAGGGGCAACTGTGCTTGAACTCAAGGGCTTGCTCCCAAGTGCTCATATGAGCATCCCGCACATAGCCATTGGGTGCGTGATTGCAGCCATCGTTGGGTATGTTGCGATTGGCGTCGTCGTGCGCGCTGTGAACCTCGGAAGGCTGACATGGTTTGCACTCTATTGCTTTGTTGTCTCCGGCGTAGCGATAGCGCTTTGGTGGCACTGAGCGCACGGCGATTTGGGCTGCAGCTCTCGGTTGAACATTGGTTGTATTGAAGGCACGGCTTTCCCGCCCGAGCTGCTTGCCGGCTTGTGCTGTTTATGCCACATGGCTTGTGCTACAATTGTGCAATAAGTGTGAAACCCTGAGGCGGTGATCTGATGTGCACATTCCCGACGGCTATTTGAGCCTGCCTGTAACAGTTGCATGCGGAGTGCTTTCCGCTGGCGGGCTTTGCACAGCCATACGAAGTTTGAGGGGCAAAATTGAGGATGCCAAAGTGCCAGCTATGGGCGTCATCTCCGCCTTCATATTCGCGGCTCAGATGGTCAATTTCCCGGTAGGGTTTGGCGTATCAGGGCACATTCTTGGTGGGCTGCTTGCAGCCATCGTAGTCGGACCTGAAGCTGCGGTGCTCGTTATGAGCATAGTGCTCATCTTTCAAGCCCTGCTGTTTGGCGATGGCGGTCTCACAGCGCTCGGCGCAAACATGCTCAACATGGCACTCGTTGGGACTTGGTGTGTGTTCTTCATCTTCAAATCGCTCAGGCAGCTTTTGCGAAGCGAAGGCATTGCCATCGGCATTGCTGCGTGGCTTTCTGTTGTGCTCGCCTCTTCGGCATGCGCAATTGAGCTCTGGCTATCAGGGAGTGCGCCATTAATGGTGGCGTTTCCGCTCATAGTTGGCATTCACGCTGTCATCGGGATCGGTGAGGCACTTGCAACATCGGCTGCCGTCATGTTTGTGAGGCGTGTCCGCCCGCAAATCCTCTCAACGGGTGATTGAGCATGCGATTGCTTAAGGGCATGAAGTGGTGGCATGCCATCATACTGATTGCGCTTGTAGCTGTTGCATTGGTGCCATTTTCATCTCAACTTCCAGATGGGCTTGAGTGGGCTGCCGAGAGGCTAAAGTTGAAGGGGAGTGAATGGCAATTGCTCAAAGCGCCGCTCGCAGATTACTCCTTCCCATCGGTTAGCGGGTTTATCGGTAGCATGCTTGCCGTGATTATCGGTGTGCTCTCGGTTTCGGCGGTGACCTATATCGTTGCAAAAGTGCTTTTAAGGAGGCGTTCTAAGGGCGCTGGCTGAGAATGTCTCGCGCATCGTCATAACTCCTTAACCGCCGCAGGGTTGACGGCGTCATGGATGCGATAGTGATTGAGAAGCTGAGTTACCGTTATCCTGATGGCACACAAGCGCTAAAGCGCGTCTCGCTGCGCATCGGTGTCGGTGAGTCAGTTGCCATCATCGGTCCAAATGGCGCCGGAAAGACGACATTGCTTCTCCACCTGAACGGCATACTGCATGGCGAAGGGAGGGTCTTCATATTCGGTGAGGAAGTGAACCAACAGAACTTGCCACACATAAGGAGGCGTGTTGGGCTTGTCTTTCAAGACCCCGATGACCAACTCTTCATGCCCACAGTCATTGAGGATGTTGCCTTCGGACCGCTCAACATGGGATGCGCGCATGAGGAGGCGATTGAGCGCGCCAAGGATGCACTCCGCCGTGTAGGCATGGAGCACGCGGCTCATCGCTCACCACATCAGCTGAGCTTTGGTGAAAGGAAGAGGGTCGCCATCGCTACAGTGCTCGCAATGAGCCCCGACATCATCGCCCTTGATGAGCCTACAAGCAACCTTGACCCGCGCTCACGCCGTTCGCTCATCTCGCTTCTGCGCAACTTAAATGTCACGAAGGTGATAGCGACGCACGACCTTGATAGCGCCCTTGAACTTTGCAAGAGAGTGATCGTGATGGATGGAGGGGAAATAGTCGCCGATGGCGATGCTGCTGCCATACTCAGTGATAAGGAGCTAATGGACATGCACGGACTTGAAACGCCTTTGAAGCTGCTCATCGCACAGTCTCAAAGCTCCTAAACCGGCTTCGTGATTTGCTGGCGTGCTTTTGTGATTGGATGCAACCTTGCGACTGATTCAACCGTTGCACGGCAGCCTTTGCGCCGGAGAGGCTTTCGGGCGAAATTCAAACACACATATGGAGCATGCTCAACATGCGCATCGGAATTGACGCAAGGGTGCTCTTCTCTCGCAAGACCGGCGACAGAAGCTACATCATCAACCTGCTCCGCAACCTGCCGTTGGTCAGACCACATTTTGAGTTCGTTGCATTCGCGGAGCTCCATAGGATACACAGCATCAATGGGCGATGTGCAGCATCAGCGCTCGCCAATGGGATTCGTTTCATCTACCTGAGCAGCCCTTTTGGATGGCACTTCTCACAAGTTGCGCTGCCAATTGGCGCTAAGGCATTCAAAGTTGACATGTTACATGTGCAATACATCGGTCCGATACTCGTCAGGCACAGGTTTGTCACCACGATTCACGATGTCAGCTGGCGCAGGTTGCCAAGATGCTTCCCATCACATAACAGGTTGCTCCTTAACATGTTCATCCCGATCACACTGCGCTTGGCGGATGCAATCATAACCGACTCACATTCATCCCGCGAGGATTTGATGCGCCTCTTCAATGCAGCTCCAGAGAAAGTCCATGTGATACCGTTGGGTGTCTCCGACGACTTCTTCGCGCCGCCGAGTCAGCGTGAATGCGATGAGTTGCTTTCTCGGTATGGCTTAAGGCGTGGGTATGCGCTTTATCTGGGCGTGCTCCAGCCGAGGAAGAATTTGCACCGCCTGATTGAGGCAGTTGCCATGTTGCGAGATAATGGCATGTGGCAGAACGATTGGGTGTTGGTCATAGGTGGCAAACTTGGATGGCATTATGAGATGCTATTCCGAGCCGTTGAGCGCTTTAGGTTGAGCGGCATCGTCAAGTTCATAGGCTATGTTGATGATGAGCAGCTTCGCCCTTTGTATGCCTGTGCGAGGGTGTTCGTCTATCCATCACTTTGGGAGGGCTTTGGGTTGCCGGTTGTTGAAGCTATGGCGAGCGGTGTCCCCGTAATCACATCAAATGTCGGTGCGCTTAAAGAGCTTGCTGAGGGTGCTGCCGTGCTCGTCAACCCATACGATGTCGCTTCAATTGCCGATGCGCTTTACAAGCTAATGAGTGATGAAGCCGTTTGCGAATCGTTAAGGGAGGTTGGGAAAGAGAGGGCGATGCAATTCACATGGCGCAGGACAGCAGAATTGACAGCCTCAGTTTACGAGAAGGTCGTCTGCGAGGCGAAATGAAGCCCGTTGTGTCATTCGTGATCGTCAACTGGAACGCAACGCCGTTCCTTCGCCAATGCCTCAACTCAATCTACGAGAATGTCAGCCTGCCGTTTGAGGTTGTGGTGGTTGATAACGCCTCCTCCGACACAACCAAAAGGGAGCTTGAAGAGTTGGTTTGCAATTTGCCGAACGCCAAGCTCGTAGCCAACAGGAGCAACATCGGATACGCAGCGGCAAATAACATCGGTGTGGCGTTGAGTTCCTCACCTTTTGTAATGTTGCTCAACCCGGATGTGCTAATCTGCAAGGGATGCGTTGAACGCCTCGTTGAATTCATGGTTGAACATGAGGATGCATTTGCGGTTGCGCCGAAGTTGCTTTACCCGAATGGCAGGACACAACCAACTTGCAGGTCCTTCCCGACGCCGCTTGCGCTGCTATATGCTTTGCTCGGACTTGATAAGCTCATGCCGCATTCAAAAGTGTTTGGGCGATACAAGATGACTTGGTGGAAGCACGACGAGATGCGCCAAGTTGAGCAGCCGATGGCGTCCGCCATGATTTTGCGCAGGGATGCGTTCATTGAGCTTGGCGGGTTTGATGAGGGCTTCCCCATCTTCTTCAACGATGTTGACCTTTGCTACAGGGCTTATGCTCGCGGCTTCAAAATCTACTTCCTGCCGGATGCAACTTCAGTGCATTACCACGGTGCAAGCACACGCCATCTTCGTGAACGCATCGTAATTGAATCGCATATCTCGCTCCTTCGCTTTTACTCAAAGCATTACCGAGGCACCATCGGCATCCTGCCATACTCGTTCACTAAGGGCATCATCATGCTCGCCATGCCCTTGCGCTACACAGGTGCTCTCATTCGCCGCCTCATTTCTGCTACGGCTCAACAATGAGCCTAACCCATCGGTGTTTCCCGATGCGCATCAGGTCACCGGTTTTAACCTCAACCTTTGCGAACCTATCCGTTATCCTCACCCCGTTTATTTCCACAGCGCCCTCTTCAATCAGCCTGTGAGCTTCCCTGTTGCTTGACGCAGCTCCTATGGAGCGCAGCAGCCTTGCAAGCTGCAACTTGCCATCTTCACCGCCCATTGCGCTGAGCGATATGGTCACCTCTGGTGCTTCCTTCGGCAGCTCACGCCTTGAGAATACCCTTTCAAACTCTTCTCTCGCCTCATCGGCTTCGTGTTCTCCATGATATATTCGCACTATCTCCCAAGCCAACCTCTTTTTGGCTTCCATTGGATGCCCGCTCAGGATGCGCTCAACCTCTTCCTCTGGCACATCCGTGCACAGGATGAAGTAATCTCGCATCAGCTCATCAGGTATTGACATGAGCTTTCCGAACATCTCCTTTGGCGGCTCCGTTATCCCGACAAAGTTTCCGAGCGACTTGCTCATCTTCTCCTTGCCATCAATTCCCACAAGGAGCGGCATGAAGAAGCCGACCTGAGGCTCTTGTCCGAAGCGGCGCTGCAACTCACGCCCCAAGAGGATGTTAAACTTTTGATCAATGCCGCCCATCTCAACATCAGCATTGAGCACGATTGAATCATAGGCTTGGCAAAGTGGATAAAGGATTTCGTGCAAGCGCACCTCAGAACCGCTTCGCAGACGCCTTGAGAAATCCTCGCGCTCAAGGATTTGCGAAACTGTCACATATGATGCAAGCTTAATGACATCCTCAAATGAGAGCCTTGAGAGCCATTCGCTGTTGAATGTGACTGTCGTCTTTGAGCGATCAAGTATTTTGCAATACTGGTCAGCGTATGTTTGTGCGTTGCGCTCAACTTCTTCCTTTGAGAGTTGCGGTCTTGTCTTCACCTGCCCGCTTGGGTCGCCAATCATGGCTGTGAAGTCGCCAATGATTATGACTACCTCATGACCCAAGTCCTGAAACTGCCTGAGCTTCCTCAGGATGACAGCATGCCCTATGTGCAAGTCTGGAGCGCTCGGGTCAAGCCCAAGCTTTACCCTGAGTGGCTTTCCGGTGGCAACGCTCCTTCTCAGCTTCTCCAGAAATTCGTCTTCTGGCATTATCTCCGCAGCGCCGCGCTTAAGGATCTGAAATTGCGCCTCAGCCGAAAGCATGCAATCCTCACCCCTTACCACTCGTGCATGTCAATTGTGGGGCTGCTACCTAATTATGCTGCGCGCATCCATAAGCTACAGCCTTTGCTTTTTACGAAATCAGTTGATGCGCTCATAATCACGATGGGAACGAAAGGCTTATGGCACTAAAGTGGAGTCTCTAATTCCACTTCGGCACAGCAGGTGAGGTGCCTTCAACCGTGTGCCGGTTCATTCCTAAGGCTCGCATCATTGTTTGCATATTGCGTCGCCTTCTTTCATTATGGCGTTACAAGGCGGAGAGGTTGCAGGATCCATATGAGCGCCTTGAGCCGTCACCGAGCGATGTTGAGCGAGTGACGGCTTTAAAAGTTTGCATAAGAGGGGTTCGTTGGGAGGACGAGCGAATGAGGGGCAGGTTGCGCCAAGTCAACGATGTGCTCTATGTTGAGTTTCGCGATGACAATCCGGGTTACTTTTGGCACATTGACACTGTGAGGGAGCTTCTTCGCCTCGCCATGCTCGGTCACAGGAACATAGAACTCTACGATGACGAGCGCCATTGAGGATGATGCTAATGAGTGCTGCCTCCCATTGAGCTACGGTGAAGCTAAAAGCTATTGTGCATGGGCATGGTAATAACCTCAGCGTCAAACGGGATGGTGGAAGTGGAGGGATTGATATGAGTCACTCAGTGAAGGAGGGCTTCCACAGGTGCAATGTCAACTCGGCGAGTTGGCATCGTTTGATGTATGCATGTGGCGTCCTTTCACTAATTGCGTTTTCCGTCTCCACCACACATCCGCAGCCGTGTGAATTGACAAGCTCTGGCGGCTTGAAAATCACCTTTGACAGGAGATCTGGGCGCATCAACTCGTTTTCGGTTGCTGATGCCTCATGGCGCGGCGATGGTGGCTTCAGCGCCTTTGATGTCAGTGCTGGCAAAGCTCTCAAGTTCTCTGGGGCGCTGAAGCAGCTTGGCAGGGGGCAAATTGAGTTTGAGTGCTCTTCAAGAGAGCTCTCATTGGGCTTGCGGGTGACATTCGCGAGCAAGCCAAAGTGCATTGAGGTCACTGGAACTTTATCCGGTGAGGGTGAGCGAGCAATTGTGCTGAGCTTTTCCCTCCCGATGAATGTGAGCGGATGGTATTGGTGGGATGACATGAGGCGAGGTCGCATGATAACGGATGGCGTTTACAAGAATGTGGTCAAGTTGCCAATGAGGGGTGAACATTCTCCATACCCGCTGTGCGCCGTGTGCGAGCTTAAGAAGGGCATTGGGATGGGCATTGACTTGAGCACGCCGGTCATGCACCGCTTTGTGTATGATGCATCGCTTAAGGAGTTGCGCTTGGAATACGATTTTGGGTTGAGCAAACACGCGCGTGCACCTTGCAATTTCAAGTTCGCCGTATTCGCCATCTCAGAGCCAGCATGGGGCATGCGCGGTGCTATGGCTGACTACTATGAGCTTTTCAGCCACTCGTTCGTCAGGCGTGTGAAGATTGACGGCATATGGATGCCATTCACGCCGATCTCAAAAATTGAGCACCCAGAGGATTTCGGCTTCGCGTTTCATGAGGGCACCTCAGGTGCTGACTACGATGAGAAGCATGGCATTTACACCTTTGTCTATGTTGAGCCTTGGTCGGCGCGCTTCTACTTGCCGTTGGATGCGCCGCGCAACCTTTCGGCGAATGAGTTGTTATCTCATGAAGCCGTCATTAAAGGGGCTGACAAGCGCCTGCTTGAGGTCGTTGAAAGGTGCGCTGCGCAGAGTCCTGAGGGTGTTTTGCATCCAAGGAGTTATACAGCTGACTGGGCTATGGGAAAGCTGGTTTATGACTTCGCCGTGAATGCCGACCCTGACATTCCGGGCGAGTGGACGAAGGCTCGCATGATGGATGAGGTGATAGAAAGGGCATTCAATGAACTTCGCTCAAAGGGGATTGAACTTGATGGCGTTTACTTTGACGGCTTTGGTGAGTGGGTGCGTCCGCAAATAAATGAGAGGAAAGACCATTGGAGCGTTCATGACTTTCCGCTTTCGTTCAGCTGGGAGACAAAGCAGCCGTGTCAGGTAACGGCGTTCGGAACCTATGAGTGTTTGCAGCGCATGGCTGAGAGGCTGCGTTCCGAAGGAAAGTTCGTCATGGCAAACGGCTATGTATGGGCATACATCCCATTTTCGGCTCACTGGGTTGATGTCGGCGGCAACGAAATACGATGGACGAGGATGAGGGACGATTACCCGTTCTTTGACTACAGGCGTTTCCTCTCATTCAGGCGACCATACCTGCCACTCAACAACGAGGATTTTGAAAAGGTGTTCACAGCGGAGCGCGCAAGGGAGTATTTTGACTGGGCATTGTTTTACGGCTTCTTCCCGTCTTGCTTTAGCCCGACGGCGTCATCGGTTGGGAACTATTGGAACACGCCAAAGTTCCACAACCGAGATAGACACCTGTTTCGCATTTACATACCAATGCTGCGCATGCTATCAAGCGCCGGGTGGAATCCAATAACGCAAGCTCATCCATCGGGACATGGCATGCGCTGGTTTGATGTGCTCAATGCGAATGTGCTCGTTGAGCGATTTGGGGACTACGCCTCAGGCAAGCTATTTTTCACCGTGCACAACCGCACCGATGATGCAGTTGATGAAACGGTGCAAGTTGACTACAAGCCACTCGGGATTGACCCAAAGGGCGAGAGGGAACTTTGCGCTGTTGAACTCATGACGGGACAGGTGCTTCCTTACTCTGTTGATGAGATGCACATCAACATCCCAATAAGCCTTCCGGGGCGCTCAACGCGCTTGCTATGGCTTGGCAAGCGCAGTGATGTGCTCAATTGGGCTTTAAGACATGCAGTTGAGTTAGCTACCACATCGTTTGAGCATCTGCGTCAATCCAAGGTCTCAAGCGAGTTGTCATCGGCACTTGGCGAACTGCAGGCGAATTTGAAAGAGGTGAGCACACTCTCCGAAACGGCGTTTAAAAAGGGCGACGGAAGGAAGCAACTACTTCAAGCGCTCGTGAGGGCTCAATCGCTGCTAACCAAAGTTTGTGAAGTTCACGAAGAGGAGCTTTTGTCCGAGCTGCCGATCATGAAGCGAGTTAATCTCCTTCTATCCTGCGCTGCGAAGCTCGCGATGGGGATAAAGTGGTTAATCAACTGGCAGCATCTTGTCGCCCCGGGAGATACAATCGTGCTCTCCATGAGCTTTGTGCATGATGCCGGCGGCACGCTTGAATTGGTTCAATCCGAGGTGTCATTGGATAGTCCATTACATGGCGAATTCGCACGCTCATTTTACACATGGCGCAAAGTTGCTCCAAATGCTGATGTATGGGCGTCGCATCGCCTTCACATACCAAAGTGGGCAAAGGTTGGCGAGCGCCTGAATATCAGGGGGCGGTTGGGCATACGGATTGAGGGTGTGGAAGTGGTGCTTGAGCACTCGCGTGAGGTCAAAGTTGTAGAGCCATATAGGATGCATGCAAGTGTGGTGCCGAATAACGGCGGGCTGTTATTGCTATTGCGCCTGATTAATAACACCACGAGGGGCGCAAGCGGCAAGGTGAAAGTCATCGTCAATGGGGCTGAGCTTCCCATTGATGACCCTTCGGTGGTGCTCCCGGCACTGCGAACCATCAATGTGCTGCGAAGGGTTGAGCCAAAGGGAGTTGAACCCGGTTACCACCGCGCTCATGTCTTGCTTACCCTTGAGGGCGATGTCCGCATGAGCTATGATGCTTCGTTCGCGTATGCACCTTCGTCAGCCAATCTTCTCACCGATGGCGGCTTTGAGAGGGGCGACACCATCGGCAAGGTGTGGGAGGTAACTCTCGGCGAGCGGTCAAAGGTTGAATCTCAGACGAAGCGCTCATACAGTGGCAAGCGCAGCATATTGTTCACTTCGCCAAGCGATAGTGGAACTTTGAAAGCCGGTCAGGAAGTTCAACTCAAGCAACCGGAGAGCAGATTCATCATCAGCCTGCTCAGTTACACCGAGTTTCTTTATCCACTTTCACCGCCCGAGGGTTGCGCAATTAAATTGCATATTTATCCGACGCGGCATACAGGTGGTGAGGGGCAGCCTTCACCACCACTTGAGTTCACCATGCCACTCAATACCGAGACTGGCGGATGGCAGCTCACGCATGCTTACCTGTTCACACTTGAGCCAGTTGAGAAGTTGCGATTTGAACTCTCGTTGGAAAGGCGCGCCGGTAAGGTTTGGCTTGATGAAGCTTTTTGTGCGCCCGTGATTGAGAAGGGCGATAACTTGGCGTTGAGTGCGAGGGTGAGCGTTGATAGCTCATTTGCCGGCTACAGCGCAAGCGCAATAAATGATGGACGAGGGTGCCTTTGGCACCCGGATGAATGGGCAAAGGTGGCGTGGGCAAGCGCTGAAACGGAGCAACCACATTGGGTTGAGCTGGACTTTGGGAGGGAGGTCTCGTTGAGCAAGGTTGTCATTTGGTGGGCGCTTGATAGGGGTTCATTTTACACCTCACGAAGTTATGCCATTCAGACATTCCTCAATGGTGAGTGGCGTGACATCATCCGATGTCAAACGGAGCGCGATGAGCCGTTTACAGTCCACGCGTTTGAGAAGCCGTTGAGATGCCAACGCCTGCGCATCCTTCAACCGGCCGGCGGCGGCAATGTGCGCCGCCCAAACTTGATGTGGATTGCCGAAATTGAGGCATATGGATGAGCTTGGAGGCGGTGAAGGATGCAGATTGCGTGCAGCTCTGTGACATTTGAAGCGCTCATGAGGGCTCGTTTGATGTCACTGGGCGACATTTTCAGGCTGGTCAAGAACCTCGGCATAGATGCCATTGAGTTGCAATATGAGCATGTCCCGTCATCAAGCGCAAGCTACATTAATACCTTGCTCAAAGAGGCTGAAGGGGAAGAAGTGAGCATTGTTGCGCTCTCAATCAACAACATGTTTGAGTTCCCGGACGAAGCCAAAAGGGAGGCGGAGCTGAAGCGGATACGAGATTGCATGGACATGGCAAAGGCTCTTAAAGTTAGGGTTGTCACTCTCTCACCCGGTGAGGGTCATCCATCCGATGCTGACAGCGATGCTTGCAAGCGTTGGGTGGTTGACAGCTTCTTGAGGTTAGCTGAGATAGCTGAGGGGATGGAGCTGCCAATTGCTGTGCGGAATGAGGAGGGGATGTTCAGCCATCCGGATGAGTTGCTTTGGCTCATTGACGAAGTCAACTCACCTTATGTCGGAGTTTGCTTGAACGCTCTCAACTTGATTCGGTGCGGGCTGAGCGGCGATGAAGTTTACGAGGCTGTGGAGCTGCTTGCGCCGTTTGCAATGCACTCGCATGTGATGTTTAGCGAGCTTGAAGAGAGTGGCAGTGATAGGCTCATTGACTACGAGAGGCTGATGCACATTTTTGCGTTGGCTGAATATACCGGCTTCCACTCAATTGTTGATCCGTCCGACAACCCGTTTGATAGGCTCCCCATAGCTATCGCGCTGCTGAGGAAGAGCATCCAAAGGGCGCTCTCGTCATTGTGATATACGGTGCTTGTGTATCCATCACTCCCACTTGAATCGCTCAATCAATTCCTCAAGCGAGCTCAATGTCGTAGGCTTTGCCTGTGAATGTTTTTGCGGGTCGCGCTTCACTACCGTGAGCAGGTTAAACTCGCTGTCGGCATCTTCCAGCTGGCGGAATAACGAGCTTTCCCCTTCCGAGTCCCAGTAGTCAAGCAGCTTCATCAGGACGACGAGCCTCGGGTTTTCCCTATCAACTCGCTTAGCCATGTGAATCTCAACGACATCCCTGTCATCAAATCCGAGCGCTTCGCAAATTGCATCTTGAACGAGCTTGACCCCGTTGTCCAAGTCGCGCTCATATAGTGACCGCAGGAAAAATTCGTAGCGCATTGAGATGAGATGCTTATGCGCTCCCTTACCTCGGTATGCAGCTTTTGCGATGTTGGCATTGCCATCTGGTTCACACTCTCCGACCATGCTGAGCGAAGTGAGGTTCAGCTTGCCGGCTGCTTTAAGCCTTTGAAGGGCTTTGAGCAGCGTGCGCCTGTAAACCTGTGCATCATCGCTCAGCGTCATCAATCCACCCCTGAGGCTATATTGGTGGTTAACGCTTGGCGGAAGCGGCAGGATGAACTTTAGCTGCATGCCCAAACTCACCCCGATGGCTCACCGTCATCATGCTTGTCCAAACAGTTTTCTCATCGTCTCATGCGGGAGGCGTCTGCCAATGACTTGAGCACCATTTGTTCGGTGTGCTTGGAAGAAGTATTGCGTCTCACCGGCTGTGTTTATCCCGTCAAGCGGCTTAACTCGGACGATGAGCGGATATTGCTTTGTCACATTGCCGATGACCAGCACATGATGCCTCCTCAAGCGCTTGACGAAAGAGCTCATGGTTTCCAAGTCCGTAAGGGCGCACTTTGCGAGATGCCTCACATCGTCATCAAACGGGGTGTTCATTATGAACAGGTTGTCCGCTTGACGGAGCACAGTCTCATCAAGGCTGCCAATCATGTTCGTGATGAAGAAACAAGTTATTCCGATGTGCCTTGAGCGTGTCACTATTGTGCCGATTGTGTTCCTCGTGACATACAGATGTGCCTCCTCAAAGAAGACGAACGGGAACCTGTTGGTGCCGCGTGAGATTTCCCTCTCGCAAATCTCCTTGATGATCTCAATGACAGCCTGCACGAACCCAAACCTTGCAAGCGGCGTCAAGTCTGATATGTCAATGATGAGTGCACCGCCATAGCGTATCTTGTTATATTCGTGCTTTAGGTCAACGGCTTCATCCGGAGTCCTCGCAAACACCCTTGTGTTCCTGACGGCTTCAAGCCTGCTCCTTATGGCTGTGTTGACTACCTCACTCTCAGCGAGTTCGTTGTGCTCAGCCATCTGTATCAGGTGCTCAATCGTCAGGAATGGCGGTTTGCGCCCATGCTGCTCCATGATTCGCATCTCCTCAAACAGTCCGAATAACCTGTTTTCAAGATGCATGGCTGATACCTCTGGCAAGCCGAACTTTGTTAGCATGGTTATGAGTGGCTGTATGCCGAACTGCCTTAGCCCGAGCTTAAAGTTGACGCCAACCTTAAGGTGCACTATCCCGGGTTGGATGACCCTGCCAGTTATTGGGTCAACCTCAAGCTTCGGCAGGTGGATGTATTCTCGGTTGATGTCAAAGACTATACATGGGGCGCCCAGTTGGATTAGCTCAAGCAGGATCACCTTCGCAAGGTGCGACTTACCGCACCCCTTCACGCCGGTGATGATATTGATCTTCTCAAGGTGCCTCCCATCAATCTTGAATGGCTCACCCCTTAGGGTGTATCCGAGTTCAATCGGATTGCCGAGCAGCTCAACGCAGTTCTTGAAAAGCTCCGAATCCGGCGTCACCGTGACATTGACATCCCTGTGCGGTATCCATCCATCCCACTGATCCCATTCGCCGTTTGCAAGCTTCCTTATCTTGCAGATTGCCACCTTCAAGTTGCGCTCCCTTGATAGCGTTTGTTCCGAAATGGCTTCTATAAGTTCCGTTGGCAATTCACCCTCGTGTGTGGCTTCTCTTGTCATTGAACCGTCTCCGTTGCCCCTGCCACCATTGAGAGCCAATTGGAGTAAGTCGCGCACAAGCGATGGATAGTTGAGTGACCTGAAGGAAATGACCTGCACTATTAACCCGTTACCGCTGTCGCGTTCTCTGACACACAGCGTCTCGCCGACATGCAGGTCTTCCTCAGATGGGTCAAAGATGAGTTCCATTACATCCCCCTTTATCTGGTAAACTTCAATTCCCATTTAGTCCACCTCGCCCACACGCATCGGCTTAACGCCGCTGTGTCAAGTTGAAGACCTCTTACCCGCCAACGCTGCTATACGCTCACTGTTCGGAGCCGCAAAGAGCTTCAAGGGAGCTTATGAGTGAGGAGAGCTCACCTTCCGACATGGAACTCAAGTTTGAGCGCCCCACCCTCAGCTTCATAAACTCCTTGAGGGTTGATAGGTTCCAGCCAAGTCTTCTCCTCAGCTCATGGATGCGCCGGAGCAATTTCACACGCTTACCACCTTTGACACCCTCATCGCACCCGAAAGTGAGCCACCGATTGAGATACTCGGCAACGGCATAAAACTCCGTCTGCAGCAGCTCGCGCTCATTCTCAACTCCCCATTTGCTCCTTATCCGCTGGCGCAGCTCCCTTTCAGTCAAGCCAGTTTTGTCACGCCACGCCTCAATTACCCTTTGCATTGCCTCTTTCAGAGCCCTGTATTGTCTCTCTGTAATCGTCGGACCACCCTGTATATGGCTCATCAGGATCACTGCCTCACTTTCGGATGTGGTATCCGGCGGACTGCAGTATCTCCTCAACTTCCGAAGTTTTCATTCGCCATATCTCAGCCAACCTCGTTAGCGATATAAATCCCCTGCTGTATGCTTCAAGCGCGAGCACAACGAGTGTTGGCGGGACTTTTGGTGGCTCCAGAACTCTGTCCTCCTCCGCTTCACTTCCATACAAGCTCCTTTCAAGCTTTTCAACGCTGACCCTCTTAAGCTGTTCATATTGGTCCTTTGTGATACAACCGAGCTCCAACAACCTTATGAGCATTGCTGAGTAGCTCACGCCGAAATAGCGTTTGAGGTAGATCACTTCTTCAGCACGCAGCGCATGTCCAATCCCGAATTGCTCTTCCACGATGCGCCTTATACCCTCTTCGGGCATGAGAAAATGCGTTGCAAACAAGTCGGCAAACCTCTCCACATCCTTACGGTGTATGCGTGTGAGGTAGTCCTCTTCGCTCTTGTACGGGAGGTAGTCCTCTTCGCTCTTGCACGGGTAGTAGCCCCTCGACCTATCCCTCAGATAATGGCAATACTCATGTGCCGCTGTGAAAGTTTGCTTCCCCTTTGTCCGGTTGGTGTTTATGAGGACGAAAGCACCCTTCTCTGGGTCATATGCGAATATTCCATCAAGCTGCGAGTTCGGAAGCGATATCCTTATGACATGCACTCCCTGATTCTCAAGCAGCAAAAAGATGTCCCGTATGGGTCCATCGCCGAGTTGTAGTCTTCCCCTTTCCTCCATAGCGAGCCGTTTAGCCTGTATTCGCATTTCACGCCAACTCGTTGGCACCGGTTTCCTTTGCTCCGTCATCTCGTGCTTCTTTATGCCGAGCTTCTCCTCAAGCCACGCATAGTCCTCACAGTATTTCACAAACTCCTCAATCACCTTCTTATCGGCTTGTGTGATCTCGGGGGCGCGCGGGAGCATTTTGAATGTGTCGGGCTCGGCTTCTTCTTTGCCTTCAAGCAGCCAACGAATGTCAACCTTGTAGATGGCAGCCAATCTCTTTAACAGCTTCAACTTGGGAATCCTTCTGCCGCTTTCAATCATTGAGATGTATTCCCTTGTGCAACCAACCATTTCCGCAACTTGTGATTGCGATAGCTTTTCCTTCTCGCGGGCTTGCCTGAGCTTCTCCCCAACCTGGCTTGTAACTTCCTGTTCCATTTCTCACCACCCCTTCACTTCAAATAGTAACATGCTGTGACGGGAATGTAAAGCGCAACGATGGCAGCGGCGTAAAGTTGTAAGCTCGCTTGTAACTCCATCAAATTAAGTTAACCTCGCTGCATTGCAGAGGAAAGGCTTGATGATTTTGAGGATGACAAAGTGTCGTGCGTTAAGGGGCTGTTCTTTGAGCGAGGTGCTGCGTTAAAGTAAGTGCTTTGAGGTTTGAATACCGTTTGTGAGAGCTGCACATATCCGCACCCCGAAAGGGGTAGCTTTGGGGTGATCGCATAATGCCAATGATTGGGGAGCCCGAAGGTGAAGAAACACAGCAGGTGGAAGCGATGCAGCCGGGATGGATTATCAGGAGGTTAATGAGGGCAAGGTCGGTATTGCTCATGGGGACAATCACAGACCAAATTGCAAAGGAACTCACAACGCAAGTGCTTTTGATGCAGGAGGATGATCCTAACAAACCAATCACGGTGTTCATCAACTCACGCGGTGGTGAAGCCGATGCCGGGTTTGCCATCTTTGACATCCTGCGCTTCATCTCACCACCTGTCAGGACCGTTTGCACCGGACTGTGCGCAAGCGCCGCCATATTGCCATTCCTCGCTGCTCCCAAGGAAAGGCGCTTCTCACTGCCACACTGCCGCTTCCTGCTTCATCAGCCAATGACGACGGTGGTTGGTGTGGCTTCTGACATCGCCATCAGCGCAACTGAATTGCGCCGCCTGAGGGAACGCTACAACAACATAGTTGCGGCTGAGACTGGTAAGTCGCTTGAACAAGTGACGGCTGACACTGATAGGGACTTCTGGCTCACCGCCGAGGAAGCTCTGGAGTATGGTCTTGTTGGGAGAATCATCACCTCCATTCATGAGCTCGGTGAGGAGGGCTTATGAAGCCACCTTTGATGGCAACCGATTAAGTGGAAGGTGATGTTGCCATCGCAGGCGATGCAATATTCTCGTGCTGACGCATGAGAGCTCGCTATGGCTGCCCCATGCTGGCTCTAAGACGGTTCTCTTTAACCTCATCCCAGTAGCCACAATCAAGCTCTATGAAAACCGTCGTGTATGGAAGGGTTATATTCGTCTTGAGGACGAGGACTTGGAATGACCCTGCGGCATCGCTCACTTTTCGTATTAACTCAACATGTGGTTCACGGCGCACTTCCAATCCATTCAACAGTTGATTGAACTGCTGGCGCAGTGTCGTTATACCCGGTGCATCTTGCTCCTCAATATGTTGAAGCTCGGCATCAAGGTGGACGATTGGGCGGATGTGCGGATAGGAGTTAATGCGCTCAATGACACATCTCAATGCATCAATGTGGTCGGCATCCGTAACCAGAGTGGTTACGCCGGGACTTGAAAGCATTGGGAAGGCTGAATCCGCAACGAGCACCCAATTGCGGTGCCCAAACGCTTTTATAGCCTTCTCCATTTGCTCAATCCAAGTCACCTCGCGCCTGTGTTCACACTCCATCCCGTCAACCCCCTGCGAACGGCAGGAATTGATCTGGCTGCGTGCAGCTTGCCACATTACAAGGTGACGCATAATGCCAAATTGGATAGGCAGCGCTTTTGAGGATTGGGGGTGATGCTTATGAGTGTTGAAAGCGAAATTGGAGTTGTGGCTCCCGGAAGGATATGCCTGTTTGGGGAACATCAGGACTTCCTCGGCTTGCGCGTCATCGCCTGTGCCATTGATCTTTACATCCGCATTTTTGGCAGGCGGAGGGATGACAGCCTTTTCATCATAGACATGCCGGACATCGGTGAAAGGGATGTCATAGACATCACGCAACCGATAATATACAGGAAGCAGCGAGACTACATGCGTTCCTGCTTGAATGTCGTTTTGAGGGAAGGTTACGAATTGCCATGCGGCTATGATGTTGAGGTTCGCGGTAACATACCGATAAATGCCGGCACATCAAGTTCTTCGGCGCTCGTCACAGCATGGGTTAAGTTCCTTTTGATCGCATCTGGCTCAAGCGATGCTGACGATGCGGTCAAGGTGGCAAAGCTTGCTCATGCAGCTGAAGTGGTTGAGTTCAAGGAGCCGGGAGGGATGATGGATCACTACACAAGCAGTCTCGGCGGGACGCTGCACATTGATTGCAGGGAGCCAATTGAAGTTGAGCGCCTCCCAGTGGAACTCAACGGATTGGTGCTCGGTGATTCCCTTGAAAGGAAGCAGACGCTTGATGTCCTGCGCTCATCAAAGGAGGATGTGCTTTACGGCATCAAGCAGCTATCGCAGTGGATTGATGGATTTAGCTTACGGACGACGCCGACGGAAGTCATCCTGCACTATGCACGCAAGCTTGACGAGCGCGTGAGGCGCAAAGTGGTCGCTAATGTTTACAATCGCGACATATGCCTTCGCGCGCTTGAGATGCTGAGGCAAGGGAAGTTTGATGAAAGGGAATTTGGTGAGTTGCTGCTTGAACATCAGGTTCACCTGCGAGACGGCTTGGGTGTCTCAACGAAAAAAATTGACGCCATGATTGAAGCGGCGATTTCAGCGGGGGCATTTGGCGGAAAGATTAACGGCTCAGGCGGCGGAGGATGCATGTTTGCCTATGCTCCCGGAAGGGAGAAGGAGGTTGCCGAGGCGATTGAGAGGGTTGGCGGGCGGGCGTATATAGTCAAAGTTGATCCGGGCGCAAGGAGAGTTTTGTGATGGCTTTGATGTGTTACATCGGATGTGGGGTAAGGCATAGTGATTTTGGTCAGTGAAGTGCGAGACAGTTTTTGAGGGGGTGATTTGCGGATGCCGAAGGCAAGTTGGAAATGGTTAATGCTCTTGGCGAGTGTATGTGCAGCTTTGATGGTGCTTCAACTTGGATGCGCCGCAGCTGGTGAGGCGAATGAGCGTGTCAACTTGCGCCTCAAGTTTAAGCAGGGGAGGGAATGCACCGTTCATGTAAAAACCAATGTCGCCGGGCAGATGCGGCTCACAGTGAATGGTGACGAGAAGAAAGCAGTTGAGAGTGACATCTTGGTGGATGCGGTCGGCAGCTTTGCTGAGACGGTTAAGTTGGTGGGGGAAGACGGGGAGGGATTGGTTGAACTTAAGGTTAAGGAGATAAAGCTTGATGGGGTCATGTTCGGGCAGAAGATGACGATGGTGGTTGATGAAGGGCGGATAATCTTTGGGATGGGCGAGTTTAAAATTGACACCAATGCCCTTCCCGACGAACAGCGCAAGCGCATTCACAGATTGCTCTTTGGACCGCTTATGCTCACAATGCAACCGGATGGGAAGGTCACATCCTCAGCTGGTTTTGAAAGGCTGCAGTTTGCCATACCAAACTTTGACCCACAGGAGTTCTTCGCTAACATGCCCCCGTTGCTTCCGGATGAACCAGTGGAAGTGGGAGCAACTTGGGAGCGCCGATTGAGCATTCCGATACCTACAGTTGATCGTCCGTTGCCGGTTAACTTTGTGTTCAAACTCAAATCCGTGCATGTTGATGAGGCTGTCAAGCACCAGATTGCGACCATAGGCATAAGTTCAAAAGTTGAAGTGCAGGATGTTGAGACGGTCACCCAACTACCGCAGATTAGGAAGCCGATTAAGATGCGAATTGATAGCGGTGTGTTTGCAGTTGAAGGTGAAGGGCAGTTTGACATCACTGAGGGGACAGTGCTTCAGATGGAGCTCAAATTTGATCTGAGCTTCAAACAGAGCGCCGATGTCCCAAAGGAGTTGTTGCGTGAGGAGGGTTTGATTGAAAAGGAGCAAAGGGACGACAGGGATGAAACCACCACTATGATGATGGAAATTAGCATGACCGGTTCGCTGCAAGTTCATTGGGCTGAGTCGCAGAAGTGAGATAATGTTGCTCAAGTTTGAGCATGAGCGCTGATGTTCAGTTGTGTGGGCAGTGATGGCGTCACAGTGAGCGCAAGATGAGGCTGACTGGGTAGTATGAAGCTGGTAGTGGCATCGTGTAGATTTCATGGCGATGAGTTCGCGCGGGCAATATTTGCCACCTCTTTAGGACGAACTCCTGAGATGGCTGCATTGTGGGCGCGCTCAAAAGCTCGCCGTCAACGATTGCAACGCACCTTGCAACACCGGCATTGGGCATGAACACGAGTTCGTATGTTGACGGTGCATCTCTTCGGTTCTCCACCTCAGCAACGATTCGGTAAATGACACCGTAGTTTCCATGCAGGTGATCCGTATCTAAGCCGCGAATCGGCTCGCGCCCAATGTGTAGGAAGGTCCAATTGCCTCCGATGATGTGCTTTGCGGTTATGAGCTTCATCGGGTTGGCAAACTGCTTCACCTTTACAGGCGCATCTCCAGTTGGGGATGTTGTCAGTGGGATGATTGTCCATTGTGCCTTTTCCCTGACCGCTCTAAGTTGGTATCCGATAGCGCCGCTATTAATGGGCGTGATTTCCCAAAGCCCCGTAGCTGTGGTTCCGCGCGGCATTGCGACCTCTGAGAGAACATATACGGAACGCCTTGGCAGTTGGAGGGCAAATGCAGCACCGTAAAACCAACTCCTCAGGAAGGAATTGACGGCTGCATATCCCGAATGGATCTCGTCGGCTACCGGACCTGCGCGGGCGAACCGAACCATCGCTTGGGCTTCCTCATCCGATGCATTGAACAATTCAAGGCGCAGCCAAAGCGTTGAATTGCTGGCATTGACATGATGATAAAGCAGGCGAAATGGCTTCCCCACATTCGGCACCATGCTTGCGCTCAAAACTTGCTCAGTGTAAATGCGCTCCGGATCATTGCTGACTAACAATGCCGCTGCTTCTTCCTTCAACGGCGGGGTGCGCAGGATGGGAATCTCAACATCAACATCTACAGGCAGATACTGAGCCCCGTGAGCCTTGAGCTGTGCCGTCAATGCTTCGTCTGCGGTGTCGGGTGCGCTTCTGCTCAATAGCTCAAAGCGAAGTTGTGCTCCCGGCTTCCTCTCAACCGAATTCAGAATGGCATTTATAGCTGCTTCCCTGACGAACTCCATCGGGGCTGTCTCAGTGACTATCGCAATTGGTGTGCGATGTAGCCTCGCTGCGCGTTCCCTGATACGCACTGGCAATGTGAGCTTGGCTATCTCATCGCAGGTTATGACTACGCTTCCATCACCCACTTTGAGTGCGGTTAGGTGAAGCATTTTGGTGCTCGCATTAAATGATGCCGACGCGATTTCATAAGGGGTGACGCTCACTTTCCACTTCCCACATGCTGTCCCGAGGACAGTGACCACATTCGTTTCTCCGATGCCGATGATCACCTCATCAAGCGGCACTGCCAAGTATGGGCGCTTGAGCAATTCCTTCAATCGCTCGGCAACCAAGTTGGCTAAGCTATCCACTGAGCTGCGCGAATTCCGTGCAATGACATGGTCAATGAAAGCAGCCTCCATGTCGCCAATTCGTATCACATAACCGCCCTTGACCTTCTGGATGCTCACATCCTTATCGGTTGCCGATGACATCATAGCTGAATGGAGCGCGTCAAGGAGGCGCTTTGCAGCGGCATTGCATTCCGAGAGGCTTTCGTGCCTTATGCGCAAGATGACTTCATCGCCGGAGAGCAGCTCAACGCAATTTAAGCCGCCAATGAACGCCGTGCGCAGGCGCAGGTTTAAGGAGGTTGTTATACCGTGTGCAACTTCGGTTGCTTGAAAAAGCGCTACAAAGCATAGCGCCATCATGAGCTGCGTAGCCCTATATGTGCTGCATTGCATAGCTGCCATTGTGCCACCCCGCTTTCTACAACCTTGATTGCGATAGCAGTTTCTTCAATTCGGCGATTTCGCCCTCCATCCTTTTCAACTTCTCATAGAGCTTCGGGAGTTGGCGAATGAGTGCCTCTATGATTAACGCCTCTCTGTGCGGTCTCGCAAAGTAGCCGGAGACCATCTCACCTGCAGGCACATCCTTTGACACAGCAGCCCTGCTGAGTATTGTCGCCCCATCACCGACGCTCACATGATCCCTCACTCCGGCTTGCGCACCCACTATGACATTCTTTCCAAGTTTCACACTGCCGGCTAAGCCTGACATCCCGCAAAGTATGCAGTTCTCCCCGATATCGCAGTTGTGCGCCACTTGGACAAGGTTGTCTATCTTGGTCCCCCTCCTAACCCTCGTTGCACTGAGCGTCGCCCTGTCAACGCATGAGTTTGCGCCTATCTCAACATCGTCCTCAATGACCACCGTCCCGATTTGCGGTATGCGCCTGTGCATCTCACCGTCCCAAACGAACCCAAAGCCATCTCTTCCCACGGCGGCATTGGCGTGCAGGACGACCCTGTTGCCAATGCGCACATCGTCATAGATGACCACTCCGGGATAGATGACGCAGTCGCATCCTATGCTCACATTTGCCCCAACATATACGAACGGGTATACGACTGTCCCATCACCAATTCGGCTCATCGGTCCGATAAAGCAAAATGGGGCAATAGATGCGGTCGGAGCTATTTCCGCGGTATCGTCAATGACGGCAAGTTCACTTATGCCAGATGGATGAAAGCGCTTTTTTGAAAACAATCCAGCGATGATGGCGAAAGCCAATTTTGGGTGCTCGCATACGATGCACGGCTTTTCTTTGCTTTCCAACCCGCTCGGGACAAGCACAGCTGCGGCATTGCTCTTGAATGCCAAGTTGGCTGCGTGCTTATTTACAGCCAGAACGAGGTCGCTTTGTGTTGCACACTCAATTTCACTCAAGCCGCTAATCACGACGCTCGCATCCCCAACCACTTTCCCATTTACAAGCTTTGCGATCTCTCCCAGCGTCATTTCAACCCTGCGTTGCTGCATCCTTGCCTCACCGCAAAAGTTTCTCACCTTCGGCACGCACTTCGCCGAAGCAGCGCAATGACTTCATCGGTAATGTCAACTGCGCCCTCTCCCCTATCGGTTGTAATCGCTTTAAAGCCGCGCTGCAATGCATACATGCGCGCAAATTCAACGATGCTTTTTCTCATGGCAGCTTGCCAGCTGGTCAGCCACTCACGCCCCATTAAGTTGATGGCGCCTTTCCACTGGCGATCCCAGTGAGAGCGCATCTCAAGTTCGTTTGCATCAAGCTTTCTCTGCGGGAATGAGATAACCACAGGTTCCGCTGCTCTTGGGGAGAGTGCATCCCACAGTTCACGGATGTTGAGCCACTGTGGTTCTTCAGGCTCACGATGAAGCAGTTGGACCGACTCGCTGAGCTTTCCCTCAATGTCGCGCATCAGGCGGCTAAATTGCTCATCCCATTCCCGCTCCATGTTCGCCCTCCAGCTTTGCAGCTCCTCATCCCGTTTCCGCTTAAGCTCGTCAAGCTGCTGATCAAGCTCGGCGTCAAGTTTTTCGCTCTCCGCAATGAGCATGGAACGCTCCTCATCATTCAAGGATGGGCTTAACAAGCGCACCCTGAGCCTTGTCCACTTTGGAGATTGGCGTTCAAGCAATGATTGTATGCGGTTAATGTATTCCTCCCTTAACTCCGCCAGCTTGATGTTGATCAGCAATCCCAACTGCTCCTTGGCTTCCTCTCGCATCTGATTGACGACCTCGGTAAGGCGCCTCGCCGAGAGCTTGACGGAGCCAAGGTCAACACGCACTGCTTGAATCTTCGGTTCAGTTGGCTCGCCAATTTCCGTTGGAAGGAGTTTGAACTCGCCCTCTTCATGCTCCTCCACATGCCCGTGAGCTGCATTGTGCGATGGCTGCGCCGATTCGGTTCTCAAGCCGGCTTCAAGCGCCATCAACTCACTTACCAAGCGTGTTAGTTCGCCGCTCATCGGATGACAGAGCATGATGCGCTCCACATCCACATATGCGATTTTTGATGCGCGCTTTTCGCCCGCACCAAAGCCAACCCCAAACCATATCGCTATCCAGATGGGCATGCAAAAAGCCATCGTGCAGTGTGCATGTGAGCGCATCAGCTCATCCCTCACTTGCCCTCATTCAATCGCCTTAAAACTTGCGCCGTCAAATCAACCACTTCCCCGCGCACGAAAAGAACCGCGTCACGATCAAACACCATGTCAATGCCCTCTTCCTTCGCGATTTGAGCGACTGCATCCCGTATGCACTTATCAATGTAGTTGCGCGTCTGCTCGCTCAAGCTGTTGAGTTTCCTTTGGAACTCTTCAGCGAGTTTGTTGTGCCTGATCATGCTCTCCTGTGCTATAGCCCGCAGCTCCTTAAAGCGCTGTTGTTGTGCTGGAGTTAGGGTTTCAAACGGCGCTGTGCTTAAGCGCTGGAATTCATCGGAGCGCTGTGAATGCAATCCGCGCAACTCAAGCAACCTTCTCTTTTCGGATTCGCTCAGCTGCCCCTTCTCGCTTAACTTCAAAAGCTCTTCAATCTCATCCGCGGCAAGCAGCGGGTAGGAGCGCAGCTGAGCCAATTTGCGCTCATATGACTGCCTCTCCTCATCAAGGCGATTCATCGCATCACGGTATTCACGGAAGTCCCTTTGAATCGTCTGCATTCTAATTACGCCGACCCTCAGTTCGCCCTGCGCTGAGACAAGTGAGCCAATGGCACACACAATGGTTGCAATGGCAAAGCCTATGGCACACGGCTTCCAGAGTGCTTCCAACATCATCAACACTTTCTCACTGCGCTTTGCTGACTCATGCCAGCCAACGCTGCTCATCATTTGACTCACCTCAGCCTGTCGTTGTGGGCTTATTCACTTCTTCGGCTGTTCCTTAGTTTCGGGAGATTGCGGTTGTTTCGTGTTCAATATAGTGAGCACCTCTTGAGTTATCTCAAGCGTTGGATCGGCGTAAAGGACGATTTCATCAAGCAACAGCTGCGAGCCCTCATCGCTTCTTCTGGCTACGACGAGCTTTATCCCGTAGCGCTGAGCAACTGTCTTTATGGCTTCGGATATTTCCCTCGCAAAGCGATCAAGGTAAAGCTTCTGAAGCTTGTCAAGCTCCGCCTCATATACGCTCTGCAGCCTTTGCAATTCATCCTCACCCGAACGCCTCACTTCCTGCAGTTCCTCAAGTTGCTTCCTCTCTTCATCGGTGAGCTTTTTCGTCATCGTCAATTTGAGCAGCGTGTTGCGTCTCTCCTCGGAGATGCGTTTTAATTCCTCCAACCGCTTCTTATCTTTCTCGGTCAGCTTTCCCTCCCTCTCAAGTGCTTCAAGGTTGTCAAGTTCGCGCCGTTCATCCGACTTCAGCATCTCCCTAATCGTGAGCCTTTCCTGTCGCCACTTGACCTCAGCCTCAAATTTCCTGTTCGCTTCCTGATAGGCGACATAATCCCTTAGCAGCTTGTCCATGTTTACAACGGCGATTATGAGTTTGCTTTGCTGCTGTCCACCTTCGCCCGAGAGCGCTCGGTCCACCAAAAGGCACATGATAGCTGCTGCCCAAATCGCAGCCGCCATTGTGTGGCTCCACATCCGCGACATGCCAACCGATGTATAAGCCCTCCTTTCATGGACCGTTTCCACTGAGCAACGCTTTATCATCTTCCTCCCTCCCGTGTGCGGGTTGATTTGCGCCAGTCGAAATCAAGCGGCTCATTCTACCATGAATTGCCCGTGCGTCAGGTCAAGCGCCCTCTCCCACTTTAGCGGGATTGAAAGCATGAGGCGCTGGTTAGAACAGCTGTCCTACGCTCACATGGAACTTGCTCTTTCCTTCGTCGTTAATTGCGTAATCAAATCTGAGCAATCCGAGCGGCGTGATAAACCTTATGCCGACGCCGTATCCATACTTGAGGTCAATTGACTTGCGCAGTTTCTCCACCCCAGCGGTGGCGGCTTCAAAGTCAACTGAATATCGTCCACCCCACGCGTCACCCGTGTCGGCAAAGAGAACAAATTGCACATTGCGATTGAACCTGTGACGCAGCTCAACATTCAGCACAGTTTGGTACTTCCCGACGAACCTATCAATGCTATAGCCGCGCAAGTTTTCCGAACCGCCGACGAAGTAGTTCTCAAATATCGGGGGGCTACCAAGTGTTGTGCCGAGGATGAACCTTGCGGCAAGCACATTCTTGGGCACGCGCTGTTCACTTGTGATCGGTAGCGTTCCCTTCCCGATGGGTCTGTAGAAGCGCCATTCAAAGTCGGCTCTGCCAAAACTGTGCTCCCCGCCAAGCATCTTAGTTGCGAGTGAGACGCCGAAGATGGCGTGTTGACCCTTTGACGGGTCAAACTTGATGTCCCTTGTGTCTCTCTCGTAACCGAACTGCAGTGCCATTATCCTGCCCTGCGAGCGTGTCGGTCCTATCTCCTGAAGGACACCGCCGACATATCGCCGCTGCGTAAAGGATACATCCTCATTCCTCAATCCCAAGGTATACCAAACCCTATCGTCCTCACGGCTTCTTGGCTGCTTAAATGTCAACCTTATTCCTCGCCTCTCCTCAGTGAACAGGACATCTTGGAGTGTCCATTGCTGCGGTGCAATTAGCCATGCGGCTCTCGGTTCCCTGTAAAAGCGCGTATCGTAGATGTGCGCTGACATCGTCAATCCACGGCTGTTCACATATGGGCGCTCATAGTATATGCCCCATGTCTTGCGCTCAAAGAATTCGGCTTCCAACCTCAGGCGCTGAGCTAACCCAGCAAGGTTGTTCTCTTGGAGCATCACATACCCGACAAACTCACCGCGTGAACTTGCGCCTATACCGGCGCTTGCCATGCCGGTGCGCTGTTCCTCAAGCTTGTAAGTGAGCACAATGCCGTCCCCTTTTTCATCCGGTTTCGGCTCAATGCTGATGCTCTTGAAGAGCTCAAGAGCGCTCAATCGTCTCCAATCCTCCGAGAGGCGCTCTCGGTTAAACAGCTCACCAACCCTTGATAGGATCACCATGCGAAGCACTTTCTCCTTCGTCCTCTTCAAACCCTCAAACCTTATCCCAGTGATGCGCGCCTCGGCTATCTTAAGAGTCAGCTTCCCGCTTTGCTCATCAAAGTCAACCGCTTCAACTTCAGCGAGGAAGCCCTTATCCCTGTAAAGCTCCCTTATGCGGTCAATGTCCCTCGCCAATACAGCTTCATTTAGCACCTGCCCGACCTTCGTTGAGAGGACAGATAGCAGCTCCTCCGTTGGCAATGCTGTGTTTCCATCAATGGCAATCTCGTTAACCACTGCATGTTCAACAAGCCTAACGGTGATAATCCACCGACCACGCTCGTCAAGCTCAAAATTGTAATCCGGACGGCGCGCAAAGAAGCCGAGCTGCCAAATCCTATCCATGTCTTTCGCCAAGCGGGCTCGCAAATCCTCCTCAGTGAGCACATCCCCAACTTTTACTGACATCACTGGAATGATGTTCTCGGACGGGATATGTTTCAACCCAACAACACGCACATCCGCAACTTCCCTTGCTTGCGAGAATGCAATACTGCAGATCGCAAGACAGAGAGCTGCGGAGTAAAGCTGCATAAGCGCACACTTGACAAATCCTCTCATATAAGGCTTCCCCTCATCATGCTCCATTGGTGTGGTGAGCACCTGAGCCATCTCCCTTCCCACCTCACTCCTCAAGGTATGGACGAAGTTTTTCCCTGAGCTGTGTCCTCGCTCTGAAGAGTTTCGCCTTGACGGCGGCAATGGTGCACCCAATCACCTTTGCAATCTCCTCGTATGGTAGCCCTTCAATGTCACGCAGTGTAATGAGCATCCTGTAATCAAATGGCAGCTCACTCAATGCCCTCTCAATCGCCTCACGCAGCTCCTGCCTGGCGATGGCATCCTCGGGAGAACTGGAAAAGTCCTCCGGCTCAATCACATATGCTTCGTTCCCTTCGTCGCCCTCGGCTTGCACATTGGTTAATGCAGTTTGCATCTCGTGCTTTGCGATGCGCTTGAGCTGTTTCAATCTATTCTTGCACATGTTGATGGTGATGCGATAGAGCCATGTGTAAACTTGGCTCTCGCCGCGAAAGTTAGCCCACCCTCTATAGGCGTGCAAGAAGACTTCCTGCGTTATGTCAGCGGCTTCCTCATAGCTTTGAAGCATGCGATATGCCAACCTGAACACTTTGTCATAGTATTCCTCAACGACGGCTTCAAAGTTTTGGGCGCTATCGCGCCTCAACCACAATCGCATTTACTCGCACCACCATTTAAGCACCGAAGCACGATTCTGCCTGACACCGCATAACATCAAAATTGAAAATGCACCTGCATCCTGAACTCATTTCTCTGCCTCTCATCCCGCCGCCAAACGAACGAGATCCATCTGCTCAACCATTGCTCAACTTCAATCACATTCCCTTGCCCAGCCAGCCCGTGATACCAGCGTATGTAAAGGTTTGGGGAAATGCGTGCACCGATTCCCAAGCGCTGTGCGCCGCCCTCCACCTGCTCAAATGTGATTTGCTCAAGACCGAGCGCCTGCGCCAACCCGCCGCCAACTGTTGATGCGAATGCCCTTTGCAATGTCGGTGTTATCGTCTCAACGAGCGCTTCGTATGCATCCTCGCTGGCGAGTTCCTTAGGCAGGTTTATCCCCAACAGGCGCCTTGCAATCTCGCTCTCAGTCAAAGGCGGTGTTGACGCGAATTTAACCGTCGCCCACTTCACCCCTTCCGCCCCGCCCAAAGGACCAGAGGCATACATCGTCACCTCATAATTTCCCACCCTTCCCCTCGCCTCAAAGTTCAAGTTTGCAAAGCCCTGTGCTGTTCCAACTTCGCCCCCGGATGTGGCGTTAACCTGTATGTCAGCGGTGACCAACCTGAGGACACCACCCGGCAGGCGAAGCGTTCCCCTATCAGCATACAGCTTCCCGACGACATTCAGCCTGTTCGGATACCCGTTGATGCTCACTTGCCCGCGCAACGGTGCGCTAATCTGCACATTGCGCAGCTCAACATCGCTTCCCAGCCTGAGGGTCACTGCGATTTTTGGCAGCGCTAACTTGATTGGCTTAAGATGTGGTCTCGCTTCAAGGCGAGGTATGCCGCGCATGGTCCCATTGTGCACTGTCACAGCACCAGTTAGCGTCGGTATCCCGGCAGGCATATAGCGCTTCAGTTTGCCATCCACTGCAGCGAGTTTATCCAAAGACGGCTCTTCGGGTGATGGCTCTTGATTCACCAGGCGCAAACTGCCGCTTACATAGCCATCAAATGCGTCACGGAGGCGGAGGTGAAGTTTATTTAGCGAGAGATTGAAATTGCATCTTGCAAGCATCAGCCTGTTTCTCAATTGCGATGGCTTGAGCGAATCCCAAGAGTCCCACAACCCAGAATGCCATTGCGCAAATCCGTCCGCCCTGAAAGCCTGCGGTTGATCCGCCAGAGAGGCGCTCACAAGTTGCAGAAATGGTCCGTCGCCGTCGGACGAGCTCTGCAGCCTCCCCAACACATTCAATTTGCCAATTGAGATGCTCCGCCCTAAAGCCAGCGGAACATCATTCGCTCTGATGTCCAGCACGATATCGTTAGCCATCGGTGATGAAAGGGCGTCTTTGCCGAGCCCAATATGACCATCTATGCTCACCTTGCCACCTCCCCAATTCGCGCTACATTGCTCAACCTTTATCCTCCTGCCCTCAGCGATGGCGCTTACATTGACATCGGTTAGGGTCATCCTGCCACCCATGAGGCATAGCTTCGGTGAGCTGATGTCAAGCTCTCCGTGAAGCATTGGCAGCTCCCATGTGCCTGTAAGGTGCAAATCAATGTTGAAATGACCAACGCTTGTATCGTCCACTGGCATGGAGAATGAGCGCCATAGCGTTATCGGTGCGCCAATGAGTTGCATGTGGACATCAAGTTCTTCCCTCATCGGGCGTTCCTTCAACCTGATGGGGAGCTTTCCCCAAAGCAGCATTGAATGCCCCGCCTGATGTATGATCAACTCGCCGCGCCCCGCAAACAGCTTTTCGCTCTCATACCTCACCGATTTGAACCTCGCCCCATCAATGTGCAAATCACGATAGCGTATATCCGTTGCTTCGCCAGTGATGCTCAGCTTTGGCTCACCCAATGAACCGTGGATGAGGATGTTCGCAGTCACTATCGCATCCACTGGCAAGCGCAGCTTTGGAAAATGCGAGAGCGAAGAGAGGGGCAATTTTTGCAGGCTGGCTTCCAACCTTATGTTGCCGTCTTTCTCCACAACCCCAGAGCACGAGGCAACAGCGCCGGCATGCGCTATGTGCAGTTCTTCAATGCGCCTTTGTGACTCATCTCCGTGCAGCCTCGCGCGCAGTTCATACGGTCCGATTTGCCTCATGTGCAATTTTGGTATGGCGCATTCAATTTGCCAACGCTGCCCGTCATCTCCGCCGGCGTAATTTGCCGTGAATCTGAGCATCCCACTCAACGGATGTGGCAGCTTTGAGGCAATTTCAACAGCCTGCTCTAACTCGGGCGCTTTCTTTTCCATAGCCTTGAGTGAGGCATTGAGCGAGCTGAGCAAAGCTTCAACCCATGCCAACTGCAGTTGCTCCCCGCTGCACCGAACATTCACGCTCAACTTCTTCCCAACCCTCGTCAGTGAAAGGTCTAAGGTGGCGCTGCCATGTTGCGGCTTCATCACGAGTTGCGCTTTGATGGAGTGAGCTTTCCTTCCGAGGCTGCTAAACATTGCACGCCCATTGCCGCTTCCCACCTCTGTGCCATAAAGCTTCGCATCAGCTACGCGGAAATTCATGTCCAAGGATGGGTTGGTGAGGGTGCCCGAGATTATTCCGCCGGCTGTGCTGATGAAGCCATCAACTCTCACCTTTGGTGCAACTTGCCTCATCAACCAAACAAGCTGGAGCTTGCTCGCTGTCACTTTCCCGCGCAGCCTTTGCGATTTGAATATGTCATCCACACTTGCCGTGATCGTGACCTCGCTGCCACCCAACTTGAAGCGCAGCGGTGATGCGGTGACAGCTTTTGATGCCGCATCGTAGACCATGTTTCCATCCAGCCGCTCAAATGCCACACCTGCAATCAGCGGCAATGGCACGCTCACGAGCGCTTCAACTTTCGGTGCGGCAATTGCCCCAGTGATGTGGGCATCAATATTCCCAACACCCTCAAAGTCCACTTCCACCCCGAGTCCCGACAGTGCCCTACCGATATCAACAGCCGTTGCGAATGCTTTCAAATCAACCTCGGCTTTCTTCAACCCCTCATCAAGCCCTTCAACCGAACCCGAGATGGTAAATTCTGCATCGGCATAGTGCACCTTGGCTGATTTCACATTAAGCCTTTTCCCATCCCATCCAATGCTCGCGCTCACATATGGCACCCTTAGCAGCTTGGTCTCGTGACGCTCATTGTGCTCTGGCTCACTGCCGCTCATCCTTATCGGCAGGAGCAAGTTGCATGCGTTCAATCTCGCCGTCAGCTGTTGCATTGAGCGCTCCTTTGCCAGTGTGATGAGACCGTCAGCACGCCCAGCTATGCGTTCTTTGACGAACTCCTCAAGCTCGTTCAGGTTGAGCTCGCTGAACAGCACCTGTGCGTGAAGCTCATCCTTGCGCAAACCGCATTTCATCCAACCACGCAGTTTTGCATCCCACAGGATGCACTGCGCATCCGTGATGTCGGCGCCATCACGGTCAAACTTAGCCCTCACAAAGGCATCCCTCAAAGGCGCATCAACCAACCTGTCATCACTGAGTGTTAGGCGTGTGCGTCCCCTATCAAGGGAAGCTGCCAATGTGCCTTCGGTAAGCTTATACGAGTCCTTCACTCGCGCAAATTCAAAATGCACTTGAAGATGTGCCGTGTTGCCGCTTGCGTTTACTGAAGAAATGGTCATGCTCTCTTTAACGGTCTCGGAAGCATCATCTGGCGCTTTGTATGTGAGCATCGGCGCCTCAACTTTGCCGATGTAGGTGGCATCCACCCTCGCGCCATTGAGTGAGATTGAGAGCTTTCCGGAGCTGGCCCCGCCAACCGACACGGATGGCGGCAGCACAGCATTGCCCAGAGAGCTCAATGCGTGTGCAACCGCAATCTGCTCAACGGTGCAAGCGAAGTCAGCTCGCTTCAACTCCTTCCAGCCAATATGCTCAATTGCCGCACTACCATTACGCACAGCACCGCCATCAAGCTTGCCCTCAATGTTGCTCAACTCAACCAGCCCGCCATGCGCATCCACCTCAAAATGGACATCGCGCAGCATTAACTTTCCGAGGCGCATGAGCTTCACATTCACGCTTGAATGCGCACGCACCTCATCGCCGAGTTGCAATGTCACCTTTGACATGCGCATCATGCCGAGCAGCTCAATCGGTGATGAGATCTCAAATCTCTCAATGTCAGCCTGCTCATCCGCACCGAGGCGGACCTCACCCGTTGTGATTTCTTGGGAGCTGATGCGCGCTGCAATGCGCGGTGGCTTGTCGTGAATGTATGCCAGCTGGACAGATGAGCGTGTTGGCAAGATGGATGCCGTGCCAATACCTTCCCCATGGAGATGCACAGTCGGTGCATCAATTTCAATTCCGCCAGTGAGCATTTTCCCCGTGCCGAATAGGCGCAGGTTGAGCTGCCCCTTTGCCACCGCATCCACATCAAGTTTCCGATATGGGCTATCTCTTGGCAGGAGGCGCTTTATCGCCCTCCATACCGAGCTGAAGTCAACCCCAAACAGCTCTCCCGCCACCCTGAATGCCAGCGGGTTCCTTGAGATCGCCCCCTCAATTGCTGCATCAAAGTCTCTGTGTGAAAAACCGATGCCGACTATCTGCCACATGCCATCGTTGTATCTCACCAATCCGTAGACGCGCTTTAAGTCCACCCCATCGGGAAACAGCTCATCCCATTGCGGCAACCCTTTGACTCTGAGTTGCCTTACCGTCACATCTGAAAGCTCAATTCGGCTATCCAACCAACCTTTGCGTTCACCCTTCGCCATGCGAAATGAGAAGGAACAATTGAGTAGACCGCCGGTAAGCCCATCGGAAAACGGGAGCAGATGCTCTTGAAGCATGTTGAGCGCCTTTGCGCTCATGTTCGCCACAGCGGCATCACCGCTAATGAAGTTTCTCCACAGGTTAATCCTCGCCGAGATGCTCGCCGATGGAGCACCATCCTCCGGCATCACGGATGCGTTCAATGTCACATGCCCAATTGGGGCTCTCATTGGCGCACTGAGAAGATGGCATTGCAAGTCCAACTTTGGTGAGCACACAGCACGCTTGAGGAGGGGAGCCGAGAAAATGAGGTTAGATGCAATGATGCGCGCATCAATGCCCGTTGGTTTGCCGCAAGGTCGCTTCAGCGAAATGTCAACCCTGTCAATCCATCCCGAAGTGACATCCAACTCGTATGGCAGCGGTATCTTCCCAAACCTTTCCCGCAGCCACATCATGTTCGCACCGTGCAAAGTTATTCGGCTGCAAAGTTGCGCCCCCTCATAGGTCACCTCAAAGTGCGCCCTGTCAAATTGCCCTCTCACGCCTGCAGCATGCCCAACGACATTACCTTTGAGGAGCTTTCTACCGTGCGATATTGCGTGTGCGCTCCCGACGATGCCGATTGCTTGGAATGGCTTCTCCGCCACACCCTTAATTGCGATTGACGGCTGCTGCATTTCAAACGCCGCTTTAAGCCTCATCCTCGTTCTTGCGCCTCGTCCATCCCTTCTCACATCAGCAGTCAGCCTAACTGAGGCTTTGCCGGCGAGCCATCCAAGCCGGCTTTGAATTGCCTTGGCGAGTTCCGTCGGCAGATCATGCGGCGTCACGCTGTGTGCGGCGATTTTGAATTGGGCTTGCAGCCTCCCGCTTTGGCTCACAGCACCGCTCGTTGATATGCGGCGCATGATGTGGTTATCGCCGATGCCAGTCATCTCCCATGTGAGCATGCCCTCTTGTGGGCTTCCGATTGTGGGCTTGTAAGCCGGGTGGAACGCCATCTTCGCACGCACTCGGTGCAGGCTCAATTTCAGCGCCCTTCCTGAGGGCAGCTTCACCATCTCATCCTCGTAGAGGAGGCATCCATCAATTGCGAATGCGCGTATGGTGAAGGTTGGTGGGCGCGCCGGCTTCCTCGGCTTAAATGCCCTTTGGAAGTTCCAAACGCCGCTTTCATCCCTGTGAAGGTGCAGTGTAGGTGAGTGCAATACGATTTGGCGAATCGGGTCGCTTTGCATCCTGCGTTTGCTGAGCAGAGCCAGCGGGTTGAGCTTTATCTCAACTCGCTCGCATGAGAATACAGCGCCGGTCGGTGAGAGTTCGTCGTCACCAATTCGCACATCTTGTAAGATGATGGATTTGAGTGGACTGCCGCTCACTCCGCCGATGTGTGCTTTTGCGCCGGTGCCGAATTCAAGCTGCGATTTTACGAGCGCCAATATTTCCTTTGGCGTGGGAATCAGCTTGTGAATTGAGACGAGGGCTGCAATTAGCGTGAACAGCAAGTAGAGCGAGATGAGTGCAACCGTCAACGCTCTCCCGCTGAGTGAGCGATGTGGTGCTGCACCCTTCCTCATGATGCTCACCTGCGTCGGATGTTGAACTGCGCATTGCTCGGAATTGGAAGCGCATCCACTGCGATGTTTGTTGCACCCCTGTAAAGTTGCGATTGCGTTTTCCATTGCTCCACTGTCAGCGCATCAGAGATTGCCCCGGCTGTGCTCACTTGGTTTGCAAATCGGTGTTGCAAGCCTGAACGCGGCTTCTGCCATGTATGAACTCCTCACGAATGGACCAGCTATGACGGCTTTAAAACCCATCCTTAAGCCTTCTTCCCTGTAGCGCTCAAATGTTTCGGGGGGCACATACCGCATCACCGGATGATGGCGCCTCGTCGGTTGAAGGTATTGCCCAATTGTGACTATATCGCAGCCGACGGAGAGCAAGTCAGCCATTGCCTCAATGACTTCATCATCGCTTTCACCGAGACCCACCATTAAACCGGACTTGATGATGACATTCCCATCCATTTCCTTCGCCATCTTGAGCACGCCGAGCGAGCGCCAGTAATCGGCTTGCGGTCTTATAAGCTTCTGAAGCCGCCTCACAGTCTCAATGTTGTGGTTGAAGACATCTGGTTGGCTGTCAATGATCACCCTCACAAGTTCCCTTTCGCCCCTCAGGTCTGGCGTCAGGACTTCAACTGTGACGCCATCACAGTGGTGCTTTATCGCCGCAACAGTTGCTGCAAAGTGATGTGCGCCTTGGTCCGGCAGGTCATCCCTCGTTACCGATGTTATGACCGCATGCCTTATCCCGAGCGCATTGACCATGCGGGCAATTCTCATCGGCTCATCATGGTCAACCGGCTTTGGTGTTCCTTTACTGACTGCGCAGAACCTGCACGAGCGCGTGCACACATCCCCGAGTATCATGAATGTTGCTGTGCCACGGGAAAAGCATTCGCCTATGTTTGGGCATTTTGCAGCCTCGCAAACTGTGTGCAAGTTGAAGCTGCGCAGCATTGCTTTCATTTGAGCCGTATAAGGTGCCTTTGGCAGTTTCGCCTTGAGCCAACTCGGCAGCGGCTCATATCCGCCATCGCAATTACGATGCTCCATCATGAGCACCTCACTATCTCATCACCCATCCGCCATCAACGAGGATTGTCTGACCGGTTATTGCTCCAGCCTCTTCCGAAGCGAGGAATGCCACAAGGTATGCCACATCTTGCGGTTGCAGCCTGCGCTTTATCCTCTGAGACGCGATTAGCCCTTGAATGAAGCGCCTGCGCTCCTCATCAAGTTTCGTCTCATCCTCAGTTGCGATTCCACCCGGCGCAACGGCGTTGACTGTTATCCCATACTCGCCAAGCTCATGTGCGAGCGCCCTCGTCAAGCCAACTATTGCACCCTTTGATGCGACATAATGAAGCAGCCCGTAATCTGGCGCCCAAAAGCGAGCTGATGCGATGTTGATTATTCTGCCCCACCTTTGCCTCTTCATTATCGGCAGGCAAGCCATTGAGCAAAGGAATGCCGAATGCAAGTTTACCCTCATGACAGCCTCAAACTCGTCAAGGCTGAGGCGTTCAATGTCGTGTCTCGGATAGATTCCGACATTGTTGACGAGTATGTGCACAGCGCCGAAATTGCGCAGCGCTTCATCAACCACACGTTTGACATCCTCCGGCTTGGTCAAATCCGAAATGACGCATATCGCCATCCCATTCCCAATTTCGCTTACGGCGCGGCTTGCCGCATCACCATCAATGTCAGCTATGACTACGGATGATGAGAGGCTCGCAAGCAACTTCGCTATAGCTTTCCCGATGCCCCTTGCAGCGCCGGTGACTATTGCCACCTTGCCGTCAAATGCGTCCTTGCTGAAGAGCATATAAGCATCACCCTTCGTGTCATGCTAAAGCGGTTTGCTTTCTGCCTTCCCTCCCAATGGCATCCATGAGGGATTGAAAATGCTTGAGCAGTCGCGGATGCATGCCCAAGCGAAGCCCAAATCCTTTCGGACAAGCTTCACATGCCCATGCCGTTCACGACTTGCCCATCACATCCATAAGGAAGCTTTCACCGACGCATGGCTTTTGAAGTGAGAATGCCTCCGCAATTGTTGCAGCCACATCGGCGAATGTCCTCCTTACACCCAATGGCTTACCATGTGGGTTACTCGGATTATAAGCGAGCAACGGAACATACTCCCTTGAGTGGTCGGTGCTCGGCGTTGTCGGGTCGTTCCCGTGATCGGCTGTAATGATGAGCATGTCGCCGTCGCCAAGTTGCGTGAGGAGCTTTCCGAGTGCCTCGTCAAATTCCGCCAACGCGCGGGCAAAGCCGAATGTATCGTTGCGATGCCCATACCTTGTGTCAAAGTCAACGAGCGTCGCAAAGATGATGTTGCCAGAGCCGCTTTTCACGACATCGCTGAGCACTTCCATGCCATGCTCATTTGACTCCGTTGGTATGCTCTCGCTTATCCCGCGCATGGAGAACATCTCGCCGACCTTGCCGATGGCTATCACCTTTAGCCCGGCATCAACTGCTTCCTCAAGCACTGTCCTCCCGTGTGGCTCAACTGGAAAATCCTTTCTCCTCGGCGTCCTTTGGAATGCACCGGGCACTCCGATGAATGGGCGTGCGATAACTCTTGCGACATTGTGCTCGCCAACGAGTATGCGCCTTGCGATGCGGCACATCTCGTAAAGTTCATCAACTGGGATGATGTCCTCGTGGGCGGCAATTTGAAAGACGCTGTCTGCGGATGTGTAAACGATTGGGTAGCCAGTAGCAATGTGCGTTTCACCGAGTTCCTCAATTATCTTCGTCCCGGATGCCGGCTTGTTTCCGAGCACCTTCTTCCCTATCGCCCTCTCAAATGCGCTGATGATTTCGCTCGGGAAACCGTTCGGGTATGTCGGGAATGGCTTTTCAGTGACCAAGCCCGCAAGTTCCCAATGCCCAGAAAGCGTATCTTTGCTTTTTGAAAGCTCAGCCATCATTCCGTAGGAGGCAATCGGCTCCTCAACTTGCCTGATGCGCTTTAGCGGCTTAATGTTTCCCAAGCCCATCCTTTCCAAGCATGGCAGCGAGAGCCATTCAACGGTTTCACAAATGTGCGACAGCGTGTCACTGCCCTCGTCACCATACTCGTGTGCATCGGGCAGCTCACCAATTCCAACTCCATCAAGCACAAGCAGTATGATGCGCTGCAGCAAAGCCTTTGAATCGGTGACACTCATGCATCTCCATCTCCGATCATGCTGTTTAAGTGAGCAACCTCTCCTTTCGTCTCTTCCTCCCTTTCCTCCTCACGCCTTCTCTTCAACTCTTTCAAAGCGTTGTTTGCACCCTCGTGATTTGGATTAATGCGCAACGCCTCCTCAAGTTGCGAGATAGCCTCATCAATCCGCCCAAGCTCAGCGTAAGTCATCCCGAGGTGGTAACGCAGCTCTGCATCGTTTGGCTCAAGCTTGACGGCTTTCTCAAGCCACTCCACTGCGTCAGCATATTTCCCTTGCTTGAAATAAACCCATCCCATGCTGTCTATGAACGCTGGGTTATTCGGCTCAAGCTTCAAAGCTTCCTTGATCAACCGCTCTGCCTCATCAAGCTTAATGCCATTTTCAGCCAATGCGTATCCATAGTTGTTGAGCGCAGTTGCATTTCTCGGATGCAGCTTTAGCGCTTCACGATAGTAGCGCTCAGCGAGCTTCACATCCATCGGGATGAAGAAGGCGCACCAATCGCCAGCCGCAGTGTAAAGGTGGCTGACTTGCTCTCGCGGCAAATGGGCTTTTGCTTGATTCAGCAACTCATCTGTGCCCTTCACATCTCTCCGAATAAGCCGTAGCGTGATGAGGTGCATGTATGCAGCGAAGTTTTTTCGGTCAAGCTCCAGCGCCTTTTGAAGGTGCGCCTCAGCACCACTTATGTCCTTGCGCCCGAGCATCTTCACGGCGATGCGAACATGCGTTGATGCCTGCAGGCGATTGAGTATGCCGATTGCATTTGCAACGAGTGAGCGCGCTGCATGAATGCATTTGCTGTTGCCAGAGCTAAGCAGCTGGAGCACGCTGGCGACGAAAATGGCTATGATGAGGAAGCATGCATACGCTTCAGCTAACTTTCGCGCCTTGCGCCTCACTTCGGTCACCTCACATTCAAAGTTTAACTGTCCTTGCGGGCTTTGCAAGGTGACTTGGTGAGCGCTGCATTTGCGCTGGCTCAAATTTAACTGTAAGCTGTGTCCACGCTACCATCCATCATGTCGCGTTGCAGTGGCGCAACGGCGAAGTGCATAAGGTGCAAAAAGTGCTAAGCACATTTGGCGATGCAAATTGCCATCGTGTTCGCAAATGCGGTTTCGCAGTGAGGTGATTTAAGGATGCAAAAGGCTATTCGCCTTGGCTATGTCGGGGCTGGATTTATGGCTCAAAAGGTTCACCTGCCAAATTTCACAAATTTGCCCGGTTGTCAAGTCATCGCTTTGGCTGAGGTGAGAGGGAGGCTGGGTGAGATTGTGGCAAAGCGTTTTGGCATCCCGAAAGTTTACCGACACCATACCGAACTCATCTCCGACACAGAAGTTGACGCCGTTGCGGTCTCCGCCCACTTTGCCGCTCAAGGCGAAATCGCTCGTGACGCATTGCTTGCGGGCAAGCCTGTGTTCATGGAGAAGCCGATGGCTGTGAGCGTTGAACAGGCAGAACGGATTTTGGAGGCATCGCGAAAAACTGGAGCACCTTTGATGGTCGCTTACATGAAACGCTACGATGCAGGCTACGAGTTGGCGAAAGAGTGGGTTTCAAAGTTCCGTCAAACTGGTGAGCTCGGTCGCATCACACTCGTTCGGATTCACTATTTCGGTGGCGATTGGATTTGCGGGCTTGACACCCCTTTCGTTTCAACCGATGAGCCAATCCCGCAACCACCTTCTGTTAAGCCGTCATGGATGCCAGATGAACATGTCCAACGCTACATCGGTTTCATGCAGCAATATGTGCACGCTTTCAATTTCGTCCGCTGGCTGCTTGACGCCGGCGATGATGTGAAGGTTGTTTGGGTTGACCTTGACGAAGATGGTTACACCGGTGTTGTCGTTTTGCGGGTTGCTGGCATCAGGGTCGTTTTGGAGACCGGTTCAATTCGTCATCACCGTTGGGATGAGCACACACAAGTTTACTTTGAACGGGGTTGGGTCCACATGTGGTCGCCACCGCTGCTTTTGAGAAACCAGCCAGCTGAAGTTGAGGTTTACATCGGTGGTGACGGACACGAGTATTTGCACCCGCTTCCAAAGGAGCGCTGGTCTTGGTCATACAAGCGTGAGGCTGAACACTTTATCCAATGCCTTCAAACTGGTGAACCACCCCGCTCCTCCGGCGAGGATGCTTTAACTGACATAAGGCTTTGCGAGGAAGTTTACAGGCAATGGCTGCGACTTTAGAGCGCATTTGGGCAGTTGTCGGATGACCCTATGGGCAATTTTTCGCCAACGACTTGGCACCTTTATCAGTTTGGCGAGCCATTACATCACTTCTCCCTTCCCCTCCTCAATCAGCCTGAACTTCATAAGTGCAGCGAGCTCTTTCAATTGCTCCGTGTAATCGCCATAAAATACAACGCGATGGAGCAAGGTCATCACATCGCCGCGAATGACATCTTCTCCCCAACGCAGGAATAGCCTGCGTGCGTCCGGGACACTTTGTGCAAACTGTGTCCTACACGCGAGCGGATCCTTACTTGTCCAAAGTATTTTGCCCGTTACAAAGAGCATTTTGTCCAAGTGGACAAGCTTTGCACAAGTTACAGGTTGCCCCACACGATGCTCAACTTCAAGTGAGACGCCAGCACCTGAATCAGTTTGCGATCGTATCGTAAATGGCAGCCTTTCTCCCTTAGGTCCATCCATTTTTGTCGCGGATGTGCAGTGGAAATGAATCATCGCATTCCTTGCCACATCAATCACTGGGTCGCTTATGAATCCGGGGACGCCGAATGCGTAAGCAAATATGAGCATTGTTAGCGTGGAATCAATATCTCCCTCACAGCCTCCCACATAACCCATATCGTTGAGTTTGCTGAATGTCAGACACCCTCTCGGGTCGCCCATGCAATAGATGCTGCAAATTGCTTGTGCTTTCTCTTCAGCCATTATTCGCTTGACAGCGAGAAACATCCTCGCAGAATGGATGATTTCATCGCGCTTTGGTTCAACGATAGCCTTTGCTTGGCGAATCCAATACTCTTCAGCCTCCCTTTCCGCCTCTTTTATGTCAATTTCTGCCATTGTCTTGTGAATTCTCTCATTCGGTATGCTCAGCAACTCGGCACCAAATGCTTTCTTGACATTTTCCGGGTTGCACGCCTCGGCAGTCCCATGAGGACGCCCTACAGCCAATATTTTGGTTTGTTTCATCCAAACTGGCGCACGGAGTAAAGCTATCCCCTTCTCAAGGTCTGCCCAATTGCTGCTTGCTATGAGCATGACTCTATGTCCTGCCTTACGCCACTGCGGGAAATACATCCAGCCATGCCCACTGAATGGCTGCGAAAAAACAACAGTTGGTAAGCCAATCTCAACGAGCTTTGTTAACACCGGCGCTTCCCCACCATGCCCGGATAAGTGGACGATTAGCAATGCGTCAGCTTCCTCTTGCAACCTTTTTGCCACTTTTTCTGCGCTCTCAGGTGGTATTTGTACCTCGCCAACAAACCTGATGGAGCCGTGAACTGACTCAAGGCGCTTCTCAAGTTCCGAGAAGAACGCACGAAACTTCGGTATTTCCTCAGCTGGTCTGGTGAGATACCAGTGACCAATTCTCCCAGCAAAAACACAAAATATCCTGACAGGTTGATGCCTCGGGAGTTCAACCTCCCCTCCATTGCCCATAAGGGATCGCCTTAGGGCAATTGTTCCAATCGCCCCGGCTGTAATTCCGATGAATTCGCGCCTATTGCACCTGAGACAGCGGTTAACGCCGTTATTCATCCCTCTCACCTCCGTTCTTCATCTTGCACATCATGCAAACATTGCTTGCCATGTTTAGTTTGCACTTACCACAAAGCATTTGTAAAGCCCTGTGTGCAATGCTTATCCGATACGCGCCGGCTAAGCTGCAGCTCAATTGAGCATACCCATTTTGCGCCATTTTGTGGCATCTTTTCCCGCCATTTTTGCCAGCATGGCAATGGCTTCCACACCGGCGCTTAGCGCATCCTTTGTTCTTGCGCGAAGGATAATAACATCCTTGTCTGGGTCAAATGGAGACCATGCATACTGCAAGAGCGCTTTCGTTGAATATAGCTCATTATCCATCCGATTGGGTAGCAGGTTTGCATGGAGCAAGTCATGGATGAGCTCGTTGTTTTTCTCATCGCCGATTAGGATGGCATTAGCGCCAATTTCCAAGTGAGTTGGGTTAAAATGTGGGTGAACTTGCGCATTTGGGTCGCGTTTCCTATGGAATTCCGGATCCACAGATGGGGGGAATTTCTCGGGTTTTCTGGACTTCTCAGGGGTATCAACCGATATTCTCGGGTGTGCATGCAGGACCTCTGTCAGCTTCCTGGCGAGCATCGCAGCATATTCATGCAGCTCCGGTGGAGAAATTACCTTTATTTCGGAAAATTTGGCGAAGAATTGGCATATGGCATCGGGGTCGGAAATTACAACCGTCGGCAACTCTTGTGAGTTTATGAGGGCTTTTGACGGCTCAATGTCAGCACTTACCAGAGAGGTTTTATTTGTGAGCAACTCTGTCACCCCGATTTGGACTCTTTTTGCGGCACTCGCAAGCGGCACAACAAATGTGCCATTAAATTTGCCGTTTTCATCGGTTGCACGGAAATAGGTCAAAGGCTTGTCATTGCCAACCCGAATTTGCACCTCCAGTGGCGCAACGATTGGCAATGGTTTACCCTTTGAGCCAACCAGTGTGACGGTGAAGTTTTGTCGCTGCCCTTGAGTCACCCTCTTCGGGGCGCTGATCTGAACTCTTTCAATCCCTTCGGGCACGAAGGCATATATTGTGAATTTCCCTTCATTCAGAGACAATTCCCATTTTTGTGTTTCATCGCCTTTTCCGACTATCCCTTTGCCGATTTGGATTCTCAGGCCGCGCCTCAAATCTTTTGCCAAAATTTCCCCGCAAAATGGTGCAAGTTCCCTTATCCCCCTTTCATTGCGCCTCCAAGAGGCATTAACGATGACCAAATATCTTGCCATTCCGCCGTCAAAGTAGCCATAGATTATGCCCTTTGGGATGCCTTCAATCCTCGGTTTTACATACCTCGCCACACTTTCTGCCAATATTTTTCTCATTTCCTCAAACTTGGCTTCCTGTTCTTCCTTTCGCTCCTCAAATCCAGCTCCCTTCGGGAGTGACGAAACAATGCTTATTGGCAGTTTTTGCCATATTTCTGACCGGATCCTCGTCTCGGCATCGGTGAAAACTATCCCACCGGATTTGACAAATTGATAAAGTGAATCCAAGGAGGCTTTTGGCAAGTAAACAATTTGCGGAGCAACAATCACTTTCTTCCCCGACAAACCTTGCGGGGTTAGCTCCTCTTCGACGATAAAATCGGCATCATAGCCCGATAAATTGAGCGCCATAAATGCTGCTATGCACGCCCCAGCATAATCCGTGCGCTCATCAGGTTCATGGATAACCACACCATGTTTGACATCCATTTCCGTAGTTCCTTTGAGAGTTTTCAATGCTTCCGAGAGCGCCTTTACAAGCGCTTGTGGATCCTTCCATGCATCAAAGCGAACTGGAGGGTGTTTTGCGAAGAATGCGGCATTGCTTATGCTGAATAAAACCGCAACTTCTCCCCTCATTCTCCGCAAGTTTTGGAATATAGTCCCAACGCGTTGCAAATCGGCGTTTATTGGCTTAATCTCCCCAACCATTTGTGAGAATCTTTTTGGGTCCGCAAGCTCAAAATACCCGAATGCCTTAGCTCCTCTGGCAATTGCTTGTCCAACCTGTGCCTCATATTGCTCCCGTTTCAGCGGACCAAAGCCACCCATCATCCAAAGTGGCAAATCACGCAGCCCGACTTGCGCCATTTCGCACCCAAGTAATGTCGCAAAAGCACCCCAACCATAATCGCCATAGTAATGGTGGGTTGTGTTCAGGTCTAAATGTGGTATGTTTAGCGGAGCATATATGCCAGAGCCTGTCCAGAAGTTGTTGTGTCCTTCTACGCAAATTTTGAGCGTTTTGCTGACCTTCCTCGCAGCCTCACGGCAGTCGCGGAATAAATCACCCATTGACCAGCAATTAAACCTGTGGTAATCAGCGTAAAATCTGAGAGGATCAGCAATTGGGTCATATGTCAAGAATCTCTCGCGGAATACATCGGCATTGTTTCCCCAAAATGAGCGTGCTGCTGGCTCATCCATAAGGCTTATGCCAAAAAATGACGGCAGTTTTCGCCCCCACTGCGCGGTGCATTGCGTGAGTTGTCGGCAAAATGCGCGCACATCCGGGTCATGATAGGCGTCCCACATTCCAGTTGCAATTGGCGCATGTATTAGCGTCCAATCAATCGTGCTGGGAAAATCTACCCATTTAATGCCAAAACATGCGAACCAATCCAACCTCTCTTCGGCTCTTTTACCGGCTTCACCATTCCAATCGTCAATCGCGTTAAAAAGCATCAAGTTTATTCCAGCTTCTGCCACAGTATCAGCTCCATGGCGCCATGGCTTATCACTTAAGCTTGGCGCTGCACATGCATAGATTGTAAATGTTGTTTGAGGTTCCTCGTCAAGAATGATAAATGGGCGGCGAAGTGTTATTGAATTGCCATCAGGCAGCATTATGAGGCATTGAAGCCAAAATGAGCCAAATCCGAGGCATTTTAATGATGCCATGTTCGTGTCAAATGCTTTTCCCGAGGTAATGCTGATGATCTTTACATCCCCCAGTGATATTTCCCTCTCCCTGCCAATTATTGCCCATTTTATTCGCAGCTTTTCCGGGGGTTTGATATGCTCCGGTGGTGTAATGGCGACGCCGAATTTGATCGTCTCTCCGTCCATAATACCGATCCTTTCTGGATGAAACAAAATTTGGGCTTTCCAGCCGTTCTTTTCCGCAGCAGCGCCAGATAAGTCAATGCCATACTTGGTTTCAAATGGAAAAAGCTCAGAAGCGCTTAGCATCCCTGCCGAAATTACCCCGAGCATGATAAAAGGCAATGTCATTGGGAAAAATTTCGCCATTTTGATCAGCCTCCATCCGTATCGGAAGTCTGCAAAACTTTGAACAGCGAACCCAGAACATGGTAAAACCTTTGCTGGCAATTGTGGACATCGCAAATTTTTGCGAATTTTTCCGAAATAAATGGCTACACCTCTCATGAAGCGGTCGTTAGTTCACGCCCATTAAGCGGATTTCCAATGGTTTAATCGTGACGAGAGACAATTGCTCGCCACTGAACAAATCTGTGCCTTTGATTGGCTTCTTATTGCGCCACAATGTCACTCTCACGGTATCATGCCGATAGTTGCAAAGATTAACGACAATGCCCTTTTGTATTTTGGCGCATCTCCATGCGACACCCCAAATTGGCATTCCCTTTTCATCACGAATTTCAACGGGTGCCTCAACACCCCACGCTTTCAATTTCGCCATGATTAATTGCCACAACTCGCGCCAAGTCGTCTTGCCATACTCAAATTCAATCCGTTCCAACTTATCCCATGTCCCTTGCCCCGTGTTCCTTACCATTCCATACTCGTTTCGGCTCAGCAGTTCCTCTTTTCCGACAAGAACGATGCGCCCCTTGTATCGCTTTAGAGTTTCAAAGGCTGCATCCGAAATGTGGACAATGTTTGGCACAAACAAAATCGGCACATTGGGCATAACGCCGTGCTCCAACTGTCGCTCCGTGACAAATCCGACCTTAACACCTGTGAAAGTTAGAGCCGTGTAAAGTTTGTTTCGGCAATCGGTGTAGCGACCACCATCCCAAACGAGCGATGAGACGCTGTGGATGAGCACAACTTGTGCTGGCGCCTTTTGCAGTGCCGTCACTTCTTCGGCAAATCGGTTTAGGTCAAGGCAAGTCAATCCAACCGCTTCAACGCAAGCGGGTCGGTGCATTATGCTGCCAGCGAAATCGCTTTTCGGGTCAAAAGTCCGTTCCCAAACCCAAATTGTGGTCGCGCTTTGACCGTAGATGGCACCTTGCCACAAAACTGCGCGAACATGCTCTGGCGGGACATATCTAATTTCGCGATCGGGAATGAGATGATTTTCACTGTTGAAAACTGGCGCATCTTTGACTGAGCGCTGTAAATCACAAGCCATCGCATTTAAGAGCCAACTTTGAGCGAACTCGCCCATACCATGCGAATAAAAGTTCACACTGTCGTTGCCGTTGATGTCGCTGAATGACGCAAACAATTCGGCATCCACACCGCAGCGAACATCGGGGTCATTAAGCATCGTCCAAGTCATTGCCTTTGCGTGCACGGGAATGTTCGTAGTTAGCCACGAAGCACCAGCGGAGTTGCGTTTTATCTCCGTTTCCTCACGGCACTCCGCTTCGCTCCGTGCCTTACTACAAACTTCTTTGATTGCATCAGCAAGCATTTTGTGCCAATTAGCAAACCACTCTTGATTGAAGCGAACGAAATCAAGGAACATTGGGCGAGGGATATGGGGCGGGTCAAAAGGATTAGGCAACGGGATTTCGTGGAAGTCACGAAAGTTCGTTCCCCATCGGCGATTTAGAGCCTGAATATCACCGTGACGGTTGCGCAGCCATTCATGCCAATCACGCAGTGCGAATTCACACGGCTCTTCAACATTGATGGGCTCGTTGGTCAGGCAAATGCTGTGCAATGCAGGGTGATCTTTAAGTGGCGGGATAATGGTTGCGATATAGCGTTTGAGCAATTCTTTGCTTTCGGGTGCGTGCAGGCAAAATTGCAAAAAGCCAGCGCGGCGCTTTCGCAAGTGCGGATATTTGTCAAGCATCCATTGTGGGAAGTAATGCGGGCTGATAAGCAAATTGACCGCAACACCTGCTTTCGCCGCTCGGTCAAGGACGGAAAGCGTGCCTCTGATCGGAGCATCGGAAACAATGCCCTCGCTCGGGAATACACTATTTGGTCCGAACTCAATTTGGATGATGTTAATGCCATAGTTTGGAAATTTCTCAATGTCGGCGCGGACTTGCCCAAAATGACCGTAGCCGATGAAGAAAACGGGGCGAGAGGTAGGGGAGGAGGGACGAGAAGGAAAAACGACAGGGGCGATAAACGAGGGTCCAACAATCTTGGGTCGTTCCATCCCTGTCCATCTTGGGACATTTGGGAAAACCCTTTTGCCCGCCAAAGCCTCGCTCAACTTCCATTCAAGCCTTTTCGCCATCTCCTCCATGTCAGCAATCTGCATAAATGCGCGGCGGATTTCACCGCGCTTGACATCTTCATCGGCGTAGTTGACGAAGTTTTCCAGAACCGTGAAGGTGACCATAGGGTAACTGGTGTCCATGCCTTTTGTTCGCAAACTGTCAACTTGTCCCTTTAACCTTGGGAGTTTTCGGCGCAAAGCGTCCAAGCGTGATATGGCGTTTTGTGGTGATAAAAAGCGCACAATCATTTCGGTGCTCGCAACTTCCCTGTGACCGTCAAACAAACACAGGGCAACGGTTTTCTGGGAATCGTCAACTCCGATAGCTTCCCCATTGACAAGAATTTTCCACGCTCCACGCCCAATTAGAAGCGATTTTTGTAGAACAACAGTTTGTCCAACTCGTGCTCTGAGCAACCCTCTTGGCAAGGCTCTGGGCGAGAAGAGGTCAAACACGAGGGTGAACTCGCCATCCCCTTCAACATCCCGCTCAAATTGCGCCTGGTCTAAAACAAATCGTTCATCAGCAGGCTGACAAGGTGTTGGCTCGCTGCCTTCCTCCAGTTTTACATCATCAACCCAAAAGCCCTTCGTTGGGCTTTCAGTGACGATTCGCAGAATGAATTCGGAGTCCCGTTCCGACGGTATGAAAGTCATGCTGATTCGCAGCCATTTCCCTTGGGTTGGCGGGATGCGCAACCGAAATTGCCAATCAGCCCCGCCGCCGATCCAAGCGATGCCTGGATCTTCGGATTTGACATAAGCACTGAGCGTGTAAGGTTTGCGCGCTTGCAAGCGAATTGGCTCAGTAATCCAAAGCGTCCCGTAAACATGGGCGCCAAACGGTGTGCCATTAGTGAACTTGAGTGAGCGCTTGCCGCTATGGGCTTGAGTTTCGTCAATTGCACAAGTTGCGTCCGTGTTTCGCCTATCCCATCGCCAACCGACAGGAATGCCTTCGCTTGAGACTTCCTCAAAGCTGAAGTTGGGTGCAAGGTTCGGTCTGACTACAGTTTCGCAAATATCCAGATCTTTTAGCCTCAAAATCCCCTGACCCGCAATATCGCTCTCCGATCGCAATTCCCCGACTGTGCTCCATAGTAGAGTTGTCAAAAGCGCGGCTTTGAAATGCATTATCATCGGCATAGCGCCAGCCCCCTTCCGAAATCCTCAAATGCCCGTGTTTATACCCCCATTTTGCCGTAATTAACGCTGCTCCGATATCAAATGGGCATCACTACATAAACGCCACCTGCCTGAGTGTCAAATTCTGCACTGAAAGTCACTGG
>Ga0209080_1000120_pt1 | contig 59615 bp, 61 predicted proteins | sample JNZ110809AmetaG_FD_184123 | JGI IMG/M metagenome (GOLD analysis project Ga0209080, IMG submission 184123) | Hot spring microbial communities from Jinze hot spring, China to study Microbial Dark Matter (Phase II) - JNZ 110809A (SPAdes) (version 3) ...
TGAAAAGCTGTGGTTTAAATGCCATAGGAGATTCATATCAAGTACGCTGTGCTTAAAAGGAATTAAAGTCCTCCACATAATTGATAAAGGAGTCCTCTACGAACATAAATGCTAAAAACACCCCAGATCCCGCAAGCTTAAAGGAGGCTCAACACTTACTACACTAAGCTCTATAGAGCTCCAGCTTACACACAGGTTAACTGCACTGCTGGGTAGTTAACTACGCATTAACTACACCAACAGTTAAGTCACTGCAGCTAAGCTCTACTTAAATCTAGAGCTGCAGAGAGCTTACTAATGAAGGATTTATAGCTTGCTGTAACGTAGGCTTATTTAAGAAGCAGTGACGTCAAATGGTTTCACGCTACAGAGATTGGTTAAGACAAGCTGAGAGAAACCTATTGTCTGCTCAAGTCAACTTTAGAGAAGGGCTGTATGAAGAGTCATGCTATGAGTCACATCAAGCTGCTGGAAAAGCATTTAAGGCCTTACTAAACTATTTACATAAAGAACGGCGGGGGCACTCCATAACTTTTCTCGCAGCTGAAGTAGATATACCAATACCTAGTGAAATTAGGGATTGCGCAACACAATTAGACAAACACTACATACCGTCAAGATACCCCGACGTCTATGACGAAGGATCACCAGCCGACTGCTATACTATTAAAGATGCTTCAAGCTGCATATCATGTGCTGAAAAAGTATTGAAGTGGGTGATGGAAGTTGTTGAAAGAACTAGTTGAGAAGTATGCAAGAAAAGTGAGTAGACTTAAGTTAGTCATGCTCTTCGGCTCTAGAGCTAGAGGAGACTTCACAGACTCAAGCGATATAGACATACTCATTGTAGCAGACGATCTTCCAGTAGATCCAAGAGAAGCCTACTTATTATTACACGACTACGACTTTCCAAACGTCAACCCCCTGGGAATGAACACAGAAGCATTCCTTAAGAAACTAAGTAATGGAAGCACCTTCATAATGGAGATCGTTGAGGATGGAAAGCCCCTATATGTTGACGAAGAATTCATGAGAAGCATACAGAGAATATATTGCGATGTCAGAAGAAAGTGGGTTAGAAAAGGCAGACTATGGGTTAAGAAAGAGTTAAGCGTAAACTAACGTCTCCCACTGCAGCAACACTATGCCACATAATGCTTCACGCACTAGACGCTGATCCATAGATCTATGGAACCTCCATTAAGGCAACCTCTCTTAACTCATCAATAATTGCTTCTAACGCAATCAATTGATCTATCCACATACGTTAGCAATCATAGATTTACAGAAGATCAATGTACATTAATTAAAGCCAAAAGATTGCGGAGATTACCAGTAGTTCTAAGCACTATGAAGAAAGCTCTACGTAAAATGAGAGATCTTTAGTTACCTCAACTATCATAAATGAAATGTACGGGCTTGAATACACAGATTTAGGGAACTAGTGAATTATTCAAAGAAGAGTTCTACTTCTTTAATATTGAGAGAAAGCCAGATAACGTTATTAGCTCTAAACTCATTACTTTAAGCGAAGGCTAGGGGCACTACGTAAACATGATGATCGGTGTATTGACTAGGAATCAACATGGTTGGGCTTCTACAAGGCTTATTGAAGCAATTAAGGCTTTAGGCCACACACCTCTGCCATTCAAGTTCAACGATATAGCGGCCTTCATTAATGAAGAGGGCGTCAAGCTATTTGCAAAGGGCGTTGACTTAATTAAGGAAGTTCCAGCAGTTATAGTTAGACCTTTAGGCAGATCAAGTCTAGATCAAGCGATATTCAGGCTTGACTTACTATATGCTATGCATGAAAGCGGAGTAGAAGTAATCAATAGGCCTTCAGCTATAGAGAAGTGCACTGATAAATTCCGATCCCTCTATATACTTAAGATGCATGGAGTGCCAGTGCCGAGAACTATTGCCACTGAGCGCTCAAGCCTAGCTCTAAAGGGGCTAGATCTATTGAAGAGCTCTGACGTTGTAGTGAAACCAGTCTTTGGATCAAGAGGTCATGGAAGCACTAGAGTTAGAGATAGAGACGTGCTGTGGGAAGTGCTTAGATCAATGTCTTTCGCAAGACACGTACTATACCTACAGGAGTTTCTGCCACATAAAGGCATCGACATAAGGGCGTTCATTTTAGGCGATAGAGTTCTAGCAGCAATGCATCGCATTGCTCCAGCAGATGCTTGGAAAACTAATGTAGCTCAAGGAGCTATGCCTAAAAGAATTGACAAGCTTGATCCAGTTATAGAGGAATTAGCTCTAAAGGCTGCAAAAGTACTTGAATGTGAAGTAGCAGGTGTAGACATAGTTGTAGTAAAAGGATCTCCATACGTTCTTGAAGTAAACAGCCAGCCTGGGTGGAGCGGCTTACAAAGCGTTGTAGAGAAAGACATAGCTATGGAAATAGTAAAGTATGTTGTTGATAAGTTGAAAAAATAGTTGTTTTATAAGCCAATAGATCTCTTTAAAGCTTCATAGTTTACATAGCCCGCTCTATACGTCAAGCCGCTCTTAACGCTATTTACTTCTACAACAGCTGGAGCAAACACCTTTGGATCAATTTTGTAAAGGAACTCCGCTCCTACTTCCATAACTACTTCAGCTAGAGATCTCCCATAATCCTTTGATGCAACACTAGGCGCTTGCTCAACAAAATCCTTTAACTTTAATTCATCAGGGTAGTCAACTATGTAGAAAGTTGAGCCGCCGTATAGAAGCATGTCATTAGTTCTCCCCATCATTACTAGTGGATTGGGGTGTAGTGGAGCTACAGGCGCCATTCCAAAGCCGTACTTTATGGTCTTAATGTCGAATCCTATTGAGTGAAACTTGTGTATGCCTGTTTCAACTATTCGAGCACTTACTTGCACTGATCCAGCAACGCTATTAGTTGGAGCTACAACTACGTATAGGTTCCCTGGGCTAACGTTTGTTGAATCACTTATGTACTTTATTACTTCTTCACTAGGGCATTTATCTGCTTCAAGAGCTATTACAGCTTCATCAGATTCCTCTGAGTAAGCTATTTCATCGTAAAGTCCCTTAGGTTTCTTAGCTAAGGCTCTAGCAGGCCCGCTTCCCATAGCAAAGTATTCTCCAACTTTAATCCTCCACCCAGCGTACTGTGAAGCCATGCATGCTTCCAACGGATGATCTGTATATACAGTGACAGCTGGAGTAAGTATGTCGCCAATATGGAAGCTCGTCAACGATACTTGCCCTAAACCGCCCATGCATATCTTAGAAAGCCATAGTCCTGCTTCAAAACCTCCAGGAGCCTTTACACCCATGTCAATTACTGTAGCTCCACCTACTTTAGTTGAACTTATTCTCAGCTCCCTCCTTAACTCAATGACTCTCATAACTAAGTCTACGGCCATTTTATTCATAGATCTACTCAATTAAAGCCACCTCCACTAGTTCCTTATACTGCTCAAGTAATAATTTGTTATCTTCGTATGCAACATAAAGCATGCCCTTTCCGTCAACTAATGCATCCCCGATGAATACCATGAATTGCTTACTGATCGTCCTCCCCTTTACGCCAGCTGAAGGAGCCATTGAATCTACGTAGAAGCTTGGGAGAATGCTCTCTATAGTTCCACCAATAATTATCTTGCCTCCAATCATTCTAGCTCCAGCAAATCCACCGCAGTTCCCCTGAACTAATATGGAGCCTCCAGTCATGAATGCTCCTACAAGTAGCCTAGCATTCCCCTCAACAATTATTGTCCCCTTACTCATTCCAACACCTATTTGAGAGCCTGCATTACCATGTATAACTATCGTACCTCCAGACATTCCTCTACCAGGCTTTTCCCCTTGCAACTTTCCACCAGCGAAGTCGCCTACATCTCCAAAGACTTCTATAGTTCCTCCCTTCATCTTTGCTCCAAGATAGCTTCCAGCTCTGCCTTCAATAACAATGCTTCCTCCAGACATTTTGTACCCGGCTAAGTGGCCTACATTGCCTTTAACAACTATTTTACCGCTGCTCATTCTATAACCTAAGTACTTTAGCTTATCTGTTCCAGGGCCAGCAACTACTATTTCTATTTCCCCAGGCTCTTTTACAACAGTTGTTGGACCCTCTAGATCAAATAACTCCTCTAAAACAGTTTCTCTTCCTCCTTCCAAGACTTTTAAGAGCTTGATGTCAGATAGGCTTCTTCCAGCAAACTTATCTGGAGAAATATTTCTTGAGTCAATAGGCACTATAGGCTTAGACTTTAGCTTAACTACGTAAGTAGTCTTCACACTAACCAAGCTTTTCACCTCAAGTGAGTTTCTAAAGCTACCTCCTCGCTTTTCTTCAATTCACGCTCTCTTACGATGAAATTATTAAGAGATATAGAGTAGTACTGCCTAAACTTTACTGAGATCGCTTTCTCTAAATCTTTAAGTAGATCTACCGGTAGCTTAGGCTTTACGTAAATAGTTCTTCCATAAGTAGTTTTAACTATTTCTCCATTCCTTACAACTATTTCCCCACTCTTTATAGTTATGAAAGCTCTTCTAAAAGCTCTAATCACTTTATCATACTGCTTGCTTAAGTCAACGCTCCTCGGATCAATGTCGTAGATCGCTATATCTGCCTCAGCTCCTAGCCCTAAATGACCTCTAGTCTTTTCAAGCCCTAAGAGCTTTGATGGAGCAGCCCTAGTGATTACAGCTATGTCGTATAGAGATAGCTCTCTATCTATAGCCGGTAGAGAAGTTTTTCTCAAAGCCCTCTGGCTGAGCTCCCTCATGAAGTCCTCTCTAGCCTTCTTACTCACCAGCCATGCAATTACCTTAGGGTAATCTATGAATGGGCCTCCATTAGGATGATCTGTCGTTAAGTAAATCCTCCACATATCTCTAGCGAGTAAGGCTACTTCAAGCCCTATAGTCCACTGCACAGTATTAACATAGTTCTTCTTCCGATACCTATACGGAACTATGCCTGAAGCACTTTCTACTTCTACATCGCTTGTACTCCACTTCCAGCGAGTTAAGTGATATAGAACGTATTCAAATGGGGCATCAGCAGTCATAGTTGTAGCAGGTCTGCCTGGAATAACTTGGCCTAAATCTAGGGTTACACTAGGATTAGCATTCAATTCCTTAGCTATGTCTTCACCACCGCTCTCTAAATTAGCCCAGGAATCGCCTTTATAACCCGTGAACTGTACATGAGTTACGTGAAGCACCGGCTTCTCAGATAGCTTAGTTATATCCTTAGTTAAGTCCATTGTCTTAAGCGTCGTAGCGTAATTCCCAGGATACCCAAGCCTATTGCAGTGGACGTGTATTTTGTGAGGCAAATTGAGCACTTGAGCTGCTTCACCAATTGCCTTAATTATATCCCTTGGAGTCAAGTTGTATCCAGGGATTTGTTCATCTAGATCTACGCCCCTCCCCTTAATCATCCAAGCTACATCCGAGCCTGGATCAACTATCTTTAATGCATAACCCTTAGTTGCATATAGAAGCCATCCTAAGTATGCAGCAAGAACTTCCCTCTGACCTTCTTGAATTAAGTCAAGAGCTATCCAATTTGAGTCAACGAGTATGAAAGTCATTTTATCTATAATTGGAATAGCATTAAGCTCCTCGTGAGTATGCCTTGTCTTTATAGGAGGACTCGCTGGTTCAGCTACAAGAGTATAGCCCATTCTAGCATACTCATACCCTATTTTAAATGTATTAGGGACTGTAAGCCCTGTTTCAGCTCTCTTATAGGGCAATCGATGAGGGATGTTAGTTAAATAGTGGTCTTCGGGCCTAATGAGTCTACCGACATTTACTTTAGGGCCAGCTATATGTGAATGTATGTCTATTCCTCCAGGCATAACAACCTTCCCCTTAGCGTCTATAATAATGGCCTCTGCAACATTGATCTCGGAGGGGTCGACTATTCTGCCGTCCTTAACCCCTATATCCATTTCCTCTCCATTAACTCCATTTAATGGATCGTAGACTAAGCCATTTCTAATAATTATTTGAGTCAAACCACCCCCCTCTTAGCCTTTACTTCATTGAGAAGTATGGATAAGATCTCGGTATCGCATAAGACTCCTTGCGGAGGATCAACTAATTTCTTCATTCTAAGTGGAACGTCATCCATTCTATAAGCAGTTCCCTCACACTCTATTCCAACAAGCCCTGTTGGAATAATTACGTCTGCAACAGTTGTAGTAAGAGACCACTTTGCATCAATTACTACAACAGGTATTTCAGATAAGTGTTCAACAGCCCTTCTAGGCAAGTGCGCAACTGGATCGCTTGCAACAATTAGTGCTGCATCAACTTCACCATTTGAAAGCAAGTCTACAGCTGTAGTTACTCCAGGAATCATTTTTGGGAAACCTCTCGAGAAGTCCACTGCATAAGGATAACCCGTCAACCACAGGTCTACGTTATTTGCACCAGAGACATTGTAATGCCCTCTCATAGGTATTATAGTGAACTTCGTCCACTCATTCAATTCCTGTACAAGCTTTATTAACTCCTGTAAGTTCCTGTGTTTAGCTCCAGTCATAGTTAACCCAACTCCAATGAATGCTACGCCATAGTTAGCTGTCCTCATCATTTCAGCCAGCTCAAGAACTTTCTCCTTTGGAATGCCCGCAATCTCTCTAGCCTCTATTTCAAGATCTTTTATCGCCATTCTCAAAGCAGTTATAAGCTCATAATCTCTGCCCGGCTCTATTCTTATGAATAAATCAGCCATATTAGCTATAGGAGTCCTCCTAACATCTATTACTACTACCTTCCTCTCCTTACGTCCCTTAACGTACCTACCTTCACTCATTACGAGCCTAGCATAATGGTTAGCGTGAGCGTGTGCTGGATTAGATCCCCAGAATATCACTAAATCCGCTAATTGAATTATTGTCCCAAAAGTTGATCTAACTGATCCTACTTCCTGAGCTCCAAGGATTGTTGGGCCATGGCATATAGTTGAAGTATTATCTATTACTCCACGGACTACTTCAGCTAGTTCAACGCCTAACTCTATTGCTTCATTACATGTATTTGACCATCCATATAGAAGTGGGTACTTAGCTTTAGCAATTATATCTGACGCCGCTTCTAAGGCTTCATCAAGGCTTACTTCAATGAGTTTTCCGCCGCTCCTTATGAATGGCTTTAGAATTCGGTCCTTATGATAGTTGAGGAACTTAGCTACTGATATAGCGCATCCACCGATGTTTCTAACGATTCTCTCTCCATCGAGCTCTATCTTAAGGTAATCACATAGATCACCGCAGAACGGGCATGGCACGTCTTCAAATACCTTCTTCTCTCCAGTTTTAATAGGCCTCTCCTGAGGAATATGTTCTAAACTCTTTGCCTTCACGGCTTTAAGTATATCGATTAATGAAGTTACTTCATCTCTAGTCGCCTCTATGGCTACTCTAACAGCCTTTACTGTAGGCATTCCAGTTCCATCAGTTATAGAACTTAAAATGAAGTTAGCCCAAGGCCCCATGGGTATGAAGGCTACTCCAGGTGGAATGTCGTTACTTGCTTTTACTGGAAGAATTACTTCACCGCATTCTCCTATTACTTTAGCTCTGCCCTCAATGCTTAACCTACTTATATCAGCAGGATTCATTTCAATTACTGCAACTGCTTTAAAGTACTCCTTGCTGAACTTGCCTTCACTCTCCATCGATATTCCTTGAGTAATCGTCCTGCCAGTTATTAGGGAAAAAACATTGTCTTTAATTGAATGCAAAAGGCTTCAGCCTCTTAGTTGCGGCTTCTCCATTAACTTCTCCTTGTATAATATCGCTCCTTCAGTGCTGTGAGGAGTCCTAACTAGCGTGTCTCCATACTTCTCTATTTCGCGAGCTTCATCAGCTAGTAAAGCTGCATACCTCATCATTTCATGAGCTGCAGCTACTATAGGTATATACCTCTCGCTCTCCTTAACTACAAAACATCCTTCAGTCGTTAAGTCAGCTACTTTCCTAGCTACTTCATAAGCAGCCATGGCCTTTGCTTTAGCGTAAGCATTCTTAAATTGAGCTGCATTAATCGCCAGCTCTTTATCTACAACAATTCTGGGGAACGCTGGTTTTTCACCCCTCTTCAATCCATCAATGACTTTACTTAACTCCACTTGAATAAGCCTATAGACTCCTGTGATTGCTAGTACTTTAATTATGTCGCTGTTGAATATAGCCATCTCAACTGGATCTAGGAATTCCCTTCTAGCGCCAATCATTGAGTCCGCTAGTACAATTATGTAGCCAAAACCCTTTTCATCGAGTTCCTTAGTTATTTTCTTAGTTGGTGCATCTGATATAATTATGACGCTCTTCCCCCTTTCTCTAAGGACTTCTCTAGCCTTAGTTGGGCCTGGCAAAGTGGCATTGGGGCTGACAACAATGTATAGATCGCATTCCTCCCTCAACCCCTTCTCAGCTAATTCAACTCCATAGTTTTCTGGAGCTAGCTTTGATCCAACGCTGAGTACTCTGACTTCTATATCCTTGCGATCAGCTCTTTCATCTAGAATGTACTCAAGCAATGGCGCTGAAGCTATACAGCCCATTTTTAATACACAAATTTTTACTACTTTACCCGACATACATACCGCCTCTTAGGAGAACTACCCCCAGTTTCATTTAGCGTCATTTACTGTATTAAACCTTTACATCAATTTCCTTCACTGACTCCAGTGCGTCCCTTAGATAGAAGTGGTATGGGCCAAGCTTTCCTCCATAATTACCTGCATCAATTTTCACTACTCCAGGAACACTTGCAGCTGCCTTAATGGCTACCCCCATCGCTTTAAGCACTTCCTCCTTCCTGAGCCCATTTATTACTATTTCATAGACTGAGTTTACTTCTGGAGGAATGCGTGTATCTTTGACTAAGTCCTTAATGGCTGGGCAGTACAAGTGGTTTGTCGTAGCTCTAAGCTTTGGATACTTAAGTGAGCCAACTTTAGATCCTGAGCGCACTATCCCCCCTGGAAATGGAGTCACTACATACTTTGAGTACTGACGTATGGCTTTAACTGATTTCTCAGCAGCAAGTAGACCAGAGCTCTGAGTCTTAGCTAATATTAGTATGTTGCCGCCTGCAACTCCCTTTATTAAGCCAAACGAGTCTTCAATTACGAATTCTCCCTCCATAACTGGTATTCTCCACACTCTTCTTCCATTGATAGAGTCCTCTCTCTCAAATCCATCGCCGAACTTAGCTAGCGCTCTACCAATGCTCATCCTTCTCTTAACTTTTGGAAGTCCATCGAATGCAGCAGTAGTTGCACACGTTAAAATGGATTGCCCAACCCTCATTATTGTAACTAATTTAAGACTCCCTGGATCGCTGTGATATATTTGTATAGCTACTCCCTGACGTCCATCAGGCGTTATTTTAGGTGAAATAAATGCCTCTATGCCTGCTTCACCAGGACACCCTATTATTGATGTTCCAAAGCCAGTGGCGTTGCGGGCAGCTGTTAAAGCCCAGTTGAGGTTAACTGCTGTAACGATTATTCTAGTGGCGTACATTGGGAATGCTTCTGCAAAAGTGTCTTCAATAACTACTTCACCTAACTTTAACACAACGACACCTCACTAACTTAATATCCATGGCTGGTATATTAACTAATGTTAGCTAAAGAGCTTATGCTTAAATATTGAGTGAGCTTTAGCCAAATATTGGTGCATAGCATTGGCTCTTACAGCATTAAAGTTTGCAGCTATAGCGTTGTTTGGCGCATTAGCAATAGTGTTAGGCCTTGTACCGATAGGAGTTCCCTTCCCCCTACTTCCTCGAGTCTCATGGGATGCTATAGGGATTCCAGCTACACTAGCTACACTACTCTATGGACTAGATGTAGGAGCGCCAGTGCAGTTACTTGCTTGCATAGGCATATTGATTCGCGGAAATTGGATAGGCTCATTATTTAAAGGAGTAGCTGAATTATCCACGATAATTCCACTACACTATTTATTTAAAAGAGTGAGTAAAGAGAAAAGTTCTGCAAAAACTTGGGCAACTACTGCATTAGCTTTTGCTGTCCCAGCATTAGTTAGAGCAACAGTTATGGCTTTCATGAATTACTACGTGCTTCCACCACTAATAGGTATGCCTGAAGAAGCAGCTAAGCTCCTCATAGCTCCACTGTACGCATTTAACTTAACTATGGCTTTAATAAACATTGGAGTAGCTTATGCAGCATACTTAAGCGTAGAGAAGTTCTGGAGGATGTGGGAGTAACATTGCCTAGGTCAGTAATTGAAGTAAGGGACTGCTGGTTTAAGTATAGAGGTGGCTTAAAGTGGGTTCTTAAAGGAGTTTCTTTAGACATTGAAGAAGGATCGTTTAACTTAGTAGTAGGCTCAACAGGATCGGGGAAGACGACGCTGTTGAGGCTTTTCAATGGACTCATACCATGCTTCTATAGGGGGGAATTTAGAGGAAGTGTAAAAGTCAATGGAGTTGACACTAGGAGCACTTCAATAGCCCAACTCTCAAAGCACGTTGGCATGGTCTCCCAAGAGCCTGAAAACCAATTATTGACGTTTAGTGTAGAGAGTGAAGTAGCCTTTAGACTAGAGAACTTAGGTTTAAGGCCTAGCGAGATCTTGAGTAAAGTAGATTCTATACTCAAGGAATTAGGCTTAGAGAAGCTAAGGCATAGAGTTCCCCACGAACTATCTAGAGGTGAAATGCTTAAGGTCGCTATAGCTTCTGTACTAGCCCTAGATCCAAGCGTAATAGTGTTAGACGAACCTACATCTACTTTAGAGCCTTTGACAGCTGTTAGCTTAATGAACTTACTAAGTTACTTGAGGAAAGAGCGTGGAAAGACAATAGTGATCTCTGAGCATAGAGTAGAGTACGCCCTTCCCTTTGTAGATAACGTAATAGTGTTAAGTGATGGCAGAGCGCTCGTTTACAGAGATGTACGTACCTTAATTAGTGAAGGAGTATTAGACCGCATTGGAGTAGATGAACCGACGCTAATCACATTGTTTAAGGCCCTTAAGAATGCCGGCTATTGCAATAAAATCCCATTAAGTATAGCGGAAGCAGTTGAACTACTTAGAGGAGTCCTGAATTGTTGAATAAAAGCCCTGCAGTCGAATTCATTGACGTATGGTTTAAGTACTTGAGCAATCGTGATTACATCCTCAAAGGATTAAGCATCACTATTAGCAGAGGCACTTCTGTAGCAATAATGGGCGCTAACGGCTCTGGGAAAACAACGCTATTGAAGCACATAGTTAGACTCCTAAAGCCCCAGAGAGGAGTAGTGAAAGTCTTGGGTATAGATGTCCAAGCCTACGGCTTAGAAGAGCTTGTTAAACACGTTGGTTTTGTCCCTCAAAACCCGAACTACATGTTCTTTGCACCATCAATTAGAGATGAGCTAGTCATTACATTAAAGAACTTTAAATATCCTAGTAGATGCATTAAGGATAGAGTTGAACTCATCGCTGAATCAATAGGTATAGGCAATCTATTAAACGAAGATCCTTCTACGCTTAGCTACGGCCAGCTGAGATTAGCATCAATAGCTATAGCTCTATCCCACGACCCTGAAGTAGTGGTAATCGATGAGCCAACTATGGGTTTAGATAAGCACTATAGAGAAGCATTAACTAAAATCATAAGGCAGTTAGTAGAGGATGGCAGAACAGTGATCGCATCCTCACACGACGTTGAATTCGTTTCAAAGGCATTTAATGAAGCAGCCCTCCTAAATGAAGGAAGAATTACTGCTTACGGCAGCCTCCGTGAAGTACTCTATGAATACGCAGAATTAACTAGAGCTTGCTTAACTATACCTACAGTGCCAAAGCTCTTCAATGAATTGAGGAAGTGTTTTAATGCATTGAATAAGCCTATTAGTGTTGAGGAATTTCTATCAATAGTTATGGAGAGCTTAGGTGGCGGCCGTGAGTGTTGTAGAGCAAGCAGTTAGAGGAGTGTATGAGGGCTTTACATATCGCGTTGAGGAAGCCAACGCACTACTGTATAAAGTAGATCCTAGGGCTAAGTTAGCGTACATGATTGCAGCATTAGCGGCCATTTCAATAGCCAATAAACTTTTGGGACAAGCACTGTTGCTTTGCTATTTAGTATTCCTTATACTGACTAGCTATCATATGAGGAAGTTTATAGAAGCAGTTAAACCTATAGCTCTTACAGCAATTTTCTTAATAATGCTCTTAGCAATTATGCATGTAGTTGTAGTTGGAGAACCCTTAATTTATTCAACTATCCATGCAACATTCATGGCCTTAAGAGTAGCTAACGTTTCACTATTATTCATAGCCGTTTTTTCAACAAGTTCTCCAGAAGACATTGCACAAACATTAGTGAAATTCGGCGCTCCATTTAAACAAGCATACTTATTCTCGTTAACGATAAGGTTTGTGCCAACAGTTGCAAGAGATCTCCTCAATGTTTACGATTACTTTAAAGTGAGAGGGTTTAGAGTGAAATGGGGTTTAAACATTTTAGAAGGCGTGAAACAGCTATCGTACATGCTTACTTCAGTGACTAAAGTATTGCTAGAGAGAGTGATCAGTGTAGCAGAGGCTCTAGAGACAGGATGCTTTGGCCTTAGAGAAAGAACTTTTTACAGAGAACTCAAGGCGTGTAGAAGAGACGCTGTTTTTCTAGCGTTGAATACAACTGTACTAGCAATGATCCTATTGATCAACGCTCTCTTAATTCCCTAGCTATATTTAGGATTCTTTTAGCTAACTTGACTTTATCATCTAGATCCTTCATAACTATGTCCTCAATATAAGTCGTTAAACCAAGCTTGCTCCTTATCCTTGACGCTTCCCTTTCATCTACTCTATCCACTACTATTGCAGTTGCTATATCAGCATATATTTCAGCTACTCCAAACGAAGATGTTTCATAGCCTAATGCATTCAAGAATATGTGGGCTGGACCTTTTAGAGGCCTTCCTCCAATTATTGGCGATACAGCTATGATTGGTGTCCCGCTCTTCCTCTTCTCAATTATTCTCTCTTTTACTCCTTGCACCATCAGTATTGGGCCAATGCTATTTATAGGATTGCTTGGGCCTATGACTATTAGTTCACTTTCATCAATGGCCTTGAGGACTTCTTTAGGTGCCCTTGCTTTATCCATTCCATTAAACGCTATGCCGTACACTTCCGGCTTTAACTTATATTTAACTAAGTACTCCTGTATATGTAAATCCCCATGATCTGTCAGTACTCTAGCCTCAACGTGTTCATTGCACATAGGTAGTACTAAGGCTTTAACGCCTAATTTAGATGCCATGTACTTAGTTACACTAGTTAATGAATATCCTTTATTCAATAAATGAGTTCTATACAAGTGAGTAGCTAAGTCTCTATCACCTATATAGAACCAGTCCTGCGCTCCATATGCTTTTAGTGCTTCAAATGAGTTAAAAGTATCTCCCTTAATTCCCCAGCCACGCTCAACGTCCAATAGTCCTGAAAAGAGGTATATTATTGAGTCAATGTCTGGAGCTATATATAATCCATTTAGCCAGATGTTATCAGATGTATTAACTATAACACTTATGTTCTCTTGGCCTATAACTTCTTCAAAGCCCTTTAAGAGCTTTGGAGTTCCTGTACCGCCTGATAAGGCTAATACCTTCACTTATGGCACCCATTACTTAAGATAATTCTCCAACAAATTAACTTTTCACTAAGCTCTTCACTAACTTACATGTATTAATGCCTGCCTCATGAGGGATACTTGAACATGCGTGCATTAATTCAACAAGATCTCTTGAGTCATCTACATCAATTACTGCTCCCTCTGATACGTATATTGAAGTCTTCACTTTACTCTCTAGAGCTCTACGCAAGTGCTTATGGAAGCTCCCGGGTCCATACATTAAATCTATGACTCCCGGGGGGTGTTGGACCATTAAGTTTGTCCCTCCATCAATTGATGGAATCATAGCTATACTGTACTTGCTGCAGGCTTGGCTTAAGACGAAGCTTACGTCTTCTCTAGTTATTAATGGAGTATCTCCAACAGCTAAAATTAATCTGTTGACTCTAAAGTTTTTTCCAGCATATTCCATTGCTTTTCTAACAGCCTCTATTTGTCCTACACCAAGATCGTTGATTACAATTACTTTATTAAACTCTGAAGCAACTCTCTTAACATCTTCTCCAGGAGTTACAACTATTACTCTACTAACTTCCTTGGTTTCAACGATCGTACATAAGACATCAATGAGCATTGCTTTAACGAGCTCTACTCTCTCATGCCTTGACAAAACGTTTGAAAGCCTCGTCTTAGCATTAACGAAGCTTTTAACGGGCAGTATGCATATTGTTGACATAGAGCTCGTACACCTTGTTTAACTCAGCTCGCTGCTACCCAGAGTTATTCAAGAGAGAGACCATACTTCATAGCTTATAAGCTAAGCTTTCCCATGGGGAAATGAAAACAGCTTCTAAGCTTTAAGCTAAGCAATGAATGAGCGCATCAACGAAGTCGAAGATCTTCTACAGGGGCTCCATTCATCAAGTTCAATAGCTGCTCATGGATTCCCAGGCGTTTAAAATTCATGTAAACTAAGTGTGGCCTTAAGTAAAGCGATTAAGGATGCGGGAAACGAAGGCGCGCTCATTTAGAAGCAAATGGAAAAGAATAATAGTGTTCTCCATGAATAAAATAGTATTTAGGTGATTCAATGCCTCTTAGGTTTGGCCTAGAGCTTGTTCCCTCAACTCCCATAAGTGAGCTTGTTGATTTAGCTACTGTAGCTGAGCAATTAGGGTTAGACACTGTTTGGATAACTGACCATTACAACAATAGGAATGTCTACGTAACGCTATCCAGCATAGCATTAAGGACTAACAGAGTACTTCTAGGTCCAGGAGTGACTAATCCATATGTTGTAAACCCAGCGTGGACTGCTTCAGCAATAGCTTCTCTAGACGAAATATCAGGTGGAAGAGCTCTCTTAGGTATAGGAGCCGGAGATAAAGCTACTCTTGAAAAACTATCTATAGAGTGGAGGACTCCACTAAAGGCAATTGAAGAAAGTGTTACTGTAATAAGGAAGTTATTGAGGGGGGAAATAGTAGACTTTAATGGAGAATTCATTAAAGTAAAGGGAGCAAAGCTAAATTACAAGCCTTTACATGAAATACCCATATACATTGGAGCTCAAGCGCCAAGGATGCTTAAGCTAGCCGCTTCAATAGGTGATGGAGTTTTAATAAATGCATCAAATCCAAAGGACTACGAGCAAGCCATTGAAATAATCAAGGAGGCAGCTGGAGATAGATTTAGTAAGTTAGATGTAGTTGCATACACATGTTTTTCAATAGATAAAGACAGGAATGAGGCGAGAAAAGCTGCACTGCCAATAGTTGCATTCATAGTTGCAGGTGCTCCAAGAAATGCTTTAGAAAGACATGGAATAAGCCTTGAGAAAGCTCAAGCAATAGCATCTGCAATAAATAGAGGAGACTTTAAGACAGCTTTCTCTAATGTAACTGAAGAAATGCTTCAAGCATTCTCAATATATGGAACTCCTAGTGAATGTGCAGATTCATTAAATAAACTAATTAAGTTAGGCGTAACTCAAATAGTCTTTGGATCTCCTATAGGCAAGAAAAGGAAGGAGGCTTTAAAAACTATAGCTGAAGAAGTCATTCCATTGTTCAAATAGCTTTCTAAAAAGGTAATTTTTTTGAGGATAGCTTACTTTAAGGCTGTTAAAAAGCCATTCAAATACTGGTATCCTGGAACTAATGTAGCTAATGAAATAGCTAGAGCTTACGGCACCTTAATTAAACCAGGAGATCTAATAGCTGTTTCCGAAAAAGCTCTCTGTGCATCTAAAGGACTTCTATACGATGAAGGCGTTATTCATCCAGATCTATTTACAAAGTTCGCTGCATACGTAGTGAACAGAGTTATTTGGGGCAGGCTTCTCAGAGGCCTTTTCAATGAGGAGACGCAGCGCTTCTTACTAAAAGCCCCTCTAAACTACATAGCGTCTCATAAGAAGCTCTCACTGAAGTTGGGGGGGTTAAAGCACTTCATTAAACCACTATCTGAAGCAGGCATTGATGCTACTAATCTACCGTACACGTATGTATCTCTTCCAATAAAGAATGCCAGCAAAGAAGCCGAGATCCTTAGAGAGGACTTAGTTAAACTGCTTAAGATAAACGTAGAAGTGCTCATAGTTGATAGCGATAGAACCTTTAAGTTAAGGAAGTTCGCTAACTTAGCGATAGCGACAAGGCCTTCAAGTATAAGAGGCATAATAGACTTAGGTGGAGTGGCATACTTCATTGGAAAGACGTTAAAGAAGCTATTTGTAGAATACCCTACGCCAATAGCATATACAGGTAAATGGATAGGGCTTACTAACATACTTAAAGTAACTAGGCTGGCCGATAAGCTGATGGGCTATGGACTTGGCAGAAACGTCTTGGAAATGGTTTCAAACTTAGGTAGAGAAAGCTTTAGTGAAGTCCTTTGGAGCGACATGAATAAAGTAAGGCATTACCCGGCTGTACTGATCAGGCCCATATACCTTTAATTACAGTTCACCACTTCGATGGATCAACGTTAAGTATATCTCCATGCTTTCTAACGTATTCTTCATAGTTTTCAAGGGATTCGCGAACTTTCTTCTCAATGAATTTAAATACGGTGTCTCTCCCTTCAATACTTAAAGGCTTAACTTCAATAAAGCCCCAGTTAACTGCTCTTGTAAGGATTCTTCTACCAACACTACTCATAACTAATACTGTGCTCCATCCCTCAGAGCTCCCTATGCTGCCTATATTTAGATCAGCGTAAGGGGAAATAAACTCTGGGCACTGCATGCATGCAGCCCTCATATCTTTGGAGGCCTTGCTTAACGAATATAGGGCGCTTACTCCATCCTTTGTCGTAAAGACTAACTTACCCTTCTTAATCGAGATCTTAGCTAAATCTCCTATGCTTATCTTCAGATCTTTAGTTAAGCTAAGGATCTTTTCGTAAGTGAAGTTATGAGTGCAAAAAAGCCCTATACTCACTAAGCTTAGGCCTTCAAATAGCTTTAAGCCAAGCTTCTTCATTTTCTCAACAGCCCTTATTTGACACGGCAATCCAACGATAGCTATAGATTTTACGCCCTCTCTTGAGGCTAAGTCCTTTAATGCTAGAAGAGTTGGTGAGTAAACATACTTTGTTCCAGCAGCTTCAATAACTTCGCCATCCACTACTGCTATAGATGGTTTAGGGCGCCACACTTCATCTCTTGAAGTAACTAGGGCTGCATCAAATAGCCCAAGCCTAAGGCCGGCGATCAATAGACTTGTTACAGCTCCACCATCCTGTGCGACTTTAATTACTTCAGGCATCGTTGACTTAGCTTCATAGGCTTCACTAAATGCGTAAGTATTGAGTGAGAAAAGCTCCCTAGAAATATTTAATTGTGGACATACGTTTATGCAGAGGGTTTGCTTACACTTCTTGCAGAACTTAGAGTCTCCCAGCGTTGGCTTACTTGGATTGCTTAACTCATAGCTTAAGTTATTGAATGGACAGACGGCAATGCAAGCTCCACAGAAGGAGCAGAAGCCAAGCTCAATGTTTTCACTAACGTTAAGCGGTTTTACAACAGCTTTCTCCAATGGAAATCCCTATTTAAGTAATGTTGAGACATACTAATAAAGTTAATATTGCTTGCCTTGGACGCTATTGAAATAGCCACTTCTCCTTCGGCATAACTAAATCCTTGAAGCTACACTCATTGCACTCTTCGTAGTCTACTCCACGAACTACTGCAAATGGAGTATTTTCAGTAGTCTGCCCTATTACTAGTTCAGCTGCTCCAGCAACTTCATCTACTATAGCTATTCTCGTTACTCTCATTATATACCCATCTCTATCTGGCTTACCTATGTAGTTTCTATATGGGTTTATTCCAGCAAAACCTATTGCTTGATTCACCATCCCCTCCCTAAATGGCCTTCCATAAGTATCTGACACTATTACTGCAACTCTGACTCCAAATTCCTTCATTACTTTATCTCTTATTTCCCTTGCCGAGCGATCGGGATCTTCTGGAAGCAGGACTACGTAATTTTCTCCACCAGCATTTGATTTATCTATTCCAGCATTAGCGCAGACAACTCCATGCCTAGTTAGGACTATTATGTGGCCGCCACTGATCTTGAGGATTTCCTTAGATTCCCGAAGTATTAGTTCAACTAGCCTGGGGTCTTTGCCTGTCTCTCTAGCTATTTCCAGAGCTCTCTCACTTGGATTAACGCTATTTAAGTCTACTACCCTTCCTTCAGCTTTTGATATAACCTTATGTGTAACAACAATTATGTCGCCATTCCTTAAGCTAACTCCATTGCTTTTAATTGCTTCGATGATTGCTTCACTAATGCTATCTCCCTTAATTATTTCCCTATCGTACTTCAATCCTATTACTTCTATCCTCCTCATACATAGACTCCCCGTCTTCGCTATTTCAGAACTAGTTCAGCTACCTTATTAACAATAGCCTTAGCTTCACTAATTGCTTCTTGCAGAGTCTTTCTAACTCCTACAGTGATTTTCCTAGAGCACTGTGGAAGCTTTATTACTTTGCCGCTTAAAAGACTCTCATCGATGTGGCTTAAGAGATAGTATGAATAACCATCAACTATATCTCCTAGGAAAATTGAGCTGGCTCCCGGCCTTGCCTCAGTCCACGAATCAATTAATACTCTTCCTACCTCAGGATAAAGCTCTGCTATCCCAAGTATGGAAGTTGTAAGGCGTGGATTTACTTCAACTACGTAAATCCCTTCATTGTTCCAAACAACGTCTAATCCTATGAATCCTCTTAGTGAAGGATGCTTGGAGAAAAGTCTTTCAAGAAGCGTTCTAGCCTCCTTAACTACGTGTTCATCCCTTATTGGAAGAATTCCACCAAAGTACTTTAATGAACTCCCAACTCGTCCAATCAACTGGAGGTTTAGTGAAAATAAAGCTATGCCAAACTTAGAGTAAACTACTGATATACTTCCATGAACTCCCCTAATGTACCTCTGTACAACTGCTTCACCAAATGGATCGCATTTAACGGCTTCATATGCATAAGAACACAGTTCATCCAAGCTATGTGCTACGCGTACACACTCTGATCCAGCAAGCATTGCTGGTTTAACTACTGAAGGTAATTCGACTTCACTTAGTTCACTTCTAGAGCACTTAAAGCCCCTTCTAATGAGGATAGTTTCAGGAACTTTTATTCCGCATTCAACTAAGGCTAAGTAAGTTGTATATTTATTTGAAAATAATTTAGTTAAATCACGGGGGGGCCCGATGAGCTTGCCTCCGGCAATTTCTGAGACTTTAATTAATTCAGCAGGTGGAGCTACTGCAATTACTCCATCATATTTCGCTAAGCACTCGTTTAAGAAGTCGTAGTAGTTGCGTGGATCAATGTATACAGCACCCTCCTCCACAACATTTAAATACTTACTAATAATTAGTGAAACCTCTTGATTAGCTAACTTAAGTAACTTAGCAGCTGTATAAGCCATGGAGTATCCTTCTACGAGAATATCCAGGTACATGCTTTCAGGTGAGAAAGTACTAGTAAAGTATTCTGTAATCAAAATCCTCAAGCAGAGTCGCTTCCTACTTCCTTAAATAATATGGAGTCTCCTTCTGTGCTCTAGCTATATATTCAGCAACTCTTCTCTTTACTTCACTAAACACTCGGTCCTCTAAGCCGTACACTAAGGCTCCAGTTGGACATATTGCAGAACAAGCTGGATCAAGGCCTTTTGCCCTAAGATCCCTGCATAAATCGCACTTAGTAACTACTCTGAGCTTAGGCTCTAGCTCAGGTATCCCAAATGGGCATGCTTCAAGGCATGCTAAGCATCCAATGCACTTAGCTTTATCAACGTAGATGAAGCCATCGCTTCCTACATGCATTGCTTTAGTGGGGCATACTGCTACACATGGAGCTTTTTGACAGTGCATGCATGAAATTGGGATGTATATGCTTGCGCCAACTCTATAGACCTTTATGAAAGGCATTCCATACAATGCTTCACAAGCTGCTTCACACGCCCCACAGCCTATGCACTTAGATAAGTCTATTACTCTAATTCGCCTAGGCTGTGGAGCTATTACTTCAGACTGCTGTTGCTCCACGGACTTCGCCTCACTTCAACTTTATAGTTAAGGCTTTTAGCCAACGATCAATTTCCCTAGCTGTTCTTACTCCCTGTCTAACGGCATCACCAATATTGGTTAAGCCAGTTATAACGCTTCCTGCTGCAAATACTTTCCTATTAGTTGTCCGACCCCATTCATCTACTAGCACAGTTTTCTGACTCATAGCTATATTCATTCCGCTAGCTACATCGCTGGATAGAGGAGGCGAAGGCTCTTCTACTCCAGCTAGTAGTAGTGAGTCTACGCTTAATGTAAAGTAAGAGTTAGGTATGGGAATGGCTACTTTACCTTCATTAATTGAGCTAAGCTGTAGACGCTGAAACTTTACTTCAGTTACTGCATTGTTTACAACACTTACTTCAGCTATCCTCGCAAGATCTATTGCGACAACGCCTTCATCCTCAAGCTTCCTAAGATCCACTAGATCTATTGGAGCTCTCCTAAAAGAGTCTTCGTAGATAAGGTATACTTCAGCTCCATCTCTTAAAGCCTGTCCAGCAGCTGCAAGAGCACTTATATTACCTCCATAGATTACTACTCTCCTGCCAATGCTAACCCCCTTATTGATGAGGCCTATTTCCTGAAGCCTCCTATAGTAGAGGTATGATAGAGCTGAGTATACATTCGTTGAATTCATCCCCGGTATCTCCGGCTTCCTAGTCCTCCAAGCACCACTCGTTATTAAGACAGCGTCGTATTTTTCAACTAGATCTTCTAATGGCAGTACTCTTTCAACAAATTCATCTCCTTCTTCATTAAGGTTAGCTCCAGAGAAAACCTTTGTTTTAAGAAAGAACCTTACTTCAAGCACTTCCTCGAGTTCTTTAGCTCCCTCTAAAACGTTCTCCCTAGGCACTCTCCACGGAGGAGCAGCGAATACTAATGAGCCTCCCGGCATAGGTTGCTTATCATACACATCGACTTCATGGCCTATGCAAGCCATATAGCCTGCTGCTACTAGTCCACATACTCCAGCGCCAATTACTGCTACTTTCAACCCAGTCTTTGAAGTCCTCTTGTTGCACGTTAATGCAAAGCGCATTACTTTAGTGGACAGACTCCTTCACCTGGCTTATAAGTCCATTAGCAAAGTATTAAAGTTATCTAGCAAAACTGTAAATACCTCTCACTATACGCATGGAGGCTATCTATGGATACTTAGGTAAACGTACTTTATTTAAGCAATGCATTTTACTTAACTCCACACAGCATAATTACAAGGACCTAGGTGTCTAAAGTGAGTAGTAGGTGGATTACTGGGCTTTTCACTACACTCCTCCTAATAACTCTCCTTCTACAGCCAGTGCTCACTAGTGCTGAAAACCCATTGTATAAGTGGACTATAATGATCTACATGGATGCAGACAATAACTTGGAGAAAGCGGGCATAGAAGACTTTAATGAAATGGAAGTGGCTGGCTCAACTGGAGATGTAGCAATAGTAGTGATGTTTGATAGACATCCAGGCTACGACTCCAGCAACGATAATTGGAGTAACACAAGAATATACTTAGTTAAAAAAGATCTAGATCCCAATACAATAAACTCACAGCTCCTCCTAGATCTAGATGAAATGAACATGGGGGATCCTAACACTCTAGTATTTCTAGTCAATTATACTGTAGCAAACTTTCCAGCTGAGCACTACATGTTAGTCATATGGGATCACGGCAATGCATGGAGGAGATCGTTTGGAGGAGCTAGGGGAGTAGCTTACGATTACAGCGACAATGACTACTTAGATGAAAGAGAGCTCATTGAAGCACTAGATATGATCAGGAGTGAAGTTGGAGTACACTTAGACATACTGGGTTTTGACGTATGCCTTGAAGCTATGGCTGAAGTAGCTTATGACGTTGGCTCAAGAGGCTATGCTGATATATTAGTGGCTTCACAAGAATACGAGCCTTTCGATGGCTGGTACTATACATGGTTTTTAATGCAGTTGATTGCTAATCCAGGGATGCCTCCAGCAGATCTAGCTAAAGCAATTGTTTCAGCATATGAATACTACTACACTGTCGTTTATCCCCTAGACTATCCAACGCTATCAGCAGTAGACTTAGTTAGCTACATAGAATACGCCGTGCCATACGTAGATTTAGCTTCAATATACATGACTTACAATGTGTACTTAAATCCAAGCATAGCTTATTCAATAAAGGAGCTGAGGGATGTATGTGATAAGACAGGTGAAGGAGAGTTCGTTGACGTAATTGACTTATTCAAGAAGCTATTAGACTATGATGGATGGCTGCAGAGTTATGACCCAAGGCCTATGCTTGCTTCTGCAATAAGCGCATTGAATAGCGCTATCATAGCCAGCTGGAGCGCCCCTGGACACCCCAATTCCCATGGGTTATCCATATACATGCCTCCAAGCGTTGACTGGTATCTAGAGGAAAGATATTGGTACTTCTATCAAACAGCTTTCCCTACTGAGACTTGGTGGGGGCTCTTCCTTGACTACTACTTCAAGGCCTTTACGCCTATGGAGGAACTGCTTGTTGAAGTAGTTGCTCCAAGCTATATTAATGTTGGCTTAAATGACTATGCATTAGTTCACGTTGCTTATGGAAATAAGATGATTGACCCAGATTCGCTAAGCGTTGAGTGCTTAATTAATGGATCGAGCATTCCATTAAGTGTAATAAAGCTTATGCCAGGCCTATACTTAGCTCTAATACCTCCACTTAATGAAGCCACTACTGTATTCATATTAGTTAAGGCAGATTACTGGTTCTTAAGTAGAACGGCTGTAGCAGCCATAAAGGTAAGCAACATTAGTAGCTCCATTGAAAGCGTACATAGAGACTTGTCGTCCAGTATATCTCAAGCGTCTAGAGAAGTTTTAACAAGCATTAATGAATCTTCAGGGCTTTTAAGAAGAGACTTATTCAACATTAACAGCTCTTTAACTGAAGCTTTTACAGCCATATTCAACGATCTTAATGCATCTATTTCAGCGCTAGGCAACTTGTTAAATGCTATTGGAGCAGAGGTAGTCAATTTAACTAACGATGTGTTAACTCTAAATACTTCAATAGGCTTAGTTCAATTAAAGCTAAGTGAAATATCTATAGGCGTAAGCAGCCTACATAATGATCTAGTTACAGTGAAGACTATTTTAGGTGAATTAAACTTAACTTTAAAGGACTTAAATACAACGCTAAGCTACTTAGGCAATGGAATCGTTGAAATAAGGACAAGTCTAGGAACAATTTATGGTGAAGTAGTAAGCGTAAATAATGGAGTGGCATTAGTGAGGACAAGCTTAGGAGATCTTTTAGTGAGAACTGACGACATACATGGGTATGTTGAAGAATTGAAAGAAAGTCAAGGCAGTCAAATGCTATCGATTTACTTGATACTGGCTTTCTCAATAATACTGCTTGTTGCAACTATATTTAATATAGCTAAAAGAAGGTAATTAATTCATTTTTTTAAACTTGATATAATTTCAATGTATTTTCTCGCTACATTAATGCAGTTAAATTTGGTAGCTTGCTTTCTAGCGTTACTGCTTAGTTCTTCAAACAACTCTTGCCTTGTTAATAATGCCTCTAGTGCATCTACATATCCATTAATGTTGCTTAAAGGCACTCTATAGCCTACAACTCCATTTAACACTATGCTTGGTGATACAGCATCTGACACTACGGCAGGTGTGCCAAGAGCCATTGCCTCTAGAGATGCATATGAGAAAGTCTCTATAGTTGATGGAAGTATGAGGGCTTTAGCATTAGCTAGCTCTCTTAACACTTCATCGCCTACTACACCTAGCTTAAACTCTATGTACTGTTCTCCACCATACTTCTTGACTAATTCCCTAGTGTAGCTTGTATCCATTCCAAATAATACTAATTTTGCATTGACCCCCCTCTCCCTCAACATTCTAACGATCTTTATTGATATCTCTGGGTTTTTCTTAGGAGTCAGTCCTATGTGTACAATAGTGTTTTCCCTAACTCCATGTCTGTATAACTTGTTGAATTCATCAACATTTATGCATACTGGTACAATGTAATCTGCTTTAACTCCCAGCTTTTCCTTCATTTGAAGCGCTGTGTGCTCTGATACAGCTATCCTTGCATCACATGATTTAAGCAAGTATTTGTGCAGATGTTTCTCAAATAAATTAACTTTCTCCTTAAATGGACCGTGGACTACAGCTACCTTAATAAATTTCTTCCTTAAGTAAACTGCTCCATTCATTACAACGCAGTCTATCCCTATTTCACTTAGAATTCTTGAGCCATCCATAAGCCAGTCGTAAAGTACTTTAGTTAAATTAATTCCTGTACCCGGTTCTCCACTAATTAAGTGAATAGGTATGTTTGAGCTACCCCAAGCCTTAACACATATATCGCTAGACATGTGGTGAGCAACTATGTGTGTTTCAATACCTATGTTCTTAAATCCCTTAGCTAACTCAAATACAAATCTATTAACTCCATACACTATGCCTAAATCCTCGCGTTGAGTAATAGCTATTCTCAAATTCAAGCCACCAGTACTGTAAGTTAATTCAGCGCCATTAATGCTATATATGTTGCTATGGCTACTTTTACGAATAGAGTGTGGTTGAGAAATGATTGCAATTTCATCCTTAATAATTGAAGATCTTGATCCAGCAGAAGCTATCGCTACTTTTAACACAGAGGCAAAAGTTGTGAGAAACCTTGAGTTAACGGCATCGCACGTTAGATACTTAATGCTCAAGGACTTAAGCTATGTTAAAATGCTTAAAGAATTAATTTCAACAACTAATGTAAGGCTTACAGCTATTCACGCTCCACTAGAGCTATTCAATGTAAGCCATGAATTAAATGCAGTTAGAAGAGCTGAAAGCTTATTTAAGCTTGCTTCACAACTTGAAGTATATTTATTGACATTCCACGTATTTCAAATAAGTCCAAGCACTGAAATGTCTACTGAAGGCATGCTTAAAGTTACTAAAGATCTAAATAAAGGAGTTTTTAAAGAACTAGACTTAATGGCTCACAACACCTTTAAAGTATTCGTTGAAAACAGCTTTCAAAGGACTTATGGATTCCTACCTATGGATTTATTAGAAATAGTTGAGGGACTTGAGAACGTAGAGGTGTGCTTTGACATCGGGCATGCTCATGCCAATGGACTTGACTTAGCTCTCTTTCATGAAGTTATTGAAGACTACGTAGGCATGTACCATGTTCATGATAACGATGGAATGCACGATCTTCATTTACTGCCTCTAATGGGGAACGTAAAGTGGGATAGCATTGTAAGCGTGATTAATAAGGATAAGCCGATAATCCTCGAGATCAGTGGTTCATCTAGGAATAAAGGCTTAATTAAGCTTACTGAAATAGTTGCTAAAGTAATTGGCCTAGCCTAGACACTGTTTTACTATTCCTCAATAGATTATGTCCTATAGGTCTTCATACCTTCGATCAGTTTTCACGCCACACGCTTTTCAACTGTTCCTCCAAGACCTCTCGCTACAGCGTTTTAGACCCTGCAGCCGGGACTTTAAAGTTCTGCAGCTCTCGGAGCATAGAGAGCATCAATACGTAGGTGAATTATAACTAAGTTCTACTTACATATCTTTAAAACATTGGAATTAAGAAAAACTAAGAAGGTAGCATCATTCGGCTCCCATACTACTCCCCCTTTATTAATAAATGAATGAGAAACTCTGGAAAGCGCCCTCTCATATTCCTTTAAGTGAGTTCATTATTTAAATGGAGTTAGAAATTCTTATATATAGGTTATGTAGAGGGTATGTGAGAGGCGCTAAGCTATGGCTGTATCAAAATACCTTGCACTATTAATTGCTGTTGTAATAGTCGTTGCCCTAGCTCTTTTACTCATATATCCACGGCTAACTACGCCTCCTACAAAAGTCCTTAAAGTAGGGACATCGCCCGACTTCCCTCCGTTTGAATTCATAGATGAAAAGGGGAATATTGTTGGAATAGACATAGACTTAGTTAAGGCCATTGCTAAAAGGCTTGGATACGAAGTCGAAGTGATTTCAATAGACTTCGAGGGACTTATACCAGCTTTATTGAATAAGCAAATAGATGTCATTGCCTCAGGAATGACTATTACTGAGGAGAGAGCTAAAGTAGTTGCTTTCACTAACCCGTATTGGGAAGCCGATCAAGCTATATTAATCGTAGTAGGCAGCGACTTTAGGCCTCAATCACTTGATGACCTTGTTAATAAGAAAGTAGGAGTTCAAAGCGGGACTACTGCTGAGCAATTAGTACATGACTACATCACTAGTACTGGAAAATCAATTGATGTAAGGAGCTACTCAAGCTATGTTTTAGCAGTAGTTGACTTAGTTAATGGAAGGCTTGACGCAGTCGTAGTTGATTCACCAGTAGCTCAAATGTTTACTAGGGAGTACAGTGTAGAAGTTTCAGCAGTAATACAGACTGGGGAGAAGTACGGCTTAGCTGTTAGAAAAGATGATGTTGAGTTACTAGGCAAGCTCAATGAAGCCCTTAAAGAATTCTTAGGCACTGATGAATGGATGCAAATAATTGATAAATACCTTGGAGGCTGAAGGGTTTCCATAAATGAACGACTTTTTAACATACATTCCAATAATACTCATGGGTGTATGGAATACTTTAATTCTTTCAACAGTGAGCTTCCTACTTGCAACACTGCTTGGGCTCCTAATGGCTTTCATTGAAGTATTTTCCCCAAAGCCTGTCTCAACTATAGTAGACTGGGTTACTAGAGTGCTTAGAGGAATACCATTACTCTTAGCACTGCTCCTAGTATTCTATGGCCTTCCTAGAGCAGGAGTAGCTCTGCCAAACATTGCATCAGCAATAATTGGTATAACAATAGTTGATTCAGGCTACCAAGCTCAACTATTCAGGGGAGCTATAGAAGGAGTTGGAGGAAGGCAGCTGGAAGCTGCTTACTCAATTGGTTTATCGAAGTGGGGTGCCTTTAGATACGTGATTGTTCCACAAGCGTTTAGAGCAGCTCTCCCAGGTTGGTTAAATGAGTTTACAATAGTCCTTAAGGACTCCTCAATAGCTTATGCAATAGGAGTCACAGAACTCTTTACACAAGCTGTTCATGTTGCTCAAGTAATCCTAGACTACCTCCAGCCCCTCATCCTTGTATCAATAGTGTACTTCAGCATGTGCTATCCACTCTCAATAGTTTCAGAGAGAGCTAGGAGGAAGCTCTTAGCTATGGGTGTAGCAGCTGTATAGTATAGGAGGGCGGTAATGCGTGAGAATAGTATTGGAAGTAAGTAACTTATGGAAGTTCTTCGGCAAGAACCCTGTGTTAAGAGGAGTTTCATTCAGCATTAGAGAGGGAGAAACTAAAGTGATACTAGGGCCTTCAGGGGCAGGTAAGTCTACTTTACTTAGATGCATAAATTTACTGATTAAGCCTGATAGAGGCAGCATAGTCTTAGATGGAGAAGAAGTCACTGCTCCAGGAGTTAACGTAGCTAAAGTTAGGAGCAAAATAGGCTTCGTCTTCCAGCACTTCAATTTATTCAATCACTTAACAGCTCTTGAAAACGTCATGCTTGGATTAATTAAAGTGAAAGGAATGAATAAAAGTGATGCATTTAAAGTAGCTAGAGAGTCACTGCTTTCAGTAGGCATAAGTGAGGATCTTTGGAGCAAATATCCTGCACAACTATCTGGCGGACAGCAGCAGAGAGTTGCCATAGCTAGAGCTATAGCTATGAGCCCCAGGCTTGTGTTATTTGATGAACCTACGTCAGCTCTCGACCCAGAGCTTATATGGGAGGTCCTAGGAGTTATGGAGAAGCTATCTAAGGAGGGAATGACGATGATTGTAGTAACGCATGAGCTGGGTTTCGCAATGAAGGTTGCCGATGAAGTGATATTCATGGATTCAGGAGCCGTTGTGGAAAGCGGCCCTCCGGAAGAAGTAATTCTTAGGCCTAAGAATGAGAGAGTTCGCAGATTCATGGAGAGAATGCAGTACGTATACTCATTGAAGTAGGGTAGAGCAATGTCTTTTGACAAATTGTTAGACTTAGTGAACTCCTATGGAAGCCTCTTACTCAATGGTTTACTAACATCCTTCTACTTAACTGTTTCATCCTATTTAATCGGCTTTACTCTAGGTGTATTGATATCTATTGCTAGAACCTATGGCCCAAGGCTTGTTAAAGCCCTCTGTCAAGCATTTGTTGAACTAACTAGAGGAACTCCAATGCTTGTCCAGCTATTCCTCATATACTATGTTTTACCTAGAGTAGGATTAACCCTAGATCCTTTGCCGGCAGCAATTATAGCTATTGGACTGAATTCAGCAGCCTATCAATCAGAGTACTTGAGGGCTTCAATGAGCTCTATAAGCTACTCACAGTGGGAAGCAGCGCTATCCATTGGGCTAACTAAGCTTCAAGCAGTTAGGGAAGTCATATTGCCTCAGTCAATTAGAATAGCTATACCAACTTTAGCAAATGAATTGATCTACTTATTCAAGTATTCTTCAATAGCTTACTTCATTACAGTCTCAGAGTTAATCTACATAAGTAAATTCATTGGGAGCAGGACTTTTCTCTATGTAGAAGTGTATTCAATTATAGCAGTAATATACATAGCGTTCTCAATAGCAGCTACTGAAGTGTTTAAATTCATTGAGAGAAAGATAGCTATTCCAGGGCTAAGGATTTCAACTAGGTTGTAAGCATGAATTTGCAACTAACGGTCTTGGAGGCTATGTAGCGAAGAGATCATCAATGAACTCCACTAGCTGCAACATTTAAAGAATATAAACCCACTGTTTATCATTTTAGATGAAGAGGGGGCCGGTAGCTCAGCCTGGAAGAGCGCCTGGCTTGCAACCAGGAGGTCCCGGGTTCAAATCCCGGCCGGTCCACTAGTGATGTCCTCCATCAATAACCATTAACTTGACTCACTTAACTGAATAGCCTAATTCTTTGCACCACGAATTATTGTTACAAACTCTTCTCGCTCTAAAGAAAGCAGCTTTTCTTCAAGCACTCCAATGGCGTAAGGACTGTTCCTGGTTTCTTTAAGTTTTTAGCGCTTTTGTAGTGATTAAGCGGAGTGCTGGCTGTATGTCTATATAGCTTCCAGATAGACTTAAAATAACTAGAGCAAGGAGCAGTAAAGTCTGCGAAGACTTCATCTCCATTGATGTCTTTAGATCATTATTTTAGTGGATTCTTAAGCTGTCAAGCGCCACGCGATAATGTTACTTAGTCTGCTCCTCAAAATCCTTCATGAGTTCTCGAACAGTGTCTACACTAACGTTAAGTTTTTCAGCTATTTCTCCTTCAGATAAACCTCTCCTCCTTAATGCAAGTATCTTTAGCTTTAGAATCTCTTTGCTTAAATCATCGTTTGAGGAACTCTTCTTACTGCTCTTCTTCCTTTTAGTGCTGCCATTTAGTGATAGTAAGCTCATGTTTAACTGTATGTCTTCTAGAGCTTCAACTTTTAATTCAACGTCCTTCAGCCTGGAGTCAAGAACCTTAAGCTTTCTCCCAAGATCTGAACTCCTTCTTTCAAGCAAAGTTATTCTCTCAAGTAAGTTAGCGTAAGTCTCTCCATACTTTAAGTATATCTTTAGTGTTGCATAAGTTTCAACAGTTACTATGCTCATAAGGCCTAGTAAAGCTATTGTAAGTAGATCCATTGGTGGCTCCCCTAACTCTAAGTAAAGTGTTAAGCTGTGCAATAATATATCTCAATGAACTAGGTATTACTATTCTTTAAGAACTCATTCTGTAGGCACAGACTTTCTGAGAATCCCTCTCTTATAGTCTATGTTATGTAAAGCTATTGTGGCAGCAGTTATATCTGCAGCTGAACCTGGGTTAATGCCCTTAGCCCTAAGATCTTTATCTAATTCTGCAACTCGCTTAAACCAGTCTTCTCCAGCCTTCTCTACTTCACATAGAGTTTCTCCAGCTCTTTCCTTAATTTCTTCAGCAATGCTGGCTCCATGCTTTCTAAACACTAGTGTATCAATGTCTTTGCTAAGTATTAATAAGTATGCTTCAACAACTGCTCTATTCCAGTTTCCATGAGTATTCAACCTATCGTTAAGGTAGTTCAATGCTTTAATAGATCTAGGATATCCTTCAATTACTTCTCTAGAGACAACGTCAACTGAAGAGCTTGCCACAAGAACTTCCCACAGCCTATAGTTACCCTCCAGTATTCTACGCTTATAGTTCTTGCTCCAGACGTTGGGGGGTCCTATTGTTCTATCGCTCCTCCTTATGTAGCTGGGTGAAGCACACCTTATGGCGCGGTATAAAGATATTGAGTCAAGAGTTGTAGAATTCCTTTCCAACACATCTCTAGCTATTGAAGCTATGCAGGAAGCTCTTACAGCACCATCCCTTAGACACTTCCCTAAAGCTATTGAGAGAGGCGACAGTAGTATCGCTATGCCTAAAATAGTGTTTGAACTACCTGTAACTTCCATGCTTTCCCTAACCATTCCATAAATAATGTCTCCAACTAAGTGCTTACCGTAAGAACCTCTATATCCCCTTAACACTCCTCTCCTAATCCATCCATGAGCTACGTGGCCTGCCACCACAAAGTCCTCAAAGAGCTTATCCACGTGATCTGAAAGCCTATGCACATTGCCTGGCTTTGGATAAGCAGATACTTCTAGTGAGATAGAGCTCGAGATCAAGGCTGTAAAGAAGTCAATGGACTTCAACTCATGCACCCACACGCTTAGTTGCCGCATAAGTTAATAAGCTTCAATTCATCGTAGACCTACTTAGATACATTGAATGAAGCTGTGGAGGAGGGATTATTGGAGGTAAGGGATATAGTGCTTGCAGGAATGAACGCTGCTCTCTATGCATTAGTAGGCTACTTAACTCACTTAGGCGTATTTGCCATTGGAGTAGGCGTAGTTAGATTCTGGCCAGCTGTATTTATACCAGCTGTGTTTTCAGTAGTCTTTTCACCAGTTGTTGGAGGTATTGGTGCAGCAGTAGGTATATTCATTAGCGACATGCTTGTGCACGGCAATGCTTTACTTAGCTTAACAGTGGGTGTTCCAGCAAACTACGTTTGCTTCCACTTAATTGGATACATAGCTAGGAGAATGGCTGGCTTTAAGCCAAGGCTAACATACGTCTCCAGCATTATTCTTCAAGCATTGCCTCCACTAGTAATTGTATTGCTATACTACATTAACTTAATTGATTTATCAATAGCTCTAACTTACTTAGTTATTTCAATAGTTAGCTTAGCTCCAACAGTAGTATCAATGACTCTTTATAAAGAGTATATTCCTCCAAGCCAAGCCGTAGCCTACACTATTGGATTAATGAGTGGTTCAGCAATAATAGGCGTAGGCCTATGGTTCTACAGCCAGTTTCTACCACTTCCAGGAGGAGTAGTGAATGCACCGCTAGCTATGGCTTTAATATGGTTTATGTGGACTTACTATACTGAAATACCATTCCTAATGATTCTTGCCCCACCAATAGTTAAGAGCTTAGAGACTAGGCTAAAGAAGTGACTGAGGCAGTAGATCATGTATTTAGTAAAAGTACCAGCAGGTCTATCCGGGTTCTTTGCACCCCATATTACTAGTGAACTAGCTACTACAGGCGCTATTGGAGGGGGAATAGTTCTAGATGAAGGAGTCTTAGTAGAGCTTGATGTAGTGAGCAGTACTTCTGAAGAAGCATTAGTTGAGAACTATATAAATGGATGCAGAGTCGAGAGCTGTATAGCAAATTATGTAGCTACTAAAATTCTAAGAGAAGCTGGCTTAGATTCACATAGAGTAATCGTTAAGCAGTTAGTGAAAGTACCTATTGGTGGAGGGTATGGTACTAGTGCAGCATCAGCTTTAGCAATATCAATAGCATTAGCTAAAGCTTTAAGGATTAGAAGGACTTTGAAGTGGGTTGCTGAAGTAGCTCATGAAGCAGACATAGTCTGTAAAACTGGATTGGGGACAGTAGTAGGGATACTGAACCAGGGTTATGGAATAGTCATCGTTAAGAAGCCTGGAGGACCTTTCTACACTGAAGTTGAGCACATACTGTTGGATAATTCAATTACTGCATTTACAGCTTTCTACAAGCCTATTAGTAAGACTGAACTACTCTCTCAACACGACTTACTAACTAGCGCCAGGAGAGTTGGATTAAGCACTCTTAAGAAGATCTTTAGAGATCCATGTCCAGAGAACTTCATGAAGAGCTGCTTAGAGTTCTCACTTAAAACTGGGCTCCTTCAGGGAGAGTTAAGGAACATAGTTTTAAATGTTAATAGGTTGCGTGGAGTAATAGGGGCTTCAATGAATATGATTGGCGAGGGACTCTATGGACTCGTTGAAAAGGAGTACTTAGATCAAGTCATTGAGTATGTTAAGAGCACTGCTCCAAGCTGGATCTATTCGTGGAGGCCAGCGAAATGCCTAGAGATCTATGTAAGGCAGGGGATGCAGTAGTATTTAAGGAAGTTTCATTCAGCTACAGCAATGGATTTACGTTAAGCGACATCTCATTCACTATACGTAGTGGAGAGCTTGCTTTAATAATGGGTCCAAATGGATCCGGTAAAACCACAGTCCTTAAACTAATGGCTGGAATGCTGAAGCCCTTAAGTGGCGACGTATACTTATGCGGTATTAACACTAAGCGAGTAAAGCTCTCAGAATTAGCGAGGTATGTAGGTTATGTGCCGCAGAACCCTTGGATGGCTTTCTTCAACAATACGGTCTTTAATGAAATAACCTACGTAGCTAAAAACACTGGCTTAAGTAAAGAGGAGTATGAAGCTAGAGTACTTGAAGTATCTACATGGCTTAACATAGCTCACTTGCTTCAACGATCCCCCTACTCGCTCAGCGAAGGAGAGGCTCGTAGAGTATCTATAGCAGCTGCAATAATACATGATCCAAGCATAGTGCTGTTAGATGAACCTACAGCGGGGCTAGACTACTTGAATAAAGTTGACTACGTCAACATAATTCAAAGAGTAGTGTTAAGGAGGGGGCGTACAGTAGTCATGTCGTCGCACGACATCGATCTATTAACGATGTTCCCTGAGGCTAAAGTAATCTTGCTTAATAATGGGAGGCTGTCGTTCAACGGCTATACAAGAGATCTTTTAAGTAAAGCCCACTTACTATTCTCCAATAATCTATTATTGCCGGCTCCTATAGCTTTAAGCGCGTACTTAAATGAATTGCTGGACATAGGTGTTGAAGGCCGTGAAGCTTCTGTTGAAGAATTAATTGAAAAAACTGTCTTAAGGAAGGATGCTATTGGTGAGTTGATCTGTCGTTAATTAAAGTTCTCACTAAAGACTTTAGCGAATTCTTTATGGCTAGAAGCAGTAGTAAATTAATGTACAGGCTTCACCCAGTTACTAAAGTAACTATTATCTTGACATCAATAGTTGTTGCATCTATTTGTCCACTAGCTTGCTTAACTGCATTCCTAGCGTTTATTGTTTCCTTGAGTGTTTTAGGAATGGAGTTCACTAAGTTCCTGAAAATAATGCGTTCGTCTCTCACGCTTGTACTAGTACTAGCTGTGTTCTCACTGATCTATGGCGTTCTCTCAGCTCGTTCACTAAGCATTATTCTAGAGGCTGGTTTTACTCAAGGAGTAATTATTGGATCTATAAAGCTTCTTCAATTAATGCTCTCATTTGCAGTGCTTTTTTCAACAACGAGGCCTCAGTCAATAGTGAGGACGTTAAATAAGGTTGGAGTGCCGTATAAGTATGCATACATATTAGTCCTAGCAATTAGATACATGTCTGTGCTAATAAGTGACTTCCAGGAGATATACGACATTCAAGCTATCAGGGGCTTGAGGATAGATGCTGGCAGTATGCTTGCGAGAATCAGGAGCACTCTATCACTATTCATACCGTTGATGGTTGCATCAACTGATAGATTAAACGACATGTCAATAGTGCTTGAAGTAAAGTGTTTTGGATTAAGCAAGCGTAGAAGCTATGCATTCACTGAGAAAGCTAGCTTAATGGATGCCATAGTCATAGCTTTAACACCATTAATAGTTATAAGTCCTTACTTAGCTCTTAACTTAGTTAAGTAACTGAATTCCAGTTAACTTCCCAAAGTTCCTTAAGCTACACGTAGTCCTAGGAGAATCGAGATTGTGAAGGGCTGGGAGTATATGCTCTAAAGATGGAATATCTATTTCTTTAAGGACTTTAACTTCAACTTAAAACGTGTGGAGAAACTGCTTCCAGGAATAAAGCCTGTAGTCCTTGATCCTAATCCCTTCTACCTAGAAATAGTTGGCTCTTTCTTCTAAAGCCGTTTACTTAAGGAACTTCTATGCCCATGGACTGCCAGCCTCCTAAGCAATTCTTGATCTATGGAGGTTGCAGCACTCTACTTAGAAGTTTCTACAGAAAACTTCCTTTAGACACTCTATTACTTCACTCTCACTAATGGGCCTTAGCCTTGACTTAAGCAATCTGCAGTACTTTATGTGTGGAGGTTCTTTTACTCCATAATCCTCTATATTGACTCTGCTTAGAAGCTCTATGGGATCTCCATAAGCTATTAAGCGTTTATTTAACAACAGCATTTTAGTTGCATAGCCAAGCACATGGCTTAATTCATGTTCTACTACTACTATAGTTAAGCCTAAGGCTTTCCAAAGGTCTTTAAGAGTGATGTAAAAGTCCTTCTTAGAGGCTGGATCCATGTGGGAGCACGGTTCGTCTAATAGCATGATCCTTGGCTTCATAGCTATTATTGAAGCTACCACTACTCTCTGCAACTGACCCATTGAGAGTTCTGATACAAGCTTTTTCCTAAGGTCTTCTACTCCTAAGAGGCTTAAAGCCCACTTAACTCTATCCTCTATAATAGAGGGATCTAAGCCCATGTTTTCCAGGGGAAACGCTACTTCCTCTTCTACAGTTAAGTTGAATACTTGGTTAACTGGATTTTGTAGAACTATTCCAATAGTGCCTGCAATGCTTCTTACGCCTCCTTCTAAAACGTTAACTCCATTAACATACACACAGCCTTTAATTCTTAAGCCACTTAAATAGCTGGCGCCCCCCGAGATCGTTCTTAGTAGAACCGACTTCCCTCCACCACTAGGCCCTGTTACTACAACATACTCTCCACACTCTACTTTAAATGAGACGTTGTCAATTATTCTCTGTCCTTCTGCTTCAATAACTAGGTCTTCAACTTCAATGCAGTAGCCCAAGCGCTACACCGATCTAGGGGATGTAGTATGGGCTAATTAAGCGTAATGATTGAAGGAGTCATGAAAGCTTAAGGCAGACTATAGCTATATGCATGAATGCTGGTAAGCTTAGGTGATATAGTGAAAGTAGTGTCTACAGTGGATCTACGGAAGGGGAGTGATGAGTGTGTAGCTTATCCATTTGTAAAGCTAAGGAGAGAGGTGCGTAAGCTAAAGAGTGGAGAAGCTCTAAGAGTACTTGGGGATTCAACTATAGTTCCTCTTAAGACGCTAAAGGCTCTTGCTGAAAAACACAACTTAGTGATACACATTGAGAATTACTCAAGTAACTTCTACTCAATAATTCTTGAAAGAGTTTCTTAACAACTTACTTCTACCTTCCTTAACTTAAAGTAAGTTTAAATGACGGATTGCAGAGATATCTATGGAGGCAGAGGGATCTCGAAGTATTTCAATAGGTGTATATTATGAGGGGGTTTAGGGATAGAGACTTCATTGAGTCAACAGAGGGTCTTTTCTTCTGCGTTATAGGTAACGTTCATCCTAGGGATAGAGTAATAGCTTACCTCAAGTATGTGCCTCAACTGAAGTCTACAGTGAGAGTCAAGTGGTCTAGGCATGGAGTAATGTACGGTAGGATACTGCCATACTATAGCGCTATGGGAGTTGGGAAAACCATGGAGTTTTTAAAAGAGTATTACCCAAGCTACATAGTCTTCGATAAATATAGATCTATTGAAATGATTGAAGTTCCAAGAGATAGAGTAAAGCATCACTATAGACCTGAGGAAAGACTCATGGAGATACTTGTAGAACCCATGGATCCATTGGAGGAGCTGGCTAAAGAACTTGTATCTAAGCTATCTAGTGAAGCAGGAGTAAGCTTAAGTGATTTCGGCATAACTGGCTCACTACTCTTAAAAATACACAACTTAGCTTACTCAGACATAGATGTAATAATTTATGGAAGAAGTAGTTCACTTAAGCTTAGGGAAGCATTAAAGGAGCTTTACAGTAATGAGGATTCAGGATTCTCCCTTCCAAAAGGTGATGTTCTTGAAGCTTGGGCGAGTGACATAATTAAGATCCATCCATTAACTCTCCGTGAAGCAATGCTGCTTTACAGCAAGTATAAGTGGAATAGAGGGTTGTATAGGAATAGGCAGTTCTCAGTGCACCCAGTTAAGTTAGAGCATGAAGTTAGTGAAGAATGGGAGCAGAAAGTCCATAAGCCACTTGGAGTAGTTGAAGTAAGAGCTAGAGTAGTCGACTCCTCTGACTCAATATTTATGCCAGCTACATACTTAGTTGAAAATGCTAAAGTAATTGAAGGAGCTAAGCCTACTAAGCCTTTAACAAGGATCGTGAGCTATGAAGGCTTATACATAGACTTAGCAGAGCCAGGGGATGAAGTTATTGCTAGAGGCAAGCTTGAAGAAGTAGAAGATCATGGGGCCGGAGAAGAGTTTTGCCAAGTAACTATAGGTACTTTTGAAGCTGGGGGAAGAGATTACTTAAAGCCATTAAAATGGTTTAGTTAGTAAAATCATGCTTTACTTACTTTAAGGCTGCTCGAGCTCTCCTCCTTAGCTAAATCCTCAGCTATAATAAGATCTTTATAAGTATTCACATTTAAGAACTCCTTTACAGGGTTTTGCGAGAGAGCGTATGCGCTTACATAAGTTACATTTAAGTACTTCAGTATTGAGCGAGCACTCTTCTCCCCCATTGAAATAGATCTGTCTATTGCTCTTAACAGGGGTTCTCTTAAGTAAAACGCGATAGTTGGTTCAACAAATCCCCCCGGCCACATCGGTACAACTGCTTCACATCCCTCACTTAGAGCTAAGTTCATCTTTAAGAATGCTCTGTGAGTAAGAAATGGTGTATCTGAAGGCACTACTGCAATCCTTAACTCCCTCGACTTTAATGCTCCAGTGTACATAGCTGCCAGTGGGCCCTCTATTGAGAGGACATCTATGGCGTACGATATATTGAGATCTCTATAGATTGTTTTAATGCTTTCTGCCAGTAAGTTCTTCTGCCACTCTTCTCTAACAACTACTATGACTTCTTTAAAGAATGAAGCTAGGTTTTTAAGTACGAGCTCTATTAAGTACTTTCCTCCAACTCTTAGGAGGGGCTTATACGCCTTAAGCCTATCCCCTCTTCCGCCAGCCAAGACAACTAAGCTTGCGTCAAAAATCATTAACTCAACCCACTAATACTCTGTAGCTGCATATGGTATTTAATCTTGCTAAAACACATTTTTAACGGTGCATTGCTGTGGCTAAGCTACTTATAACTATATGGCGCTTAGATGAATTAAATGAAGCTCTCCATGGAGGAGCAGATATAATTGACGTTAAGGATCCATCTAAGGGGAGCCTAGGATTACCCGATCTTGACGTAGTTAGAGAAGTAGTATCAAGTGTTGGTGGGCTGAGAGAAGTCAGCATGGCTATAGGGGATTTAAGTGAGTATAGTGATTCATTAAAGTACATAGCTTATGCAGCTGCATTAACTGGAGTAAGCTATGTAAAGGCCGGCCTAGCTTCAGGCAACATAAGTAAGTGCTTGTTGATAGCTTCAGAAGTCTCTAAGCAAGTGAACTACGTAAGTAAGCCCAGACTAGTTCTAGCTGGATACGCTGATTACTCTAGGTCTGGATGCATTGAGCCTCTTGAAGTAGTTAGGTTAGCAAAGGAAGTAAAAGCCCACGGAGTCATGATTGATACATTAATAAAGGATGGAAAGAGTACATTCAACTTCCTCTCAAGAAGTTACTTGGAAGAGTTCATTGAAGAAGCAAGAAAGCTCAACTTACTGAAAGCAATAGCAGGAGGCCTGAGGAGAGAGCACATAGCTGACTGCATTAAGTTAGGCTTCGACGTTATAGGCATAAGGGGAGCTGCATGTGAGGGAAGTAGAGTGGGTAGAGTATCTAGAGAACTAGTGGCTGAATTAAAGAACGCACTTCTCACTTACTCAGGGAGAATGAGTGTATAGAGCCCTTCTCTAGAGTAAACTATGTCGTCGAGAATCCACGGCTTAAGCCCATTGAATATAGCAACTCTTAAGCAGTATTCCCTAGCTAAGTAAGCAGCGTATCCATCCACTACATCCTGATCCCGAGGAACATCACTTGCCTTCAGCAACTTAATTAAGTAACCACCAGGTCCCATTAATCCATCCACTACTTTACTTAATGCAACTATGTCAGCCCCTATGAGGTACCCTACGTATATAGCTATAGAGTCGCTTGTCACAGACCAAGTTTTAGGCAACTTATCTGACTTCCTTAAAATCCTATAAGGCATTAGCAGCGGAACACTGCCTTCATAGAAGGCTTCATAAGCTTCATCCACGCTCTCTACAGGCTTTAATGATTTATGCAAGCTGCTGAGGTATATTCCGTAGACCTCCATGGATTTTACAGCCATCCAATGGGCTACTTCATCGCTAAACCCTAAGCTGCCTTGAAGGCTTCTAACAAGATCTGCAAATACGCTTCCACCGGGCACTAATATGACTAAGTGTTCTCTAATGTAGGAATAAATCTTATTTAACAGTTCCCTTGCTTTATCAGGGTATGCTACTAAATTGCCACTAATCTTTACAACAATTTTCCTCAATTCAGTGAGCCTCACTTAGAACTTTGTCTAAAGCCATTAATGCTGAAGCATAGGCAGGCAGCACGCTTGAGACTTGTTGGCTAACTAACTTATCTACATTAATGAACTTGCTGAAGCCAGCTCTCCTAGCTGCTTCAACAGCTAAGTGCTCGCCTATTCCAGCAGTTACTACAGTGAAGTCATTTAAGTCTACATTCATTGATGCAATCCACGTCCTTACCTGCATTAGTGCTTCAAATACTCTGAATACTTGTGCTTCATAAATGTATCGAGCTAATTCAATTACTTCACGCACACTCATCATATCTGCATCAGCGCATGGAACTCTAGATAGTCTTTCAACTGCTTCCTCTATGGATACACCCCTTCCATCAGCTGTCTCAGTTGTATAGCTGCTGCTATCAATGTATCCAAGCAATAAATGTACGTCTCCAGTTAATGCAAATCTCTCTGAGGAAACTCTAGTTAGGAATCCTTTGTATGGTACTTTATCTACAATTGTTGCAACATTCCCCCTCAATACGCCTGTGTAGACTAGTTCGCCGTAAGTTAATTTCTCTGGGTCAGTATATCCACGCACCATTATTCTTCCATTCACTAAAGGAATTACAGTAGTTGTAGTGCTGCCTACATCTATGAGTATAGCATTAGTGATTCCACGTGTAGGCAGCTGCTTCTCAAGTAGCCAAGCTGTTGCAGCCCAGTTAGATGCAGCAACCTTTAAGTAATTAGAGACCGCTCTACGGCTATCCACAAGGCTCATTTCAGTAGTTACGTAGAAGTTTGATAGAGAGTCATGAAATGCCTCATCTACACTCTCTACAATTACTTTAACTCCCTCACTCTTAACTCTAAACGCATCGCTAAGCTCAGCAGTCATGCATGCTCCAACGTAGTACTTGCCTGACTCTAAGTCTAGTGAGTGTTTAAGCTCCGCTAACTTTCTACCAATAGATCTTCCTCCATGAATCCACACAGGGAAGTAAATCCTAAGTACTCTCTCCACAGTTACTTCACTATCCTTAAAAGAGATCTTTACTGCCTTAATGTTTGCTCCACCAATATCGAGTCCAACAATATCCAACTCGATTCCTCCTCAGCTAGCTATCGCCTCTAAATAGTTAATAACGTTTATTCAATATGATGTTACAGAGGCGTAACTAATGGAGATAGAAGTAATACCAGTAATTGATGTAATGAGTGGTTTAGTTGTTCACGCAATAGCTGGTAGAAGAGAACTCTATAGGCCTCTTACAACTAGCTCCATATGCTCGAGCCCTGAGCCCAGGGAAGTTATCGATAGTTTATGGAGGCTGGGGTTTAGGAGAATTTATATAGCAGATCTTGATTCAATAATGGGCCGTGGAAGCAATGAATGGGTAATTGATTTAGCCATAATGAAGGGCTTTAGAGTTCTAGCAGACTTAGGTAGAAGAAGTATTGAGCTTATTGATGGAAATCTCATAGAGTACGTTATTGGAACAGAGTACTTGGATTATCCAAGTGAAGTAAGATTAGTTAAGAATAGAGCTATGAGCATTGATATCTATGGAGATAGAGCAATCTTTAGAAATGCCAGTGTACCTTTAGAAGAAGCTGTAGTAGAAATTGTAAAACTAAGTCCATCAAAGATCCTCTTAATAGACTTAAGTAGAGTTGGTACACTAACTGGTTTAAACACAAAGGCAGTAATGTTAGTCAAAGAAGTATTTAAAGGCGAACTAATTGTTGGAGGAGGAGTAAAGAGTGAGGAAGACGTATTGTACTTAAAGTCGCTTGGAGTAAGCGGTGTACTAGTTGCTACAGCTATTCATAAGGGAACTATAGTGAAAGCTCTATACTAAGCTCTACTAAGGAAATCTTTTAACTCTTACCCTAAAATCATATACATGGTGATGCTATGTTTAAGTTTAAGGTTGAGCAAAAAGTCTTTGAAATAAGTGGAATTAGAATTGGGGGTTCAAGAAGCGAGAACCCCCCAGTACTCATAGGCTCAATATTTTATCATAAACACAAGTTAGTTAAAGATGAGAAAAAAGGAGAGTTTGATAGAGAGGCAGCTGAGAAACTAATAAAATCTCAGGAAGAGGCTTCAGATAAAGCAAAGATCCCTGGTTTAATTGATGTAGTTGCTCAATCTCCGGAAGCTGTAGTTAACTACATGGACTTCGTATCTAAAGTAACTGATAAACCATTCCTAGTTGATGTTTCAACTCCTGAAGTAATGAAGGCTGCATTCAGTTATGCTAAGGAAGTTGGCTTACTAAATAAAGTGATCTTCAATTCACTAACTCCTGGATCAAAGGATGAAGAACTCAACATACTCAAGGAGTATGGAGTTAAGTCAGCAGTACTCCTCCTTTACACTAATAAAGTTATGAGTGTAGATGCTAGAGTAAATGCTTTAAAAGAACTACTTGTTAAAGTTGAAAAAGCTGGTATAACGGCTCCACTAATAGATACTTTTGTAATAGATATACCAAGTCTATCGGCTGCTTCAAGAACAATAATTTACGTAAAGTCAACTATAGGCCTCCCATGCGGTTGTGGAGCTCACAACGCTGTTTCACTAATGAAGAAGAAGTTTAGGGAAACCTATGGAGACGAAGGCTTGAGAGCAGCTGAACTAGCGTCAAATATGACTCCAATAGTCTTGTCAGCGGACTTCGTGCTCTACGGACCTATAGAGGCTTGTAGGGAAGTGTTTCCAGCTACATACGTAATAACTACTTCCTATAAGTACTTAGCTAAAATGAGGGAGCCGCTAATAGAACTTTAGTTACTTTTATTTTTGCAAACTCTTTCAAACGCTCCTCATCGATTCAACAATGATTTGATCAGCGTAAATCTTTTCACATCTTTATGGGGTATTATGAGAGCAGATGAGAATTCTTCATTGAAGTATGGGTCTGCTGAAAGCTCTATGTATTCAACTCTTCTAGCTATTCTTTCCGCCTCAGATCTAGCGTCAACTGATAGCAGAGCCATGTCTGCTCCCATAATTGCCGTATTTCCAACAAACCTTACCTTATCGTCTGGGACGTCGGGTATGATGCCAATGATCCTAGCGCTAAAGGGATTTATGTGTGTTCCAAAGGAGCCAGCAACTATTACTTCACTAATATCTCCTTCACTCAACCCCCTCCTCCTCATTAATACTGATATCCCGGCATATATGGCTGCTTTAGCTAACATTACTTCATTAATGTCCTTTTCTGAGACAACTATGTCCTTTCCTATGGATGTCTCATTACTCCACGCAATTACATATTCCCATCCATTAACGCCCTTTCTAAGCCTCTTTAATCCATGGTCTCTCCTAAACTTTCCACGGGAGTCTATGAGGTTATTTCTATAGAGTTCAGCCACTATGTCTATTATTGCTGAACCACATATTCCTCTAGGCTTTACGTCTCCTATAACTCTATACTCAACTTCTCCATCACTACTTATGCTTACTTCCTCTATTGCTCCACTAACTGCCTTCATTCCATGCCTTATATGAGCTCCTTCAAGTGCTGGACCCGATGGAGCTGAGCAAACAAGCATTCTTTCAGAGTTTCCTACAAATATCTCGGTATTCGTCCCTATGTCAAGTAGGACTACGTTGTCTTTCCTATCCAGTATTCCTGTTGCTAATGCATCTGCTACAGCATCTGCACCTACGAATCCAGCTATTACAGGTAGAGTAGTTACTACAGCTCCAGCACTACCCTTTATCCCAAGATCTCTTGCTTTAATGCTAATGGACTTTCCAATTACGGGCGTGAATGGCGATGCACTTAAGTGCTTTGTCTTTAGTCCTAGGAGGAAGTGGTGCATAGCAGTATTTCCTACAATAACTATTTCATATACTCTATTGATGTTTACTCCAGCTTGCTTACAGACGCTCTCTATTAGTTCATTGATTGAGTTAATTAATAGGGATTGCAGAGTCCTTAAACTATCCTCACTAGTGTTTGCAAAAGTCATTCTAGATATAATGTCTTCGCCATACGCTAACTGAGGGTTTTCAGAAAGTCCTACGGCTCTTACTTCACCAGTAGTTAAGTCAACTAAGTGTACAACTATTTTAGAAGTACCTACGTCTACTGTTGCTCCATAGGATTCACTAAGTGTATTGCCTGGCTCAACAGATATTATCTCCCCATCCCATAACACACTAGCTATATCCCAGTTGCTTTCCCTAAGCACAGTAGGTAAGCTCTTTAAAACTTCATAGTCTACTTCAACTTCATCTACATTAGCCACAGCCTTCAATGAGTCTACGAGTCTATCTAAGTCAGGCCTTTGATCGTGTAACGTAGGAGGGTGAAGCCGTACTTTAATCTTCTTAACTAATGGCTTTAGCTCAACTTCCCTCATGAACCCCTTTGTTACAGCCTTTCTTTCACCAGTTCTAACTCTACTCTCAACAGGAATGTATATGGTTACATCACTGAAGGCTCTTGCTTGACATGAGAGCCTGTAGCCAGCTTTAACTTCACTATCCTTTAAATGCCTTACTTCTGATTGAGACAGCTCGCTTAACTTACTGTATCCACTAACTACAACTACTTTACATTTTCCACATGAGCCAAATCCGCCGCACAGTGAAGCTATGCTTAATCCAGCTAATCTAATTGCATGAAGTAGAGTTGAACCTTCACTGACTTCAACTCTATTGCCATAAGGCTCTATAGTTACCAATACCACGCTAACTACACCTAAAGTCCACGCACATCAATAACGTGTTTAGGTAAATTAAGCTATTTAAAAAAATACTTACGTTAAGCAATTGATAGCCTAAGTTTGTTGTCAAAAAATTACTAGTATGTACCGCACTTCTTTAAAGCATCTATAGCAGCCCTTAAGTTCTCCGGCTTTGTTTCATCAGGTACTCCTGAAACACCGCTTCCACTAAATATGAAGCCCCCGGGTTCCTTAACTTCATTTAAGAGCTTACACGTTTCTTCATATACTTTCTCCGGTGTTCCAAGTATGTACAGTGATGGCGGGAGGCCTCCCATGACTATGACGTGGTTTCCTAAGACTTTTCTAACTCTCCTAAGATCGGCTCTCTCAAAGTAAGCTACTACACTACCCCTAGGTAGTTCAAGAAGTGTCTCTAGGAACGGCGTGTAGTCGCCTTCAAAGAAGATCCATGGGATAGCCCTAGAGTTTATGAGGTCTACAACTACTTTCTTCAATGGCTCCCAGTAGAATTCTTTGAAGAGCTTTGGAGGAATCATTTCATTCAAGTGCAGTGGTATGAATACCAGCGGCGTCTTTATGTCAAATAACGCTAGGGCTTCAGGCGGTAAAGAAATACTAATTTTACTCCACTCAGATATCAGTGAAGTAAGAGAGTTTAAAGCAGCCTTAACTCTACTTGGATACCTATAGAGATCTGTGAGAGTGTGCGTTACATGCCTTAAGTAATCAGCTATGAAGTCGAGTGGTGCATAACTGAGTCCAATGGGGTACAAAGGATATCCAAGCTTCCTTAAGTTAATAAGCAAGCTCATGAAGACTGAGGCGAACTTACTTGACTCACTTCCAAACTTAATTAATGCTCCATATGCTTCAGGTGAAGCAGGCTCCTTAAGAGCTCCATAGGCTCGTGGAATAAGCTTCCTTGCAAGGAAGCTTACAGGATCTGTTGCGAGTTCATCATACTCATCAACCTCCATGAATTTTCCGCCGAGGAATTGAGCTGGAGCACTGGGTGGAAGCTCTTTCCCAGGCCACTTAGTATACTTATCCATCAATATGTCGTGGAAAGCCCTCGCTATAGTGAATACATTTACAGCTAAATCGGGGTATATTTTAGTGAAAATAATGTTTAATGGAAGCGTCATGCCTGCTCCAGGCAGTGCTAAGCCAACAGCATCGAAGTCGAAGTCTTGGTAAACTCTTAACACTGCTTCACTAAACTTCTGATAATCTAATGAATATTCAGCGTAGCTTAAGCCAACGTATCTAGCTGGAAAGTAGTGAAATAATGGTAGGAATGGCACTCTATCAGGCCTTAAGCCCCTTAAAGCTTTCTCAAACCTATCCCTCCTCTCACTGAGGAGTTCTTCAGGGGACTTCCTCCCTTCAATCATTTTCCGCAACTCTATAGATTTAGTTGAAAGAAGAAAAACTATGTGTTTAATGAATACTACTTCCTATATTCACCGTACTTCAACACTGCATTTATTAAAGCCCTTAAGTTAGCGTCAGGTACTTCAGCAGGTATTTCAGCGACGCTAGGACTTACTACAAATCCTCCTTCAGGAGCCACATCCATAATGAGTTCTCTTACATAGCTATCTATTTTCTCAGGAGTAGCTTGTTGTAGCAGTGGTACAGGTATTCCTCCAGCAATGCATGTATGTCCTTTTAAGACTTTTCTAACTCTCCTAATGTCGGCTCTTTCAAATACTCCAATCCCCCACCCCTTAGGTAGCTCAAGGACTGTCTCTAAGTGAGGCGTATGATCTCCTTCAAATAACACAAAGGACTTTATCCCATTATTGTACAACTCCACGATCACTTTCTTTAAATACGGCCAGTAGAACTCATTGAAGAGCTTTGGAGAGAGCATTTCATTGAGGTGGAGCGGTATGAAGGCGTACTTTGCTCCAACAGGCTTTAAAGCTAGTGCCACTTTAATTATTGGTTCAACAAGTACTTCAGTTGCTTGCTTAACTCTATCTGGATACCTACGTAGATCAATCATTACGTGAGTAGGATGCCTTAGGAAATCCCCTATAATGTCTAGTGGAGCGTATGCAAACGTTACTGAAAGCGATGGAGCTCCTACTCTAGCTAGCTCAACACCCATGCCTATCAATGCATTGAAGTAGTCTTTAGCAGCCATACCTAGCTTAGCTAAAGCAGCATATCTTGTGACGCCGGGCTTACTCAAGTTTACGCAGACTCTTGGTAGAAGCACTTCATTTACAAAGCCCACTGGATCCTCAGTAAATTTGCCGTACTCCTCTGGACTCATGAATTCCCCGCCTATGAATTGAAATGGCTTATCTTCACTTAACTCTCTCCCAGGCCACTTAGTATACTTGTCTCCAAGAACGTCGTGCATAGGTCCAGATAGGAATCGGACGAATGGAGCTAAGTCAGGGTGGTTTGAGAAGGCTAGTGAAAGAATGAATCCTTCAGCTGCTGGCACTGCAATAAATATGTCTGAGGGGAAGTCTTGGAATGCTCTTGAAACAGCCTTTTTTGTAACATCGTAATTGAAGTATATTTCACTTAACTTATAGTATTTTCCAAGTAAGTGGCCGCATGTGAAAAACATTAATGGAACTCTATCGGGTTCCTTTAGTTCAACTGCTTCCTCAAATCTCTTAAGTCTTTCCTTAGCGACAACCTCGGGTTCCTTCAATTGTCTCTCTCTAACTTCATCTACTAGCTCCTTCAATTCCTCTACCTCTTCTCTCTTATCCACTCCATCATTTTCTTTACTCCTGTTGCTGCATCATTTGTCCATGCATCTGCTCCACTATACTCCTTAGCGTACTCATCTACTCTTCCTCCACCAATGATTATCTTTACTTTATCTCTAAGGCCTGCTTCCTTTATTGCATCAACAGTTCTCTTCATAGACTCTATTCCAATCGTTATTAGACATGACATTCCAACTATGTCTGGTTTGTACTGCTTTATTGCTTCCACGAACTTTTGTGGAGATACATCTACTCCAAGGTCTATTACTTCAAATCCAGCTGCTTCAGCCATAGTTACAACAATGTTCTTGCCAATATCGTGAATATCTCCTTCAACAGTTCCTATGACGAGCCTACCTAAGACTTCTCTAGTTTTCCCAAGCTCTCTAAGCTTTGGTCTAACGAGCTCCGAGATCTCCTTCATTATTTCTCCAGCCATTACTAAATCTGCTATAAAGAACTCTCCTCTCTCATACTTTTCACCTATTTTTTCAGCAGCTATTTTTAATTCATCAAGTATCTTTAATGGGTCTTCTCCTTCACTAATCCTAACTCTAGCTAATTCAATAGCTCTCCTTTCATCAAGTTCAAGAATGGAGTTTATAAATGCTTCACTAACAGACATGAATTTACCACCCATTATATATATTTCGATATGTATACTATGTATTTCACTATAAAAGCTTTACTCAATATATGGATACCCTAGCCATATATTCTCTACATATTGCTAATTTAAAGAGCTTGAACTTCAGCATTCTCTTATTGCTATAGCTGGAGTCTATGGAGCTACGATTCATTTAGGGTTACTTTTAGAGTTGATTTCTCGCAGATCATGGAAGTCGTCTATAGAGGTATTGGTGGAGGTGGAATTCCAGTTACTGGCTTAGGGAGTTCTTCAGGTATTGAGAAGAATGCTATTATCTGCAGTATTAACGCTATGATCAATATGAATACTCCAACAAATACTATTAGAGCAGCAGCACCTATTAGGTAGAGTAAGCCTACTGTAGAGAACATTCCTACGTTTAAAGCATTGGAAATAGATCTATAGCTCTTCCTCAGAAATACAGCTGCTATAGTAGCTAGTGCAACAAGGATCAGCCATGATATAATTATTCTCCCTATGAATGCCTCAATTAAGGCATCAGGATCTCCTCCCTCCATAACTATTCTAATAACTTCTAAAATAGCTGTAGCTCCAGCAACTAGAAATGCTGCAACTCCAGCCATGGATAGCAGTAGGAATATTAAATAGTTCCTGAATATTGATGGAGTCGCAGTGACTTTGGATAAAGTATATATAGCTATTGTGACTAAGGCTAATCCAATTAAGGCTATTATATAGCCGTATGGTGCAATAAATAACAGCATTAGAATTGAACCTATTCCTCCGTAAAGCCTTGCATCCCTTAAAGTAGCCACTAGGTAGACACCCAGCGTAATTCTGAAATATAAAATAAAAAATCTTTACCTTAAACAAGTGGAGTAAGTAATTCTAGAGACCCATTAGCTATGAAGCGATGGAAGTAAAGACAGCAAGCCGCAAACTAATGAATAGCTCTGAAGGAGCTGGAAGTAAGCCAGGGCTTTATAGAGGTATAGGGAAAAGGTCTCTGCTTTATAAGTTTTTATGAAAATAGGTATGTTTTGGTGAAACACATGCCAGGACTTCCATCTAGAATGAAATTGATTACTGTTAAAATGCCTGAAATATACGTTGAAGGACTTGATGAATTAGTTAAAACAGGTAGGTATAGTAGTAGAAGTGAGATAATAAGAGTTGCTATAAGGGATTTATTGAAGAAGGAGCTTTGGATGATTGAAGGAGAGTAGTTTCTTAAGCACTCCTAAGTAAACCAATTATTAATTTATACAATGGCTCACTAGTTGAGAGCCTTCTATAGCTTAGAGGGGGGTTAAACCAAGGCATAACAGTTCTTAGATCCTCAAGCTTTACTGAATGCTTGTACATTCTTGGGTTAACTACTTCAATAGCCATTGCCTCCCTAGATCCAGCTATATAGCTCCAATCCTCTCTATTAATTCCGCTCCCCTCTCTATAAGCAATGCTCCAAACGTATTTAGGACTTCCATAAAATACTTTGCCAGCCGTAAATTCGCCTACAATTGCCTTCACTCTACCTGAGACGTATAGGACTACTAATGATCCTTCGTCAATCCTGCCGCTAACAACTCTCCTCAACTCATACTTCTTTTCTCCAGCTAGTATTTTGTAAGCATACTTAGGCTTAATGCTCATTAAATATGCATTCAAGTCATTCACCAAGCTCGCTAAGTTTATTACAGTACTTGGTAAATAAGTGAGTTAGATGGAGAAGGTTGGTATTACTGAAGAGTGATGAGTGATACCAGGGCTGACTAACTCAAGGTGCAGTAGAGTTGAGTGAAGTAGTAAGTGAAGGATCCATAGTGCTACTAGTTATTGATAGAAAGAGGAGGTTTTTAATTAGAGTTGAGAGGGGGAGAATTCTTGGAACTGATAAAGGCTACATAAATCACGAAGAATTAATAGGCTTAGAATACGGCTCAATAATTAAAACTAGCCAGGGGCATAGAGCCATAGTTCTTAAGCCAATGCACTACGACTACATCCATGGGTATAGGAGAGTTACACAAGTAGTATATCCAAAGGACGCTAGCTACATGATCTATATGTCTGGCATAGGGCCTGGATCAATAGTAGTAGAGGGAGGGGTTGGAACAGGTTACTTAACTACATGCTTAGCTAGAGCAGTAGGGGAAAACGGGGCTGTCTATGGATATGAAGTAAGAGAAGAATTCTTGAATGCAGCCATGGAGAACTTAGCTCTAGCTGGATTACTCAATAGAGTTAAGCTAAAGCTCAAGGACATTAGAGAGGGCGTAGATGAAGAAGGAGTAGACGCTGTATTTCTAGACATACCAGACCCCTGGAACGCTATTGAAAGCTCGTATAAGGCATTAAAGCCATCGCATCCACTGCTAATCTACATTCCAACGATAAACCAAGTTGAGAAAACAGTCCTAGCACTTAGAAGACATGGAGGCTACTGTGATGTAAGAGCAGTAGAAGTAATGCTTAGAGAAATAAGTGTTGAAGAGGGGGCAACAAGGCCTGCACAAATATCAATAACGCACACAGGCTACATAGTTTATGCTAGAAAAATACTTAAAAATACTTAAGAATAGCTTAAATTGCTAAAAGCTCCTTAACAAGGCTTTTAAGTAATTAAAAGCTAAGTCTCACCAATTACATATAAGTATATTGTGTGAGTTAAGTTGTTTTCATCCCTTACATCAACTATAGCCTTTGGACTCCAGCCGGGGATTCTGAATTCATGTGACACAACTCTTGCACCAGCTCTCAGCTCTCTCTCAAGCTTAGGCCTAAGCTTTTCGTTTACACTTGTAAGCAAGAACATTGTTACAATAGTTGCTTCACTAATGTCTGCTTCAAACATGTCTCCGTGAATAATCCTTATTTTATCGTAGAGCCCCGCTGCCTTAGCGTTTTCAATGGATTCCCTAACTTTATCCTCCCTGATCTCTACTCCAACAGCTTTCCTAACGTTAAACTCTCTTACAGCTGTTATAAGTATTCTTCCATCGCCGCAGCCTAAATCATACACTACATCGCTGGGCCCTGCTCTAGCTAGCTTAAGCATTTCTCTTACAACACTAATTGGTGTTGGAACGTATGGTACGAGTATTCTTCCAATAAGAGCCATCTTAGGTCACTCACTACTAAGTATTCTCAGCTTACTTAAAGCTTCTTCTCTAGCCTTACTTAAGTCTGGCTGAAGGAGTTCATTGAGGGGCATTTTTGAGAGAAGCAGTATATAGCCTCCATCATCTAGCTCCGCAATTAGCTGTGGAGCCCAAGCCATTCCGAATTCATCTGTTTCACCGTGCTCAATTAAGAACACGTAGTCTTCTTCTCTAACTTCTTTCTCAACACTTAGCTCTGACGATAGATCTTCAGTGAGCTTCACCCACAGGCTGTGGTATGGGTGATGTACTGCAGTAACGAGAATAAGCTTTCTCACTTTAGCCAAGCCTAATTACACCTCCACGCTTTAATGAACTAACCTCAGGAATAAAAACATATCTAGGTAATTGAGCTCTTAAGGACTTTTAAAGGTTTATAAATGGGTTGGCTCAATTAGTTAGAGTAGGCGGCCTCTATGACTAGTGAATTAAGGGAGTTTAATTCAATTGAGGAATTCATTAAGTACATTGATTCAGCTCTAGACAATTACAGGAGGAAGCTCGCTGAGCTCCTTAGATTAATAGAAGACGCTAGAGTTAGAGCTGGACTGGAGTCAAAGCTCTCAGAGTACTTAGCTAAACTCACTGGGAGTAAAATTGAGGGAGTGAGTGGTTTAATTGATTTAAAGATAGTTAAAATTGCATTAAGCCCATCCCCAAAGGTGGAAGTTCCAGCACTAGAGCAGCTTGCTGAATCAATTAATAATAAAATTACTTTACTTCAATCACTTAAGAAGAGCCTTGAATCAGTTGCTTCAGCAGATATTTCAGCAAAGCTTAGCGTCATAGTAATAGATGACTTGCCTAAGTACATATTTCTAAAACTCTAAAACCTTTAGTTTAAAAACAACTTGTTTTAACGCCTCTCATTAAATAGGTACTTCAGCAGCAGCCTCCCTCATTCTTTCAATAAGCTTCCTCCTCATGTACACTACTATTGCTCCAACAGATGCCACTATGATTATAGCAATTATTATTGGCAGAAACCTCTGTAGAACTATTACAGGACTTGCAGATAAGACTAAAGTTATTGAAGCAGGCTTGGATACGTAAATACTCTGCCCTACAGTGCTGTAGCCAGGCAAAGATGCTTCTACATAGCATGCAGACTCTATGGGAAGCATTAGTTCAGCCCTTCCATCAATGCTTAATGCTCCAACACTGTATGGACCGCATAAAGCAATGATAGTCACTGAACTAAGGGCATCACCTAAGTTGCTGTAAGTCAATACAGTTATGGGTGCAGAGGCTCTAGCTAAAGCTACTCTAATCATATTGCCTAATGAAGCTCCCTCAAACTCCTTAGTGTAGTTTAAGTATATTCCTCTAGCAGATCTAATGGATAGCTTGAACTTGCCTAGTGGGATGTAGCCAGTTACATTAATAGTCCCTGCTTTAACTGTTCCAACCGGGATATCGTTAATTAATAAGACTAAGTCATCTATAGCGAGTCCTCCAATAGTTGCATCCTCAAACAATATAGTGATCTCTCTATACAGAGGCTCTAAAGGCACACTCACTACAGTAATGTTTACTAAACCACTTACAAATACTGTAGTTGAGTAATCCCTGTAATAATTAATGGTTGTATTGAATGATGGTAGAGTAGGCTGAGGCATTACTCTAAGCACATAAGTCCCCGGCTTAACTTCTTTAAACAGTACTTCACTGGATCCAGCTGGAGCATAAAGCCTTAATTCACCTAGCTCTACATATGCATCAACTACTAGTGGTTCAGGAAATTCTACTAACACGCTTACAGGCCAGTATGGGAAGTAGAAGTCTACTGCAACTTCATCTCTATCAACAACCAGTGTTTTCTCAGTTAAATTAACGTAGGCTGATTCCTTAGTGAACAACACTCTATAGACATCGTATGGAACTCCACGCATGTAAAAACACTTAGATTCAGGATCTATAGCTAATTGAAATTCCTCTCCCGACGTAAGCCCTATTATTGAGACATTTGTATCAGTTATTCTATAGCCTTCCTCAGATAGTAAGCATATAGTTAGAGTCTTTGATACTCCTCTATCAAGCCTTAACAATGCGTAATTAGTTAAGTTCACTGCATTTACAGTGAATGCCTTAGGTAGGTATATTGATGCTTTTACACCCTCAATGCTTACAGGAGTTGAATTTATGAATAAGCTATAGAGCCCCGGCTTTAACCCAGCTATGCTTATAGTTCTTGAGCCAGCTCTAGCTATGTATAGCGATCCATTTACATAGACTTCTACATCTGTTAGAAGAGGCTCAGTAAAGTCTATTGTTAAATTAACGGGTCTATATGAATACTTTCCAACATACGTATAATTCCTTGAGTCAACGAGAACTGTGAATTCCTTAGGTAGCTCAACTACTTCTGGAGCACTTACTACTCTAACTAAGTATAGATCTAGCGGTATTTTTGAAGCAATTAAGCAACCTGTTGGCTCTACTACTGGTGAAACAGTGTAGTTCGTTGAATACCCAGTCATGCTTAACTGCACTCCTTTAACTACTTCACTGTCCTCAGTGTAGATGCATATTGATGCTCTATCAGCATGAATTCTCCTATCAATGCTGTATTCAATGTGTATTGAGAACTTGTTAGTTAAGTCTACAACTAAGCTTGCACCACCATAGGCTTTAAGGAGGTGTTCACTTATGCTTATAGCTCTAGCATCTATAGTTATGTTGTACTTAGCTCCATAAGGCAAGTAGGTTCTTGGGCTAAGAACGTTAGTTATTGAATCATAAAGTTCTTCTCCCACATATACAGCTGCATCCAGTGGAATCGAGTTATTAGTGAAGAAGTCTATTAGTGATAGCTCTAAGCTAACTCCACTGACTCCTACTTCTATATTCATTAATGTTCTTGGAGCATATCGATCGTCTGGCTCAATTAATATAGAATAGTTCCCCAACCCCAAGTTTATTAGAGTTAAATTACCCCTTCTAGTTCTATAGCTACTGCTCCCGCTTCCTCCAATAGTGACTATTGACTCTGAAGCAACTCCTCTAATGCCTGCCTTAATGAATAGCTGTCTAGCAATGTAGTTACTTAAGTCTACTCCAACTCTAGAAGCTATTAAACTCAAATCCCTTGTATATAGGACTGTTAGAGGAGTTGATATAGCGACTAGGCTCAAGTCCTCGAGAGAGTCTACGTAGCTTGGAGTAGAACCTATGTTTAAAGCAAGTTCATTAAGTCTATTCAAAGGCTTTACTCCGCTTCCAGGCCCATAGACTAATATTACTGTGTTTCCAGAGTAATCACCGATCAATACTGAGTATCCATTGACTGCTCTCGTAGAGACTATTGAAATAGATGTAGGAGATCCTGGGAGCTTGTATGAATCAACGATAGTATAGTAGCCTGTTGCCTGTCTTGCATATAGGTATAGAATGTTGTTCTCTAAGGCTACTGCTAGAACTCTTCCATCACTACTCATAGATGACTTAGCTACTCTTGCTTCAATAACTCTATAGCTCCTCTGCTTTAAAGCCTTAGATACAACGTCCACTGTCCTAACTTCAATAATGCTTTGCCCAAACTGATCAATGTAACTAACGACTATAGTTGCTTCACTACCACTTAAGTAAAGTGAGTGTACTTGAGTTAACAATGGGTTAGTTGTATTGATGATTAATTCAAGCACTGGATTACTGAATGAGTGGTTGCAGTTCAGTGGATTTGATAAGTTGATTACTCTAATGTATACTGGAGTCACTGGCTGAGGAATGGGTTCAGTTAGTATTGATTCAAACATAATTACTGTAATTGGGAGATATCTGCCTGAGTACTGTTGTAGTATTGATGCACTAATGCTTGTATTGCCGTAGTAAGTCATTAAGCTAACTGGATCCTGGTAGAATGCCTCGATTAGTACGCTTACTGATGCAGGGACTTTAATTGAAGCTCTCCCGCCATCTGTTGCAACTACTCTACTTACATTGTCAAACCTAACTCTTACAACTGATCTTGGTTGAATAGTTATGTTTCCAGTTGTAGAGTTGTATATAGCTGTAGTGACGTTTAATACTACTGAGTCAAGTGTAGGTAGTGGCTCTTCTACAAATGCTATTGCTATTGTTGGAGTGTATTCATAGCCTGTTGGAGTGCTATTAAAAGCCATTGAGTAACTTACTACTTTAACTCCACTTAAGCCTGTTGTAGCATTACCTAAATCTATTGCTGGAGATATCTCACACCACCCTTCACCACCGTATCTAAGTGCTTTAATTGAATTACTTGATTGCACTACTGCTACTCCACTACTCGATACTGCTATATCGTCAATTACTGGAGATGCGTGAAACCTCATTAATTCCGGCTTCAGTTCTCCCTTAGAGATATTCATTAATAGTACTTCCCCTTGATCTGTTGCAAGAACTGCAAACGATGGATTTAGCGAAGAACTCTTAGCAATGTACTTAATTCTACCTGTCAATACATAGCTTTCAAGAACTACTTGCTCAAGCATGCTTCTAGCAGGCTCTAATGGAATGAATACTTTATGTATGTAGCTCCCCCCATTGCTGGAAGCAATTAAAGCCATTGAAGAATTAATTAAAACTAATTGACTTGAATCAATTAATTCAGGTAGATGGTATATGGCTATACTGCTACTGCTTAAACTATCTGTAGAGCCATTAATTAATGATTGCGCTGAAGCAATGATGATCAATGCTAAGGCTAGAGGAACTAAGTTATACTTATTCAAGCAATTTTCACCAAGTACTGCCATATATACTGTATAATTCACAAAGTATTAAATAGTTAGGGTTTAAAGCAAACTATTACTTATAGAGCACTGTTTACTTTATGAAAGTTCTTTAGCAATTATCTATAAATATAAGAAAGAGTATGTAAGTAACATACTTAGTTGCTAGGTGTGTATATGCGCGGTCAATCAGCTCCAATAGTGTTAGTCATATTGATGGCGGCAGTAATAGCTTTAGGAGCTGGATTAATGGGTTATGCTGCAAGCTATTCATCAATGATTAGAGCTGACAGTGAGTTGAGGAACTTCATTCAAAGTGAGGCCATTAAGACTGTTCTATACTATGAGTATGAGGATGAAGATGATCTATATATAGGAGTGCTTAGAGTTGACGGCACTTTCGGCAGGTACTACTACTTCACTTCATCAAGAGACTTCAGGGAAGCCTCTTCTTCAGGAGGCATAGCTGCAGATCCTTCATCAATCTACATTATTGTCTCTGAGGGAAGCTATGTACCCCTATCAGTATTTAACTCAAGGACTATTTACTTAGGATTCATAGATGTTAGCTCAAGTGCGCCTCAATTACTGCACGTAAGTAAGAGTTCTTGTGAAGTAGTTGTATTACTAGTGAGAGCTGGCCAGAACTACTATGAAGTTGGGAGGTGGTATGTTTATGCAAGTTAAGAGAGCTCAATCTGAAGTAATAGGTGGTGCAATAGCTATATCAATAATCTTCCTCACATTCATGATGCTCTTGGGAAGCGTCTTTAATACAACTACGTCGACTAACAATGCTTTAACAACTAGATCTAAGTTTGAATCTGAGAAAATACTTGAACTAAGGTCTCTTGAAGTACTCTATAAGGGCGGAGTTTGCTACTTAAGGAATAGGGGTCCATTAAATGTAACTATAGTTAGGATCTGGAGTGGGGGTAGCTATTACTCAGAAGCCATTGATTTAAGCCCGGGAGTAGATTATAGCGCAGGAAGTATAAACAATGCTCCAGAATACGTAGTTACTTCTAGAGGTAACGTTATTCCTCTAAGAGAGGAGTGTGAGAGAATTAAGAGACAATATGAAGTTCCTCAATCAGGCTCACCATTTGTAAGTGAAAATGTGCTTAATCCAGCGAGAGTTGAGAGTGAAGATGCGTGTTACATAGTTACAGTTACGGTAAGTAATAAGGAGACTACATACTCAATACTCTACAATGGTAGTGAAGGGTGGAGGTACTGGCCTTCAGCTATTCAAAGCTGTCCACAGCCTATATTAACACAGGCTTCACAAAGCCCAGATGCTGATGGGAATGGAGTGAACGAACTCATAGTGTATGATTCTAAAAGTGGAAAGGCTGTTGGACTGAAAAATGATGGTAGTGTGAATATAACCTTCCTCAACTTAGTTTACATACCTCCAAAAACTGATGTAGTAAACGTATACTTTAAGCTAGTGTTAAAGGTAAGTGTAAGTGGGCAAGGAAATCCGCACGACATTTTGGTAAACCCAAAGGTAGTACTTACGCCTGTAAGTGGGGGAGAGCAAGTAGTGACGACTGCTTCATCTGCTAGAGGAGGCAATGCTGACACGCTCATCATAGTTGGGTGGGCTGCATTTCCAGCTGCTGCTTTTGAAGCCTTCAGCAGCATAATTAATGGGGGAGACTACTCTCTCAGCATATACTTAGACATAGATATGCAACCAGGTAATGTTGATATAAGTGAAATAAGGCTGGAGTACTTAGCTGTAAATGGAGCTTCACTAAAATGGGAGCCTAAGCCAGGTTAGAGAGGCAAGTATCTTCAGCAATCAACATCCATAAATACTTGCTTAAACAATTAATTAGAAATACATGGGTATTCAATGAATGGGCCTTAAGCATAGAGCGCTAGCCACTGGGCTAGGATTTAAATACTCTACTCATCGAATATTCATAAAGTGGAGGAGTGAATAAATTGGCTAGAGGAATAGAGCCAGTTATAGCTGCAGTAATACTGATTGCTATAGCAGTAGTAGTAGCTATAGCAGTAATTGGATGGATCATGGGCCTCTGGGGAGCAGTAACAACGCCGAGAGAACAACTATCAGTAACAGGAGTAAGCTTCACAACAGATGGTACATTAACGTTAATAATAACTAACAGTGGTGGAACAACAGCAAAAATAACTAGTGTATCAATAAATGGACCTGGCTGTACCACTACTGGAACAGCAAGTCCAGATCAAATACCATCAGGACAATCAAAGACCGTAGATGTAACTCCAACAGAAACTTGTAACCCAATACCGGGAGTAATGTACTCAGTTACAGTTTACACTGAGACTGGTGGGGCTTATCCAACAGTTGTAAAAGCAATAGAAACTACATCAACTTAAGGAGGATAATGAGAGTAGTATTGAGAAATGATGGCTTTAAAGAATTAGTTTAAGTAAACCATTTTTTCATTGAATGCTCAACTAGCTACTCCAGAGTATCTACCTATTGATTCACGCTATCTCCCGCAATTCTAGGGCTAGAAGCCTATAGAGACACTGTAGGCGTATTAAATATAGCTCGCCTCCACGGAGGCTAAATGAACTGGTGGCATAGCCTTTGCTTCTAATGTAGAATGGAGTTGAAGTAGGGGCCTAAAAGAGCAATGAACGCTCCAGAAGCAAGAATCTCCTAGCTTTAGCCGAGGGGAGTGTCAAAAAGCAAGAGATTTCTGAAGTAACGAGTGTATGCAACTACATCCTAGCCGTTTCCCGCCCAAGGTTTTTGTAGGTTTCTGTAGGGCGGGTTGTGCCTCTACCCCACGGTTCACTGTGGCTACTAGCCACTCTACGTGGAGGTCATGGGCACCCTTCGAGCCCAACGGCACAGGGCTCACATTTAGTTTTAGAGCTATGTTCCACGCTCCAGCTACGTCTCGGTCTGCTTTTAGCCCGCATTTAGGACACTTCATATATCTTGGTCTCCAACAGCTCCTCTGAGCATTGCTCGTCACAGGAGATAAGCTGGAGCCGCAGAGAGGGCACTTCCTGGACGTGTTTCTCGGATCTACGAGCTCTACTTTTACTCCGAACTCTAGTGCTTTCTCTACTATCTGCTTCTGGATGCCTCTGATGGCTGATTGCTTAAGCCGGTGTGCATCCAGTGATTTCAGCCCGCTCTTCTCTAGTGCTTTATCCTGGAACCTCTTGGGAAGCTTCTCCAGTACAACAACAGCGTTCTCCACACTAGCTACCTTCGCTACGAAAGACGCTACCTTGCTTCTTAAATCCTTCTTAACGTTCATCTCTCTCAACTTCTTCAAAGCTATCCTAAGAGACCTCGTGTTATTTCCATGCTTTAACTGCATAGCCTGTCTCCTATATGCATAGCCCAGAACTATTTTGCTGTGGTTCGTCACTATCGTTACTGCTTTGTTGTCAGGGAGTATGAATAGTGTTACATTGTTCTCGTTTATATCAACACCAATCGCTTTGCTGTAGTCTCTACTCTGTGTAATACTCTTGGAGAACACCACGTAGAGTCTTAGCCCCCCATTCGCCAGCTTCCACCTATACGAGCTCCTGAGGGGTTCAGCTCTGATATAAGTTTATGTCAGGTGATTTCATCGCCTCATCTCTTTTCCCTGCATCCCTCCCGGGTTTTCATTGGGCTTAGGGGCGTTCAGAGACACTCCGTGACTCCTATAGTCTATCTCTACACTTCTTTCGGCTTTGCTTCAATAAGCTTTGTCCAAGGGCCTTTGACTATGCTTATTAAAACTATTGTTGCTGCAAATATTGCTCCAGGTGTGAGTGCCATTAAGTATGGATTGAAGTGGTTTGAGATAACTTCCATTAATTCTGGCTCTAGCGTAGAGATTACTGCTATGGGTATTATGCTTAGTAGGATGATATATAGTGCTCCTACTGCTATAGCTGAGAGAACTTCACTTAGCCTCAACTTAGTGTTTAGCAACCCCTTTACTAAGCCGAATAGTGCTCCAAGCAATAAGTATTGAATGACTTGAGCTACTGGAGCTATAAGCATAACTGCTTGAATAGATCCTTTAATTACTTTAAGTGCTTCCTCTAATTCATTGGGTGGAAGAGTTTTGGAAAGTTGATTTCTCACTAAATCCTCCATTAAAGCCTCTATAGAAGACATGAATATCAATATAGTTAGCAAGCTAACAATTAACCCAGTGATCAAGCCAGCGATCAATCCATGGATTACGTGCCTTCCATAGCTACTCATGTAGTTAATCCACCTACGCTTATCTACTACCTAACACTCTTTATTAAGCTTAGGAAGTGAGTTAAGGGATTGATTTGAGCATTGTAATTCCAGTAATTATTGCTCTAGCTCCAGCTCTAATAGCTTTAGCTAAAGTTGCTGGAGCTAAGGGGGGTGCCTGGATAATAGCTGTCTTAGGAGGGGGTGGGTGGTTTCTAGCATTAATTTTAAGGATCCCCATATTAATGGCTGTTCACTTACAGGAGGCAATCTATGGATACTTTGCCTCACTTATGGCTGGATTATTTGAGGAAACCACTAGATTCCTACTCCTCAGGATAGATTTAGTTAGAAGTTCTTCAATAAAAGGATCGATAGCTCTAGGGCTTGGGTGGGGGCTTGTAGAAGCACTACTTGTATACGCTATACCAGTGT
>Ga0209080_1000122_pt1 | contig 59383 bp, 47 predicted proteins | sample JNZ110809AmetaG_FD_184123 | JGI IMG/M metagenome (GOLD analysis project Ga0209080, IMG submission 184123) | Hot spring microbial communities from Jinze hot spring, China to study Microbial Dark Matter (Phase II) - JNZ 110809A (SPAdes) (version 3) ...
AGCGCCTCAATCTGTTGCTGCATATCTTTGCGCAGTTGCCCAACCTCACGCTGCATGTCCTCGCGCAACAGCCCAATTTCGCGCTGCATGTCTTCACGCAGCAATTCAATCTGCTGTTGAAGCACTGCATCGCCCTGCTGCATGTCCTTCCTGAGCGCCTCAATCTGTTGGTGCATATCTTTACGCAACAACTCAATCTGCTGCTGCATGTCCTTCCCGAGCGCCTCAATCTGTTGGTGCATTTCTTGCCGCAGCGTTGTGTAACGGTCCTCTAAACGCAAGAAGCGCTCATCAAGGTAACGGAAAAAATAGGGCTGTGTTTCAGGGGATGGCGGCATGACCTGCCATAGCAGTTGAAAAAACTTGAGAACTTCCTCCTCGCTTTTTCCTAACCGCTGCGCCAACTCAGAGATGATGGATTGCGACATTGGCATTTTGCCCCCCAAATTTATCCAGCCGTCATTATCATGCTTCAAAACAGCGCATCACCCACCATTGAGTTTAATGCAACCTGTTGATCAAAATACACGCGCATGCATTTACCTTACCTTGCTCTTGGATGAGCCATGTCATAGACGCGCTTAAGGTGAGCCATTGATGTGCGAGTATAAATTTGCGTCGTTATAAGCGACGCGTGCCCAAGCAGCTCCTGAACAACGCGCAAATCTGCACCGCCCTCAAGCATGTGTGTGGCAAATGAATGGCGCAGCGTATGCGGTGTGACCTTATCGCCCAATCCGGCGAGTTGCGCATATCTCACGACTATCCTGTGCACTTGCCTCTCCGTCAGCCTCGTGCCGCGTCTGCTCAAAAAGAGCGCCTCAGAATTTACACCACTGCGACTGGTGGCGAACTTGTGGCGCGCCCTTTCAAGATACTCCCTCAATGCAACTTGCGCTGGCTCACCGAGGAGCACTATCCGCTGTTTCCCGCCCTTCCCGGTGACGATGATCTCCCCAACCGCCATGTTGACATCGGTGCAATTGAGGCGAACGAGTTCACCGACGCGCATTCCCGTTGAATAGAGCACCTCAAGAATTGCTTTATCGCGCAGCCCAATCGGGCTGCTATCATCAGGCGCTTTAAGTAACGCCTCAACCTCAGCGACCGTGAGCGCTCTTGGGAGCGTCATTGGGAGCTTTGGGGCGCGGATGAAAACCGCCGGGTTTGACTTTATGCGACGCCTACTGACCAAGTAGCGAAAGAAGGCGCGCAGCGAGGAAAGCTTGCGAGCGATTGAGCGCTTTGAGTAGCCTTTCATCGTCAACTCCATCACGAACTGCCTTACGTGAGTTGCATTGACTTCTTCCCACGAGAACCGCCCGCCACCCTCAAATAGCCTTTCAAGGAATGCAGCGAATTGAATGATGTCATTTGCGTAGCATCTTAAGGTATGCACGGAGGAGGATTTGAGGGAACGCATGTGGTCAACGAATTCGTCAACCGCTGACCATACCTCAGCAGCTCTCTTGCCAAAGACACCGTCTGATGTGAATGTGCCCATTCTGACGCTCACCACCACGCGGGATAAGCAGCGCATCATAAGGCAGCTTTAAGGCTGACCAAACTCACCAGCCTGAGCAATAGTTTCGTTTTCGCCAAGAAGCTCGCCGGCAACCCCAGATTAAGGATAACCTCATCAAGCGCTGCGCACTTGAACTCAGAAGCAACTGTTGGGCTTTCGGAAGGCATTGTCAAATCGTAACCTCAACCCAATCCAACGAAAGTTGCCGTCGGATTAGTGGTGAAAGACGAATAGAATGAGGGCTATTGACACTAAGCCAATTAGCATCCTCTCAATGCGCTCGCTCACCTGCAACTTGAGCAACTTAAGTCCACACGAAGCCAACATGACCATTGAAGCCATCACGAGCATCGTCACCGTGCCAGTAAGCAACATTAGCGCAGTGAGCGATTCAAAACCGCTTGCGGCAGCCGCAAAGAAAAGCGGCAGTATAGCTTGACACGGAGACAGTGTGAGCATGAGCATCAATGCCAATACGGCGAACCATTCAATTTTTTCTCCCCCGCTATTGGGATGGCATTCGCCACACCTCATGTGACCGAACTTGTTGATGAATTCACCGCTGCCGTGCGGCGGTGAGAGCAATGCGCTCGCTATGTAAACAGCACCAACGAGAAGGAGCACCGATGCGACGACATATTTGGCTACCGAAGAGAAGATTGCAACTATTCCCTTCCCAACGAACCACGCAACCAACCCGAGTGCAAGCATCGTTGTAGCGTGGCAAGCGCCGGCAAGCAAAGTTGTAAGGAGCAACTTTAACCTGCTCCAATGATGGGCTTTACCCACAAGCACAAATGGTAGCCAATGCGTCGGCATCATTGCATGCCAGAGAGAGATGAACAAAGCCGTCAGAAGAAGACCCAAGGTCATGTCTTACCTCCCGAGCCGGAAGTGGATGCATCAATTAGTATGGTGTGACACGCCCGCGCATGACACCCTTCAAAAGCCTTTCGGGACGCGCTTGCAGCGGATTTTGATGCGGCTAAATTTGACATTCACCGATTGCGCGCTAAAATGACTTTTGAACAGCGGGCACCTGTCACTGGACAGCTGAAATACTGTAACGCACCATGATAGCGTAAGTTTGCGGTGAGATTGAAGGATGGGGTGGTCGTAGGGCAAGCCCGCTGGTGAGTTGGGATATGCAACAAAGCAGCTAAAAAGGTGCTGTGGTGGAAAGTGGATAAACCGCACGGGCTGTGAAAGTGATGGGTTTTGATGGCGTGCCGTAAGTGCACGCCAGTCAAAGCCCATTTTATTTTTGCATGCACAATTAGAGACCCGTGACGGCGCAGTGCTTCAGCCATCCGAGGAGCATATGACACGCTCTCACGGATGGCGTTTATTTTTGACCGCACCACAGCACCAAATTGGAGGCGGCTTGAGGATGTCACTAATTGGACGATTGATCAGCTTCCTTAGACCATACGCATGGCAAGCAATCCTTGGACTGACCTTGGCTGTCACACTTACTTGGCTTTCACTCGTCCCACCGATGCTCATGCGCATACTGATTGACGACGCAATCATGAAGCACAACAGGGTTTTGCTGCTGTGGCTGACCATCGCCCTACTCGGCGTATATCTTGCCTCAACCCTTTTGAGCATGGTTAGGAATTATTTGATGGCATGGCTCGGTCAAAGAGTCCTCTACGACCTGCGCACACGCCTCTACGAGCATGTGGCAAACCTTGACATGTCTTTCTTTGAAGCGCGCCGCAGCGGTCAGATCATGTCACGCATAACTGGTGATGTGACTGCACTTGAGCAATTCATTGTCCACAATGTCCCATCCATACTGATTGACCTCATAACCCTCGTAGGGATCGCCATTGTGCTCTTCAGGACAAATGTGCACCTCGCCCTGATAGCATTACTTCCGGCACCGCTGCTCGCAATCCTCACTGTATACTATCGTGAGCTCGCCATCGTCGTGTATCGCAGGCTATGGAATGTCATCGCTGAGATGCACTCATTCCTCATTGAAACGCTTTCCGGCATCAAGGTCATCCAATGCTTCAACCAAGAGGAGCGCGAGGTGAAGCGCTTTAGGGGAAGATGTGAGAGGATAGTGCGCTCAAACCTTGATGCTGCAAGGCTCTCAACACTCTTCTTCCCGACAATGGGCTTTATATCCACCTTTGGGCTGATGCTTGTCTGGTGGATTGGTGGCAATCAAGTCCTTGATGGACAAATAACCATCGGCGTGCTGACAATGTTCACGATGTATCTCCGCCAGTTCTATGTGCCCGTCCAAAACCTCACATACCTGAACGATGTGTGGCAAAGGACTGCCGCAGCTGCGGAGAGGGTGTTTGAGATACTGGATACGAAGCCGGAAATTGAGCAACCATCACAACCGATAAAGTTGGGCGAACTCAAGGGCGAAGTTGTGTTTGACAGGGTCAGCTTCTCATACAACGGCAACGGAAAGCAGGATGATGGGGCGCTGGCGTTGAGAGACATTAGCTTGAAAGTCCGTCCCGGGGAGACCATAGGCATAGTCGGAAGAAGCGGTGCCGGCAAGACAACTCTTACAGCACTCGTCGCGCGATTCTACGACCCGAAGGAAGGGCGAATACTGATTGATGGGCATGACCTGAGGCAGCTTGACTTGAAAGCATTGCGTGAGAAGATGGGAGTGGTGTTGCAAGAACCATTCCTGTTCCATGGGACAATCTATGAGAACATAGCATACGGGCGACCGAATGCAACGATGGAGGAGATCATAAAAGCAGCTAAGGCTGCCAATGCACACCAATTCATCCTGAACTTTCCAGATGCATACGATACATATGTCGGTGAGCGCGGAACAAAACTCTCCGGTGGTGAGAGGCAAAGGATTTCCATTGCGAGGGCTATCCTGAGAGACCCAAAGATACTCATCCTTGACGAAGCCACATCCTCAGTGGATAGCGAATCCGAATATGCTATCCAAAAGGCGCTTGAGAGGCTGCTCAAAGGCAGGACAACCTTCGCCATAGCACACAGGCTCTCAACGCTGCGCAACGCCGACAGGCTAATCGTGCTTGACAGCGGGCGAGTGGTTGAAATGGGAACGCACGAGGAGTTGATGCAGCGAGACGGAATATATAAGCGCCTCGTTCAAATACAGGCGATGCTAAGCAACAGCTTGCTTAACGATAATGGCAACGGCAAAGGTGACGGTGACTTAGATAGCTCAAATGAAAGCAACGCTCATAACCGTGAAGGCAATGATGGCTCAAATGGAAACGCATCCAGGGCATGAGATGAGTTCCAGTCAATCCTTTGCCGGATGCCTTTTTGAAGCGGCTGTGGGGGTGACAGAGCATGGATGGGGACATTGAACCGGATTTAGAAATACGATGGTTGGACGAATGCGAGGTGCAAGTTGAGCGCGATGAAAACAATGAGCTGTGGCTCATTTGCGATGGGCAAAGAATGAAGATCGGCAGGCTGGTGAGATTGCTACCGCTAACGGATAAGTCGCATTACATTTCGGTGCTTGACACCGATGGAAGGGAGATCGGAATCATAAGGGACTTGCAGAACATTGAACCGGCATCAAGGGCAATCCTGTGGGAGGAGCTTGAGCGAATCTACATGATGCCGAAGATAAAGCGAGTCCGCCGCATAAGGCATGAGAAGGCATCCGGAGGGATGGTTTGGGAAGTGGAAACCGATATCGGGGCGATGGAGCTTCACATACCGAATACCGACAACATATACAAAGCGCGCTACCCGCGCATCTTCATCATAGACGAAGATGGACGGAGATACGAGATACCGAACTGCGACGCACTTGACTCACGGAGCCGCCGCTTGTTAGCGCGATACTTCTGAGCAAAAGCGCTCCCACAGGTAGGATAGCGACGACTCCCTTCAAAGTGTGTGGAAGCCGTTTACGCCTGTGAATGACCGCTGGAGCGTGCCCATGCATCATTGTATGCATTTATGACGGCAAGCATTAGGCAGAATATCGTGGATGCTTCCGAACCGGAGAGTGCCCCTTCCTCTTCCCCAGCTTCAAGGACCTCAATGACAGTGGTGAGCACATTCGGCTGGTCTGTCAACTCATCCACAGTTATGGTTGGAGCACCCTCCTCAGCGGATTGCGCAGCTTCTGCAAGTTCGGAAAGCTTGTCGCCAACTTGTTCGTAAGCTCCCAAGAATTCTTCAAGTGACACCACTGGTAAAGCGTTACCGCTCGCCCTCAGAAAGACCTCAGTGACAAGATATGAAAGGTGCACAGCCCACTCCTGTGCCCTCTCGGGAAGTTCCTCCAACATGGCGAAGGCGAAGGGCAAGACATTCGGCTGCGCACTCGTGACGCGAGCATCAAGCTCTTCCGCTTCCCGCTCACCATACTTTGCCATGTCGCTCCAAACTTGCTCCACTTGCTCCTGTGTTATCAGATGCATGCTTCATTCCCCTCTTTTGAACCGCGCATTTGCGCGGGTGCTTGATTGACATCATCAGTGTGACGCAATGCCGGTTCAAACGCTACTGCGACGCAATGAGGTTTACTCCTCCACAAGCCTGCGCTAATGGTCCGCGATATTTGGGCTTCTCAGGGTGAACAGATCTTGATGGCTCTCAAGAATTGCTCGCGCAAATACGGTGCGATTGCGATGGCAAATTTTGTTTGGGATCAAAGGATGCCGCAACGGCAAGCGCGCCAAAATGGGTGTAAAGCGGGTGCAACCAGCGCACGGCAGAGAGGGCGCTGCTCTAAAGAGTGCCTCGCTAAGGCGGGATGGAAGGGGCTGTCCTGAGCTCAATGGGAAAGGCAGCATCAAGGATAATGGCATCTTAGACGCCGGGGAGTTGACTTTCGGGAGCAAAGATTGATGGCGGAGTGATTCACATGAAGAAAGCGATAGTGCTCATACGGCTCAAGCCTTCATTAATGGATGCTCAAGGGGCTGTGATTAAAAGGGCATTGCTTCAACTTGGGTATAACTCTGTCACCGATGTGAGAGTGGGCAAGCTAATTGAGCTGACGCTTGATTCCGAGGATGGGAGCGAAGTGACGGCGATGGTAAGGGAGATGTGTGAGAGGCTTCTCGCAAACCCAGTTACTGAGGAATATGAGGTGCTCGTGGAGAACACCGATTAGAGCTGGATGATGTGCGCAAACTCGCCACCTTAAAGGGGTGATTGGATGCGCTTTGGTGTCGTTGTCTTTGCCGGGTCAAACTGCGATCAGGATTGCTACCATGTCATCCGCAATGTCCTCGGAAAGCCGGTTAAGTATGTCTGGCATGAAGATGCCAACTTAAAGGATGTTGATTGCCTCATCCTTCCGGGCGGCTTCTCATATGGCGATTATCTTCGCCCGGGAGCTATTGCGAGGTTTTCAAAAGTCATGGATGCGGTTACGGAGTTCGCCGAGCGAGGCGGTCTTGTCATAGGCATTTGCAATGGCTTTCAGATTTTGCTTGAGGCTGGTCTTCTCCCGGGGGCAATGCTGCGAAATCGCAGCCTGCATTTCGTGTGCAAGTTTGTTCACCTCAAGGTTGAGACCACCGATACACCATTCACGAACTTATATCGGCGCGGGCAAATTGTGCGCATGCCGGTCGCGCATGGCGATGGGAATTATTGCTGCGACGAGCAGACGCTCAAAGCGCTTGAGGCGAATGGGCAAATTGTGTTCCGATACTGTGACGAACATGGAAATGTAACGCCAATGGCTAACCCAAATGGCTCACTCGCAAACATCGCCGGCATATGCAATGAGCAAAGGAATGTGCTCGGCATGATGCCACACCCTGAGAGATGCTCGGAAGCCATCCTCGGGAGCACTGACGGTCTTACGCTTTGGCAATCCATCGTAAAGTGGCTTGAGGGAAAAGGCTGAGCACCCTCATGCAGCCATCTGCTGGATCATGATATTGCCGACTTGAATGAGATGCGCACTGGATGGTGAAGCGCTTCATGATGCTTAAAACCGTTCTGCTTGCGGTTGCCATGCTTTCAGTGTATGTATACCTGAGTGAGCGCCGAAGATGGCGCAGCAAGGGTTGGCTTATAGCGCTATTCTTGCGCATGTTAGCCATTGTGCTCCTTTGGCTGCTGCTATCCCCGATTGAGCTGACCGTTAAGCATTGGCGTTCGTATAACCCCGCCATTCACATACTTGTTGATACCTCACTGAGCATGCGCTTGAGCGGAGCTGATGATGAGGCAATGAGTGTGCTAAAAACGATGACGCGTAAGTTGGGGAAGATAGTTGAGCCATCGGACATACACATTTGGGCATTCGGGGAATTCCTCCGTGAGGTCAACCTGGATGAACTGAACTCACTCAAGTTCGCCGATGAGCAAACAAGGCTTGTTGCCAACATGCTTACATTTGCCCAGCGAATTGGCAACAGCGATGAACCCATTGTGATCGTGCTCACGGATGGTCAAGATGCCGATTCCGATAGGCTATCAACAGCTATAAGTGCCATCGGCAATTTATCAATCGGCGGCAATTGGGCAATCGTTGGCGTCGGCAAGGGGGAGGCACAAAGCGTTTCAGTTGAGGTGACACCGCGATTTATCCTCACTTTCCCAAAGAGCACGGTATCAGTCCGATGCTCAGTTAGGTTAGCGAGCGGTGAAAGCTATAGTGGCGAACTAACTGTCTCGCTTGACGGGAGGCGAATACATCAAAGCCGATTGGCGCTGACGAGGCACGATGCGAGAAAAACATTTGAGTTGACCCTCTCCCCACCGCCGGGTGAACATGTGATTACAGCGAGTTGCACACCCGGTGAGCATGAGCAACTCACCGAGGATAACAGGGCAATGGCATTCATAAGGACGGTTGAGCGCAATGTAAGGGCACTTTTCATCGCCGGCTCACCAAACCCTGAGTTCAAGTTCATTAAAAGAGCACTTGAGAGCGACGGCGCAATTGAGCTTCTCTCGCTCAGCGAGAGGGATGGAGCCGGCTTCTTGGCGCAAGGTGATTTAGTAAGCGGCGAACAGGTGCTCAGGCTGAGCATTGATAGGGCAACGCTGAACAAGTTTGACATAGTCATCGTTGGGAACATTGATGCAAGCTCACTTCCACCGAGGGTGATTGATGAGCTTGCATGGTATGTTGGCGAGCGTGGCGGGACATTGCTCATACTCGGCGGCGATAGGAGCTTGCTCAACTCAAGGGACAGGACATTGATGCAGCTGCTTCCGGTTGAGCCATCTAAAGGCAATTTTTTAACTGCTGGCTTTTCGCTAACGCCCACAGGCATCGGTTTAAAGTGCCCGGCGATAAACATGGGCTTTGGAGAGGAAACATCAAAGCGCCTTTGGAAGGGTCTCCCAAAGCTTAAATGTGGCGTCATCCTCGGGAGACCAAAAGGGGCATCGCAAATCCTCCTCAGATACGATGGTGCTGCAGTTAGCAACGATGCAGCACTCGTTTGGCATCGTTATGGTGCCGGTAAGGTGATGGTCTTCGCCCCATTTGATACATGGCGATGGTGGATGGACGCAGCAAGGCGCTCAGCACAGCCCACCGAGTTCTTGAAGTTCTGGCAAGGCATTGTAAGGTGTATGCCATCACCACTCGTTGATAACTGGGTGACTCTGACACCGGATAAGACGCTCACGGATGTGAAAGAAACCCTAACTGTGCGAGCTGTCTGGCACAGTGGACCGGCTTCGGGGCAACCAAGCGAAATCAAAGTGGAAGCAACTCATGAGGACGGCAGTCAAGCGACATTTAATCTGGACAGGCATGGCAGCGTCTACATTGGGCGCGTGCGGCTTGACAAAGCTGGGACATGGACGCTTAAGCCACTCGGGATGAATGGCAACCGCGCATCGGTAGTGACTGCAATGCAGCTGAGCGAGCGAATGCGTGTTGGGCGCAACGAGATAGCACTTCGCACATTATCGGAAAAACTCAATTGCAAGCTCCTAACACCGGATGAGGCTTTAAAGTTTGCGGCGGAGAGGGTCGCGAAAAAACTGAAACAAGCCGAGGTCTCCGCGAGGAGGCTTAACACGCTCCCGTGGCTATACCTTGCCGTGTTGGCTTTGCTTTCGTTTGAATGGCTCATTCGCAGATGGAGAGGGTTGACCTAAATGGGACGGTGCTAAGGATGGATTGCCAAACGATGGTCGTTACACTCCTCGGGACCGCCTCAGCGGACCTTTACCCGGCTCCATTTTGCAATTGCGAAAATTGCGACGCCGCACGCGCCCACGGCGGCAACGACCTGCGCTCATTTTCATGTGCGCTCATCTGTGACGACTTGCTCATTGACTGCCCGCCCGATGTGATTTCGTCGGCGATGCGTCACGGCATCAACTTGACGAACCTCAAGACATTGCTCATCACGCACTCACACCCGGACCACCTATCCCCTACACTGCTCTACTCAAGGCGCGCAAACATATGGGCAGCGCACCGAACATATAAACCGAAGAAGCCGGTCACGGCGCTCACCGAACTCACGATATGCGGCAATGAACGCCCATTGATGCTCGTCCGGCAATGGCTCGCCGAACAACAAAAGCACGACTTAAAGGTGAAGCTCATCAAGTTGAAGCCATTTGAGCCACACCAAATTGATGAGGTTACAGTTGTGCATCCGATGCCAGCTGCCCATTGTATCGGGAGTGAAGATGCACTCATATTCGCCATCTGCAGATTTGGCAAGTGGCTGCTGTATGCGGTTGATACAGGTTTTCCGGGCGAGGAAACGCTGTCATACATGCGCCAGTTCCAGTTTGATGCTGCAATAGTTGATGCCACATACGGAGTGGATGCGCCGACTAAGGAGCACATGAACATTCAAGCTGCGCTGGTGTTGCGCCGAAGGATGCTTGCAGAGGGCATGCTCAAAGACAATGCCCCGTTCATCCTGACTCACATTTCGCCCCACTGGACACCGCCACACCACATCATTGCTGCGGAGCTCGGAAGGAAGGGAGTGCTGGTGGCTTACGACGGCATGCGTATAACGCTATAGGGGCAGCTCGCATGAGCTGACAAATTGAAGCCATGTTAGTGAGCGCCACCGGATGCGGTGCGCTTGAGCGATTGCAAAAGTGCGGCGCATTGCAATGTGAGTGTTAGGTCTTCCTTCGTCCTTTCAAGCGAGTGGCGCAGCTGATCAACACGCCTTCTCAAGCCGAGCGTGATGGCGTCCGGATGGTCAAACGGGAGCAGCTCGTAGTAAACACCCTCCATAATGCTCACCAACTCCCTTGCCGATTCAACATCGCCATCACCAAGCTTGCTCAAAATGAGCCTGCGCAACTCGCCCATTGCTTCGGCGAGCCCGTTAATGTATGCCACGCCGGTGACTTTCAAATCATCCAGCGCGGGCAGCACATCCCCCAAGGCTATGGCAAAGAATAACGCTGCCTCAGCAAACTCACGCTGCGCATCCTGCACAAAGCCCCATGAGGACACTTCGGGATACACTGACGCAATTTCGGAGAGCTCACTCGCCATAGCGCCGGCTTCCCGCAATGCAACTTCCGCCTCAGAACGCTCACCACGATGGACATGCTTTATCGCGGTGCTGCATTGTCTTACCAGCTTGCGAGACAACTCAAAACACTTCTCACGCAGCTGATCAATCTCATCCAACTGCGAGCGTATTTGTTGGAGAGTGATTTGCAAGCGGCTTAACAACTCACTCACACTCATCCCATCACCCGCTGTTGCCCATCAGCTTGAGGAGCATCTGTGCGTTTACGGCTGCCTTGCCCTGGTAATGGTTGTTGAAAAAGACATAGCATCGCTCGGAGTTGCTCAATAGGCTTTGTATCTTCGGAACCCACTCACTCAGCTCATCCTCGGTGTAAAGGTAGTCATACCTCTCCCAAGGCTGCTCGTGCTGCCACCACTTCTCCTTGTTTCGCCCGTGGAAGCGCACATAGGCGACATCGGAAGTAGCCACAGCTATAGGCGGTATCAAGCCCTTAAGCCTCGGCTCATCAACGCAGCAGAAGCCTATGTTCCAATCCCGCAGGAAGTCAAACACCTCATCCCTTATCCAGCCAATATTGCGGAACTCAACCACCAATGGGTAATCGGCGAGGGCGTGACAAACGCTTATCAGGTAATCGCGATTGGATTGGTCGTATCTGAACTCCCACGGGAATTGGAGCAACACACATCCAAGCTTGCCCGACTCAGCTAACGGCTTGAGCATTTCATGAAAATCTTGCACCATAGCTTCATCGGCATTCCTGTCATGCGTGAAAGACCTGTGAGCCTTTATGACAAAGTCAAATCCATCGGGAACTTTTTTCGCCAGCCGAGCCGTCGTTGATGGTGGGAGCATCGTGTAAAACGAGCTATTCACTTCAACCGTGTTGAAGTGGCGTGCGTAGAAGTTGAGCCACTCACGCTTCGGCAAACCCTGTGGATAGAAGTATCCGACCCAATCGTCATACTGGTAGCCAGATGTGCCCACCCTGAGTTCACCCATTAGTTTGCAACCTCCTTTTCAAGATGTGCCCGAATAGTTTTCCCGGAAGCCAAACGATGGTTTTCAAAAAGCTTACTTGCCGGCTGCCCTATAACTGAGCAGCACTGATTTTGCATTTGCCGCCACTTTGAATTGTAAGTTCACGCTCCTGCCTTGTGCTCGCGCTGTTTGGTTGATGACAGCGCGAATTTGGTCCTCTGAAAGCACTTCAATACCCCTCTCGTAATCAAAGTGGAGCGTTGTCCACGCCTTAAACTCGCCATCAAGCTTTATGTCAAACTCGCCAACTCTCACCGACATGTCCACAGGGGCGCTTATTTCCGATTCAATGACAGCGCACTTGTGCCCATCAAGCTCAACGAACTCAACCACCTTTGACTTGATGGTTATGTTCACAACCGAGTTAGCAATGCGCTCCGTTAATGCTGTCGTCCACTCCGTCCCTTTGTTCACAGCGCCCTCAGGAAAAGCTATGTTCTGGACAGCCCTTGAGTGGACTTCATCCATTAGCACTATTGGGTCGGCAAATTTACTTTCGTCCTCGCGCTCCTCGCCCTCAACAACCCTTTCCTCAAGCACTTTGCCCCTGTCATTCATTCTCACAATGCGCTTGTATGGCTTCCCGCTCAAATCTTCCTCACGACCATCGCGCTGCACTTTTCCAGACTCCCTTGTGGTCTCCATCTCAAATGTCCCATCTGGTGAGACCGAACTCACTGCATGGGCGTATATCGCCTCATAGCTAAAAGTTGTGCGCAACTTAGTCTCCCCATCGCTCACCCCAATAGCGCGCATGCGAAACCATGACCTATAACGCATCAAATCTCCCACCCTGCTCTTGTAACGCAACACAATGCCGCTTTGCTTGCCGACCTGCTCAGACTGCGGGGACGCAGACCAAACTGCCACACATGCGAGCATCACGCATGACAGCCACATGGGGAAACATCGCCCCTTGATAGCGCTAAGCATGCTTGTATCACCCCTTATGTAAACCACAACGGCACAATGTCATCCCCTGCACACAAAGCTCGGGCTGCCTTACTCTTAAATCTTGCACGCCGGCTTTACCAGCGGCAACTCTTCAGACCTTTTCAACCCTCACTGCCGTCACTTTAAATTCTGGCGTCTTCGCGATGGGGCATAACGCATCGCCCGTAAGGAGATTCGTGGGAGTCTCATAAAAGTGAAATGTCATGAACGCTGTTCCCGGAGCCACCTCCTCGGTCACCTTCGCCCTCGTCAAAACTTCGCCGCGCCTTGAGATGACTTTAACCCTATCGCCATCAGATATGCCCAACTTGCGTGCATCATGCGGGTTTAGCCATATCCGTTCCTCGGGGTGAAGAGCCACTAAGCCTTTGACTCGCCTCGTCATCGCAAGGTGGAAGTGGTAAAGGCTTCTTCCCGTGGTCAGGATGAGCGGGTATTCATCATCTGGCGATTCAGCCGGCGGTCTGTATTTCAGCGGTGAGAAACGCCCCTTGCCAGTCGGCGTGCTGAATGTCTCGGTATGCAATCTCAATGTGCCCGGATGGTCATACGATGTGCACGGCCACTGTATTCCGCCCTTCTCAAGCCGCTCAAACGATATCCCGGCAAACGATGGCGTCAACTTCGCTATCTCGTCCATCACCTCTGACGGGTGTGAATAATCAAATCCGCTTGCGCCCATGCGCTTTGCTATCTCGCATGTTATCCACCAGTCGGGACGGGCATCGCCAACTGGCTCAATCGCCTTCCTGATGAGCTGAACTCGCCTTTCAAGGTTGACGAATGTGCCATCCTTCTCAGCGAAGCTCGCCCCCGGAAGGATGACATGAGCAAACTCGGCTGTGCCAGTCATGAAGATATCCTGCACAACGACGAACTCGGCTCTTCTAAGCGCTTCCCAAACCATGGCTGCGTTCGGCATGCTATATGCTACATCCATGCCGACAATGTAAAACGCCTTCACCGTGCCGCTTAATGCCCCCCGTAACATCTCAACGAGCGTCAACCCGGGCTTGTCGCTCAACTTGCATCCCCAAGCATCCTCAAATTTCCCCCGCACATTATCATCCGTCAACGGCTGATAGCCGGGCAGCGCTGTGGGCATGCAACCCATATCGCATGCTCCTTGAACATTGTTTTGACCTCGCATTGGCATTACACCGGCGTATGGCTTTCCGACATTGCCGGTGAGCATGGCTAAGTTTGCGAGCGCAAGCACATTCTCAGTCCCATGCGAATGCTCAGTTATACCGAGTGAGTAGATGATGAGAGATGGCTTCCTTGTGGCGTAGAGGGTTGCCGCTTGAATTATCTTCTCCCTCGGGACTCCCGTGACCTCCTCCACAAATCCGAGCTCAAACTGCTTCAACGACTCAACGAACGCCTCAAAATTCTCGCACCGCTCGCGAATGAATTCCTCATCGTGCAGCCCTTGCTCATAGATGACCCTCGCCATGCCCATGATGAGAGCCACATCACTTCCGGGATAATGTTGAAGCCAAATGTGCGCACGGTTGCAAAGCTCAATCTTCCTCGGGTCTGCAACAATCAGGGTTGCACCATTCCTGACAGCCCTGCGAATCCTTGTCCCGGCAACTGGATGAGCTACAGTTGTGTTTGAACCTATAACGAAGATGCATGAGGCACCATCTATGTCGCTTATCGGCGATGTGCCCGCACCAGTCCCAAACGCAATGCTAAGACCGGCGGCAGTCGGAGCATGGCATAGCCTTGCGCAGTTATCAACATTGTTCGTCTGCATGACTGCCCTCGCAAACTTTTGAACGAGGTAATTTTCCTCATTCGTGCAACGCGATGAGCTGATGGCAGCAAAGCAGTCACCCTTGTATTGCGAGAACTTGCTCGCCACCAAATCAAGCGCCTCATCCCAAGAGGCTTCAATGAACTCACCGTTGCGCTTCACCAAGGGCTTCTTCAACCTATCCGGGCTGTTGACAAATCTGAACCCGAATCGCCCCTTTACACAGAGCTGCCCTTCATTCACTGGGCTTTCTCTGTCACCACGGACGGATACAATTTCATTCCCGCGCACGCCAAGATAGATTGAGCATCCGACAGCACAGTATGTGCAGACGCTCTTAACCTCCCTCGCCGGCTTGAGGTAGTCCTTCGGGACGAGTGCGCCGGTCGGACACCTAACGACGCATTCACCGCATGATTCGCAAGCTGATTCAACGATGGGTTTGTTCCCAAATGTGGAAATGGTTGTGGCGAAGCCCCTGAAGGCGTAGTTTATTGCGCCAACGCCCTGTATCTCGTCGCATGTCCTAACGCATATCCCGCACAGCACACACCTGTTTGGGTCTCGCATGAAGAAAGGGTTGCTTTCGTCAATCGGGAACTGCGGCACAAGCATGCGCAGCTGTTTGAACCTCTCTTCACTGATGCCGATGTATGAGGCGACCTCTTGGAGCTTGCATTCGTTGTTCTTTGGACAGGAGAGGCAGTCGCCATGATGATTTGCGAGCAGCAACTCAAGCGAGATTTGGCGCGCCTTTTGCACCATCGGTGTCTCAGTCCAAACTTTCATGCCATCTTCAACTTGTGCTTGACACGATGCCACAATTCCCCTCCCCTCCACCTCCACGAGGCACAACCTGCAATTTCCAGCTGGCTTCAAGTCGGGGTGATAGCAAAGGTGCGGTACGTAAATGCCGGCATCAAGCGCTGTTCGCAGTATTGTCGCATCTTCCCTCGCTCTTATCTCAGAGCCGTTGATGTAAATCACAGGCATATCCTGCTACCTCCTTCACCATTCAACTCAGATGTAGATGAGATACACCCTCTCATCCAGCCAAGCTGCGCTAACTTGATAAAGCTTTGCAGACGCCGGCGCGACAGCGATGCAACCTTATGTGTTCCTCATATTCATCTCTGAAGTGACGGATAGTTGTGAGCACCGGGTTTGGCGCAGCTTGCCCGAGACCGCATAGCGACCCAACCTTCATGGCATCCGCAATCTCCTCAAGCAGCACAATGTCGCCCTCATTGCCATTGCCCTCTGTTATGCCCTCAAGTATGGCGAGCATCTGTTTCGTGCCAAGCCTGCATGGGACGCACTTGCCACAAGACTCACACTGCGAGAATTGAATGAGATGGCGAGCCATGTCAACCATGCAAGTGTCCTCATCCATGACGACTATCCCTCCGGCACCCATCATTGCGCCAGTCGGAGCAAGCGATTCGTAATCCACGGGCAAGTCAAACATGCTTTCCGGTATGCACCCTCCACCTGGACCGCCAATTTGAACGGCTTTAATTCGCTTCTCGGTTGAAGAGCCACCGCCTAACTCACTGATTATCTCCCTCAAGGTCATCCCGAGCGGGACTTCAATCACACCGGGGCGCTCAACCTTCCCGGTGAGCGAGAATGCCTTTGTGCCTTTGCTCCTCTCAGTTCCATACTCGGCAAACCATTCGGCTCCGTGACGGAGTATGTGCGGGACATATGCGAGTGTCTCAACATTGTTGACGACCGTCGGCTTATCCCAAAGACCCTTTGCAGCCGGGAATGGCGGGCGAGCACGCGGCATGCCACGCTCACCCTCAATTGAAGCGATGAGCGCCGTCTCCTCGCCACACACATATGCGCCAGCGCCCTTAACAAGCCACACTCTGAAGCTGAAGCCGCTTCCGAGTATGTCGTCCCCAAGCAGCCCAACCCTCTCAAGAGCCTTTATCGCCGCCGTCAACCTCTCAAATGCGAGCGGGTATTCGGCGCCGCAATAAATGAACCCATTTGAAGCTCCGACTGTGTAGCCGGCGATCAAAAGCCCCTCAAGCACGCTGTATGGATCGCTCTCAAGCAATACCCTGTTCACGAATATCCCCGGGTCGCCCTCATGAGCATTGCATACCACGAACTTCTCGTCCGAAGGTGTTTGAATGCATGTCAACCACTTGCGCCATGTCGGAAAGCCAACGCCACCTCTGCCACGAAGCCCAGCACGCCGCAACTCATCTATGATTTGCGATGGTTCCATGCTGAGCGCCTTCTCAAGCCCATCAAATCCACCGGTGGCAAGGTAATGCATCAAATTCGTCGGCTCCACAAACCCACAGCGTGAAAGCAAACGCCTGACTTGCCTTTTCATCATCGGCGTCTCAAACAAATTCGGTATGCCATCAATGGAGCCCTCACCAACTGTGCCGAGCGCGTATTCAGCAACTGGCTTTTTGGAGAGCAAATGCAGCTCAAGTATCTCGCAAGCCCTCTCCGGCGTGGCTTCGCCGTAAAAGACTGCAGGCATGCCGGGAAGCGAAACGCTCATTATCGGTTCGGCATAGCACATGCCAATACAACCAACCTCAACCACATCGCACTCAACACCGCGCTCGGTGAGGAAATCGTGAATGGCATTGAGTGTCTCAAGCGCTCCAACACCTTGCCCGCATGTGGCATTACCGACCGTCACATGCGGCTTTGAATGCAGCTCATCCCACTGGCGCATTGCCGTTTGGCGCAATTCGTCAAGCTCATCTACCGTCATGATCGCCTCCCACCTTCCACCGCCCTAATGATGCTCACCAGCTTCTCCGGGGTCATCTTGCCGTATACCTTCCCATTCACAATTGCGCACGGCGCATGCGCGCACATCCCGAGGCATGTCACCGTCTCAAGCGTCCATTTCAAATCCGGCGTCGTCTCACCCTCATCAATGCCGAGCACACTTTTAGCCTCGTCAATCAGCTTTGATGAGCCGCACACATAGCATGAAGTGCCCCTGCATATCGTGATGATGTTCTTTCCCAACTGCCTGAGACGAAGCTGTTCGTAGAATGAAGCCACACCGTAAACATGTGCTTCTGGGACGCCAATGAACCTTGACACCTTGACGAGCGCATCTTCGGGCAAGTAGCCGAACTCATTTTGAATGCGCTGAAGTATCGGGATGAGCTCACTGCGCTTGCCGCAGAAGGCGCCCAAAATCTCTTCCAACCTGCGCTCCAATTCACCACCCACCAACCCCATCAGCAATCACCCCTCATGCAGCCAACTTCACGGCTTCAGTTTATAGCATGATCAGGGCACTCAATTATGCATGCACGGCACTTTATGCACGCATCCTTGTTTATGACGGGGAAGCTGCCACGCTGCCATGCTATCGCACCAACCGGACAGACTCTCGCACACCTGCCGCACTTGACGCACTTGCCCTCGTCAACTTCAAAGCGGAGCAATGGCACGCAGACGCCAGCTGGACAACGACCATGCTTGATATGCGCCTCATACTCATCCCTGAAGTAGCGCACGGTTGTCAAAACCGGATTCAAAGCCGTCTTGCCCAAGCCGCAAAGCGATGTCTCCCTGATGGCGTTGCCCATGCGCTCAAGAAATTCAATGTCGCCCTCCCTACCTTCGCCTTTCGTTATCCTATCAAGCACTTCGTAAAGCCTAACCAAACCAACCCTGCATGGAATGCATTTGCCACACGATTCGGCGGAAGTGAAGCTGAGAAAGAACTTGGCTGCATCAACCATGCATGTGCCCTCGTCAAGGACGATCAGCCCACCGGAGCCCATGATAGCGCCAACCTGTGTAAGCGACTCATAATCAATTGGCGTGTCAAGCAGCTCCTCCGGAAGGCAACCGCCAGATGGACCGCCGATTTGAACGGCTTTGAATGCATAGCCTTTGCGAGCCATACCGCCACCCGGCCCGAATATGAGTTGGCGAAGCGTGACGCCCATCGGGACTTCAACCAAGCCGGTGTTTTTCACCTTCCCGGCGAGCGCAAATACCTTCGTCCCCTTGCTCCTGTCGGTTCCAACCGATGAAAACCACCTTGCGCCGTTGAGGATTATCCTCGGCACATTCGCCAGCGTCTCAACATTGTTGATGATTGTCGGCATGCCCCATAAGCCCTTTTCGGCTGGGAATGGTGGGCGCGGGCGAGGCATGCCTCGCTTGCCCTCAATTGATGCGATGAGCGCTGTCTCCTCACCGCATACGAATGCGCCTGCGCCTTCCTTGAGAGCGATGTCAAACGAAAACCCGCTCCCAAGTATATCCTCACCGATGAAGCCCATCTCCCTTGCCTGCTGCAATGCCACCTTCAACCGCCTTATGGCGAGCGGATACTCAGCACGGCAGTAGATGAAGCCCTTGCTCGCACCAATGGCGTAGCCGGCGATAATCAATCCCTCAATGACAGAGTGCGGGTCACCCTCAAGTATGCTCCTGTCCATGAATGCACCCGGGTCACCCTCATCAGCATTGCATATGACATAACGGGCCGGAGCTTCATGCCCCCTGCATATTCGCCACTTAATTCCGGTCGGAAAGCCGGCGCCACCCCTGCCGCGAAGTCCGGACTCCACAACCTCATTGATGACATCCTCTGGCGTCATCTCGGTGAGCGCCTTCCTGAGCGCTTCATAACCCCCAACTGAAATGTAGTCGTTGATGTCCTCGGGATCAATCTCACCGCAGTTTCTGAGCACCCAACGCAGCTGCCCTTCAAAGAACCTTCGGTAGTCATCGCCAGCAAGCAACCGCTTGACCGGCTCACCCTTGACCAAGTGGCTTTCAACGATCTCGGTCACATCCTCAACGCTCACCCTCTCGTATGTCCACCTTTTCCCGTCGGGCGAGATGATGTCAATGAGCACATCCCTAAACAAACCCCTATCGCCAACCCTTTTGATCTCGCATTTGTCGGCAAGACCGCTCTCGTGCAGTTTCTTCCTGAGCGCCTCCGCAACGATGTGAGCTCCCCCCGATAGACCGCTTGTGCCCTGACAGATTAGCACCTTAAACTTTGACCCCATCTGACAACACCCCTGATAACGATGGCGCTTTAAATCAGCGCCACTAATCGGATGCATCATCACCCAACATATTCATACACACCATACTGCTTCACTGCACGATACATCGCCCACACATTTTCAAGTGGAACGCCGGGTGGCAGATTATTCGCCTCACGGAGTATGAACCTGCCGCCATCCATAACGCCCGATTGCAATATGCGCCTCACTTCTTCAACAACCTGCTCAGGTGTGGCACGCTCAAGGAATGTGATCGTCGGTCCACCGATTAACTCCACATCGGGACCGAGTTCACGGCGCACCCTCGCAAGGTCAATCGGAAAGCCAGTATCAAAGCTCCAGACATTGAGGTTCTCGTGGATGAACTTGAGATGGCGCTCCACATCACCGCAAAGGTGAATGCTTATCGGTCCACCGGAAGAGAGCTCGTCAACGAGGCGCTTGTGAAATGGGAAGACAATCTCACGATACATCTCCTGCGAGATGAACTGTATCGCATCATCGGCGAAGCCCCATGTCTTCGGCTTCAGCTCCAGCCCGAGATGCCTTCGGTAAGCCAATATGCGCTCAATTATTGCCGTCGTGACGAAGTCAAGGAGGCGAAGCGCATACTCAGTATCACAAATCAAGTCAAGCAAAAACTTCCCCACGCCGCGAACCTTGCATGCCACTGTAAAAGGTCCGTCAGTCCCCAACCCGCATGGCATTACGCTTGCAATCGGCTTGCCAAAGAATGTGAACCCTTCCACCTGCCTGCGCTTGATGAACTCGTAGAACTCCCAGTTTCGCTTCATCAAACCGCCGGTGAATGGATCTGGCACCCCCAAGTCAAAGAGCATATTCTTACAGTCATCGTCGTCAAGCAGCGGCTTTGTATCCGGCACCTGCCCTTCAATGAACACGACCTCACATCCGAGCCAAGCCGCTTCGTAAACATTTTGGAAGTGAACGGCAACATGCCAACCATCCTTCGGCAAGCCCATCTCGGCATCTTGGGTGATGAAGTGGCGCACAAACCATTGGTGCTCAAGTTGCCTGCGCAGCATCCCCTCGGGGTCGGAAAACATGCGCTCAAAAGTTATGCCGGATGGATTTGCGCCTTTGCGATGCATAGTGTAGCGCACATTGGTGCCAATTATCATCGGCACCCTGATTGGCTTCCTCGCATGGTAAGCCTCCCAGACGCTCTTTACCTCTTCGTTGTGCTGCTCAAAATCAACGACTGGCGCTTTCACCTCAACGCGAAGTTCTTCTTCCCACCGATGCCGCATAACGCTCACCATCGCGCACATTTGGTGACCGTTCGCACATGTTCACCAAGCTCCACCACCGCCGCCACCAAATCCGCCACCACTTGAACCACCGCCACCAAAACCGCCTCCACTAACTTCACGAGGAGCCGATGTGAAAGTGCTGCCCATCGTCCGCATTGCATGCCCAATGTCGTGAATAAATCGGGTTGAACTGAACCCACCGGCATAATAGTCGCTGCTCTCATACCATTCCGGTGGATGACGAATTATGTCCCTCATTTTCTCAGCCCACTCATCCACCACACCGAGCACAACGGCATACGGCAGTATGCGCCCGAACAACGTCGGGTCTTCAGATGCCATCCTTTCAAGTCTGTCTTTCTCAGCGCGCATGATGAACTCCTTAAATCCGAGTATGTATCGCAACGCCTCAACACCGAGAGAAGTTTTTCTGGGCATGAGCGGCGCAAGGAGCCAAACGACCGCACCGCTGCTTGAGACGCCAAACATAGCTACAAGCATTGATGCGAAGTCCACATTAAGTAACTGTGAGAGGGCAAAAACAACGCCACAGAGCGCTGCAGCTCCGATAATTCCGATGCATCGGTAGCGATTCCGCACTTCGTCAGGGTCGCCATAAAACAACCGCTTGTGCTTAGAGAGCGTCCTATAAAGCGCATCCCGAATGCCGGGTAGGTGGCGATAGAACTTGTTGCGCAATTGCGAGAGCAGAACTCTGTCACCACTCTCAAACATCCCAACGAGCATGAGATATTCATGCCTCTCAAGCGCCTCATCACCGACGCCGTGAAAGGCTTCAGCTCTCGCCTCAGCTTCGGCATCCAGCCTCTCAACTCCACTTGAGGGTCTCCTTTTTGCGCCCTTGCTTTCCCCCCGAACTGACATGTCTGCAAGCGGCTTCAGCAGCGTAAACTCATAATCCTTGTCTGCGAGGAAGAGGAACTTGGTCGTCTTGAGTTCTCGAATCCTGATGTAACCCCTCGCAGCCAAATCAATGACTGTCGCAGTAATGTCATCCACATCAGCGCGCTCATCAACCAATGTGCCAGCTTCCGCCGGGGTCAGGTCCTTCGGTGGCTCATACTGCACAGCTACGGGGAGGTGTGAATATGGGTCACGCCCAAAACGATACCACATCGTGAGCATGCAGATGAGCGCAATCAATGGCGCAAGTAAAGCAACCACCAAATGCCAGTTATCCAGAAGCGCCCAGATCAATTCCTGAGCAGCGCTTGGAAATGAGAATGCATCAACTGGCATGCCGACGGAAATTGTTAATCCACATCCCGGCTCCAACCTGTCCGTCCCAAATGAGATGCAGTCCTTAGAACGCCGCACCCATCCCTTGTGCTCCGCTGAGCCGTAAGGTCCAGTGTAAAATGCCACCATCACTGAGCGCTCATCAAGCCCGTCAACGCCATTGGGCAACATCACATTCGCAATTGCCTCACCTATTGGGACACGCCACTCATTCCCGGTGGCATTCCAATAGAGTTCAACAACACTAAGACTTCCTTCCCACTTACGCCGCATAACGCTTGCTGCATGTGCCGGCAGCTTGACGAGGGCGCGCCAAACATCGTATGTGATGACATAATCCTGAATGCCGCTCACAACCACTTTTGGATCGCCAATCCGTATCTCAATGTAACCGTTCTTGCGTGAGACGCGATATTTTAACCCTCTGCCGAAGCCATCGGTCACATGGCGGACTTTAATGCGAAGGTTGTAGAGTAGCGGCATCGTGCTTCCCATGGGCAACTTCAAATGGCGCTTATAGCGGTATGGTATTGTCCTGAAGATGCCATGGCGCAACTCGCCGCCGAAGTCAACTTTCAACCGCTCGGTTACAGTTATGTGCGCATCATCGTGCACCATTACATCGGTGATGAACCTCTCAATCTCCCAGCCGCTGCATCGGATTGATGCACTGCCAACTTGAAGAAGGACACATAACCACGCGCGAAAGAGCCATCCAACGGAAATTGAATTCACGCTGCTCACTTTACCGCTCACCGCAACATCCATTGCACTCACCTCAAAGCGAGTCTGACTCAAAAACGCTACAGCCCACGCTGCGCAGCTCCGCCAACCATCAAAAGCGCACCTGAGGCACCTCGCGCTCGTGCACATCGGGCAATTCAAAGAAGCGCCGCTCTCTGAAACCGAACAGAGCCGCAACTATGTTACTTGGGAAGGTGCGAGTTGCGGTGTTGTAATCTCGCACAACGGCATTGTAGTATCGGCGTGCAAGTTGAATTTGCTCCTCAATCTCCGAGAGCTGCGCCTGCAGGTCAAGGAAACTTTGGTTGGCTTTCAAGTCGGGGTATGCTTCGGCGAGCGCAAATAATTGCCTCAATGCTGCCGTGAGCAAGCCCTCAGCTTGCGCCCTTTGATCAGGCGTTGAGGATGATATTGCCTGACCGCGTGCTTGCACAACCCTCTCAAGGGTTGCCCGCTCATAACTCATGTAGCCCTTCACAGCCTCAATGATGTTCGGGATCAAGTCGTGGCGGCGCTTCAACTGCACATCTACATCCGACCATGCGTTATCAACGAGCATGCTCAAGCGCACAAGCCTGTTGTATGCAACCACAACAAAGGCAGCCAAAACGAATAAAACGCCGACAGCCAAAATCACGAAGTTCACCTCGGCTCACCACCTGTGTGTTAAATGCATCGGCATTGCATGCGCAAAACCATCGGCACGCCATAATCACTATACCGCAGTGAACCATCAAAAGGCATGAGATACAATCTCCTCAATGACCGCACGGCAAACGGAACTCCGTCGCATTTTGAGGGCGCATGGGGAGTGATTTGAAATGCGTGTTGAATTCCCAAATCCGTTCTCATCCGATGGGGCTTGGTTCAAGGGCAATTTGCATACTCACACCAAACGAAGCGATGGCGACTTGGAACCGAAAGATGTGGTGAGACGATACGCCGAAGCAGGCTATCACTTCCTCGCCATCACCGACCATAACAAACTAACCCTGATTGAGGGTGAGGAGACTTACGGAGTGCTACTCATACCGGGTGAAGAAATAAGTGTTGGCTTATCCGAAGCCGGCACTGACTTCCATTTTGTTGCGATAGGGATTGAACGCCAATGGGAGAAGCCAGATGGGATTTCAGCAACGGACATATCACCAGGCAGGTTTGTGGAGGAAATACGCTCGTTAGGTGGCGTCGCTGTCCTTTGCCATCCATACTGGTCACAGCTGACAGCGCATGACATGCTCTCATTTGATGGCTACATCGCAATTGAGATATTCAACACATCGTGTCACCACGCTGTTGGTAAGGGTTTTTCAACAACGCATTGGGATGATCTCCTCCTGCGCGGGCGCTTCATTTGGGGCGTAGCTGTGGATGATGCACATTATCACTTCAATGAGCATCGCCCGGTTGACATTTGCGGCGCTTGGGTCATGGTCAAGTGCCGCCAATTGACGGTGCGGGATGTTTTGGATGCGCTAATGAGGGGGCTGTTTTACTCAAGCACGGGACCACAAATCCTGAATGTGCATATTGAGGATGAATGGGTGCATGTTGAGACATCACCGGTCAGGGCAATCACATTCATCTCGGACAACGGCAAAGGGGAAAAATGGACGGCAATCGGGAAGGACATGCTCACCGAAGCGCACTACAAGCTGCGTGGCAATGAACGCTTTTTGAGGGTTGAGTGCGTAGATGCCGACGACAACTTCGCCTGGACAAACCCAATGCGCATCATCGCTTCGTAGAATGACCATCATGCCGCAGAAAAAGCCCCGCCATCTGCACCCAAATCAATGCCGCACGATGACGGCAGAACTGGTGCGACAGTTTACTTGATCACTTGACGGGCACTTCAACCCTGAGCAATTCAAGAGCCTTCTCATCGGGAAGCGTCTTTGGGCGCTTGTATAACAAGCGCACAACAGCAATCCCCTTCCTGCCGTCAAGTGGGAAGTGGAGCGTGAGTGTTTCTTCGGGCAACAGGCGAGTGTCCTTCCCACCACTGGGACGCTCATCGGAGAGCAAATGTTTAAACGATTGCAAAACCCTATCGCCATCACGAAGCGATACATCAACTAAGGCTGCACTCACATTGAAGCCAGTTGGGAAATTGTGCCCCACATTGAGGCTGCTCAACCTTACCAAAAGCTCATCGCCATCAACAGCAGCCTCAAGCTTGAGTGACTCTCGGACAAACTCAATATCCTCAACGCCTCTGAATGTGTGCACATGAGATGCCCTAACTGGATACTTCTTTTCAACCGTCGGTATCTCGCCTATCGGGCGTTCAACCTTCGGCATATGGCACTCAACGCAGCCTTTTGGACTCTTGCCCCACCTGCTCCCCTTAAATTCGCTTATAGTTCCGAACTTGGCATGACAGCTTGCGCACATCTCAACTGTGCCAAGCTTCTCATTTTTCACATTCTCATGGAACTCACGCTCAATCTCGTAAGGACCATGCATTGCACCCTTTATGTCGGCATGACACGCTGAGCAATCGACGCCACCTTCCCTTGTGCGTTCACGCAACTTCGGCTCGTTGCCATAACCTGTATCAAGCAAGCGCTCCGGTGCATGGCAGTGAAGGCAGTCCTCATCTTCATACTCATTGCTCATCTCTTTGAACAGCTCACTTATCCACGCTCTTGCATGAGCTGACTTTAGCCACTCATCAGCGTGCACCTTGTGACATGTTTGACATGCACCGCGAATGGGAACCTTAACGGGCTTCGCCTGTTGCGCAACCGTCATGCAAATCGCCAACGCTAAAAATGAGGCGGCACATACAGCCACCAACAAAATGATGTGCCTCTTTCTCATACCGCTCACCACCATCATTGCCATTTTTGCAAGCCCACTCCACAGTGCCTTTTCCACCGCAAAGCGCCTTTGGTGCGCCGCTTAACTTCACGCCAATTCGGCGCACACCTTCTGAATGAATTCAAGCGACTTGCGAATCCCCGGAATTGGGTTATCCGGCTCAAGCTCATATTCAAGAGCAATGTAGCCCTTGAACTGCGTCTCCTTCAATGCCTTGAAAAAGCCCTTGATGTCAAGGACGCCCGAGCCGACAACCACATCGCGCTTGTTTGCATCCACATCCTTCAAATGAACACCATGAAGCCTCTCCTTGAAGATGTGCACGGCTTTGACGATGTCATCACCGGCTCTCGCCAAGTGCCCGGTGTCAAGGCAAATGCCGACTTTGACGCTGTGCCCTTCAATCGCCTTGCGCATTGTTTCAGTTGTGTTCCACCTGTGTCCGGGTCCGTGATTGTGTATTCCAACGGCAACACCATACTCCTCGGTAAGCTTATCAAGCAGCTCAAAGCTGTCAGGGTCTGGATCAGCCGATAGCACTTCAATCCCCATGGCTTTCGCAAACTCAAATAAGCTCCTCATCGCCTTCTCATCCTTAGTCAGTCTGACGACGCCATACGCTACAACCTTTAAGCCGTGCCTTTCAAGCACCGCTTTTGCATCCTCAACTATGTCCTTGCGAGCCGGAAGGTGAGCCGGATACGCCTCAACATACTTGAGACCGAGTTGGGCAACCATTGCAGCCGCTTCCTCAGCACCAAACTTGCGCAGCGAGTAACTCTGCAATCCGACTCTGAACCCGCAGTATGGCTCCTTCACCGCAGCCTCACCACCTTTTGCTTCATGTGATAGCACAAACCCGAGAGCACCGCCAAGCGCCATTCCCGCAACGCCTCTTATGGTGCTCCCAATGAAGCTGCGCCGAGAAACACAGCCGCCACGATATCGCTCCATTTAACTCACCTCCGCTCCGATGAATTTTCCAATGGAGAGCAATCCCATCCGCCCATTAAGATTTGAACGCCTGCAACAAAGTTGCGGAGCAAATTGCTGCATTACCGGCGCGCGGGAAATCCCAAGCGATGCAAGCCATTTGATGAACACAGAACAACAGCAGCGCAGTGTTTGTCATACACCGCGTCCGATATCGCAGCCCCGCAAATTACCACACAAAGCGCAATTGCCAGTTGGTGCAAATTAAAGCACGGGCAGTTCGCTTTCCTTTTGAGCCGATGTGAGCACCTCACAACCATCCTGCTTGACCAAAACCATGTCCTCAATCCTCACACCACAGACACCCTCAATGTAGACCCCGGGTTCAATCGTCACCACGCAACCAGCTTCCATCAACCCGCCACCACTCTGTTTTGGGCTGGGCAATTCGTGGATTTCCAATCCGACACCGTGCCCAATGCCGTGCTTGAAATGACGCTCATAGCCACTTGAGCGCAATTCCCTCCTCGCTACAGCTTCAACCTGCTTCATTGTCTTCCCAGAGCGCACCTCCTCAATGGCTGCAAGTTGTGCCCTCAACACGGCGGAGTATATTGAACGCCCCATCTTATCGGCTCCCCCAACGGCTACCGTGCGCGTCAAATCGGAGTGGTAGCCATCGCACACAGCGCCGAAGTCAAGCACGACCAAATCGCCGCGCTCAATAACCTTATCCGAAGCAATCCCATGCGCCATCGCGCTCCTGTATCCGGATGCAACTATGATATCAAACGAGATGTCTTCAGCACCGCTTGACTTGATGAACCTCTCAAGCTCAAGAGCAACATCACGCTCCTTAACTCCCGGGCGAATTACGGAGAGAGCATGCTCATACGCAGCATCGGCGACCCCGGCAGCTTTCCTTAAGAACTGCAACTCGGCTTCGTCTTTGATAGAGCGCATCCTTTCAACAACTCCGTCAAGCTTGCGCACCTTAACTTTGTGCAGCAACCCCTTAAGCCTCTCAAACTGAGCCACGCTTATCCGTTCTGCCTCAATTCCGATGGCGCCAATTCCCCAACGCCTGAGCAAGCTCGCCGCAACATCAAAGTAGCTTTTTCGGCGCGGCGCTATCTTCACCTTTGCCCCCTTCACTTCCTCATGCGCCTGCGCATCATACCTGCCATCGGTTATGAAGACGCATTCACTGCGCCCGACAAGTAGAATCCCGGATGTGCCGGTGAACCCGACAAGGTAGCGTATATTCGGCATGTGCGTGATGAGCAGCGCATCAATTCGCATTTGCTGGAACTTGTCCTGCAGCTTCTTCAACCTCTCCTCATACGGCATCCTGATGGTCATACCCCATCACCTTCGCACCCTGCCTTTTCCATCAACATGGCAGCTGCGGCGCGCAATGCAAGCAGATAGCTGAGCACGCCAAAGCCACAAATCTGCCCGACAGCTATCGGTGCTATAACGGAAGTGTGCCTAAATGGCTCCCTTGCATGGATGTTGGTCAAATGAACCTCAATGACCGGCAAGCCGACTGCCTTCAATGCATCGTGAAGCGCAATTGAATAATGCGTGAGCGCACCCGCATTGATGATGATTGCATCTGCCCAGTTCCTCGCATCATGAATGGCATCAATCAACTCTCCCTCATGATTGCTTTGGAATGCGCGCACGCTCACGCCGAGTTCATCAGCGAGCTCCTCAAGCTTGCGGTTGATCTCATCAAGCGTCAAAGAGCCGTAGATTGATGGCTCCCGCACACCGAGCAAGTTCAAGTTTGGTCCATGAAAGACCGCTATAGTGAGCCTGCGCTTGAGGTTGCTTGATTTGCGGCGCCTTAGTGGCATCAATTGCCCACCCCCAAATCAAGTTTGCTGATGTCCGGATTGAGCTCCAATGCCCTGCGCTTAGCCCTCGCCGACTGCTCCGCTTGCCCCAAACGACCACTCACCACTGAGAGGTATGCATATGCGAGTGAGAGTTGGTGCTTTGCCTCATCCAATGTGAGGCGCACGATATCGCCCATCTGCGGATGGAAGAAGCCAAGATACTCCTCACCCAAGCCTGTTGCCAATTCCAAATCGCCCTTAAGCTGCAATAGCTCACCCATGGTGCAACCACTGCGCAGCTTCAACGATGCCAAGTTCACGGCGGCAGTGACGGCGTTAATGTCTGTTGGCGCATCAACAGCCCTGTATCTCCCATATGGTGAGCGCATCAAGCTGAGGATGCGCTCATACATTTCCACTGCCTCTCCACTTTTGCCCATCAGCTCAAGCATGCGACCGAGTTCAATCATAGCGAGTGTATCATGCGGGTTGACCTTAAGCGCCAACCTGTATGCCTCAATTGCTTTTGAGCGCTCACCGAGTGCGGCATAGGCTCGTGCCAGAGTGTGATAATTTGCACCCCTCATCGGCTGCAGCTTGATAGCGGTGAGAGCCTCCCTTAGCGAACGCCTCAAGACCGCTCCATCATTGCGCATTGCGAGCGCCAAGCATGCATTGGCGAGCGCGATTCTATGACGGGCATTAAATGGCTCCCACGCAATCGCCCTCTCAAATGCCTCAACGGCTGATAAAGCGCTTTTGGAATTGCGCCCATTGAGAGCATGCAGCGCGGCAACGGTATGGCTCAGCGAAATGAAGGCGCAGGTAAAGAGGGCAATGACGATTCCGATCACAACCCCATTGCGGACAACGATCGGAACTGGCAATCTCACTTCGGTCAAACCCAAATCCCCTTCATCGCGGCTGGCGTGCTGTTTGGACATGCTTTCACTTTGCTCCATGCACCCCGCTGCGGAGCAAGCTAAAAGGAGCGCAAAGGCAAGTCTTGATGCCGGAACATACCAAGTGCAATCAACGAGGTTGTGCATGACGAAGGAAATGCATCCGCAGATGCTGCCAGCGCGAAGCCAATGGTATTCATCTTTGCATGCCGAAATTGAGCGTGCCGAGCGAAGAAGGCACAACCAAATGAAGATGGCGAAGGAGAGCAATGCAGCTATGCCGCACTCCGAAGCGATCTGCAGGAAGGCGTTGTGCGCCATGAATGTCGGTCCGACTTGCGTGAATCTCGGATAGGCAAGGTGGAATGTGCCAATGCCAGTCCCATTGATCGGGTGCGCAGCCGTGATGCTCAGCGCTGCCCTCCAAACGAAAAGCCTGAACAGCCATGAATGTGCCTGCTCGCTGAATGCCGTGACAATCCTGTGGCGCAGCGTCGGGATTGATGCAACGAGAGCAATTAACATCAAGCCAACCGCGAGCGAGAGGACGGAAACGCGCCATGAGCGAAACTGCCTCAACGATAGCCAGCCAAACGCCACCATCGCAAAGAGCAATGCCACAAATGCCCCCTTTGAGCCGCTCACTATGAGTGCCAACGCGATTAGCAATGAAGCCACCCAACAAACGAACTTAAACGACGCCCGCTTGAAGTGAAGCGCGAGCGCCAGAACAACGGGAAGGCACATAGCCATATAGCCGCCGAGCAAATTCGGATTTTGGAAAGTCCCAAAGGCGCGCCAATCCTTCAGACCAGCAGCATATGAGGCGCAATACTCGCGCAGCGCAATCAGGCTTTCAACATAACCACCAATTGAGATCGCCAAGAGAAACGCCAATGCCCATTCGGCACGAACTGATGATGCGATGATGAAGGCGGTGCAGAATGAGAGCGTGTTGACCATCTCAATCGCGCTGTCCCACCGCGAGATTGAGTCAATGCAACTTGCAGCACAAAATGCGATGAACGAAAGGAGCACAACATTGATTGCGCTGATGCGCGCCTCCCCCGAATCAGCGCGCAGATTCCGTTTCAACAAATGCGCCACAATGCTCGCAAGTGCAAGGGTGAAGATGAGCAGGCTAAATGCCGATGGCATGCGCGCCGGGTGGAGTTCCAGAGCCGGAAATTCTGGGAACGACCACACAAGCGGTGCTGCTGCGGCAATGAGCACAAGCACAGCAATTGGCGCTGTGCCAATGTGCTGTGCACAGTGTGCCAATGTGACCGTGCGACTTTCAAGAACCGCCCTTGCGGTTTTGGGTGAATGAGCGCGCCGTTTTCGCCCTGCGCTTGAACGCATTCTCAACCCAATGCCTCCATTTGAGCACCATGCGCAACAACGCAACTTTTGAGAGCGCACCAAAAAGCCTAATGCCGATGCCGAGCGCTATTAATGGCGCAAATGGGAGCGGCAGCATGCGCCTATAGTTCTTGAGGTAGAAGCGGAGCATACTGCGATGGCGCTGCATGAGCATCGGGACAAAGAGTTGGTCGCTGCTTCTCCCGACGGCATGCGTTATGACAGCACTTGGGACATAGAAGACTTTGAAGCCAGCCTTTCGCATTCGCCAACACCAATCCACATCCTCGCAATACATGAAGTAGCCCTCATCAAGCATGCCAACCATCTCAATTGCCCGTCTGCGCACGAGCATCGCAGCACCGGAAACCCAATCCACTTCCATTGGCTCATTGTGGCTGTGATCCATAAGCAGGTATTGTCTCACGGGCTTGATTGACGGAAATAGCCTCTCAAGCGGCGTGTTCCTGAACAAGCCCGTAAGGAGCGTTGGGAAGGCACGGCACGAATATTGCAGTGTGCCATTGGTGTTGAGCAGCTTTGGTCCGGCAATCGCCACATCGGGATGTTCATCCATGAACTTTACGAGCTCTTCAATTGCGCCATCGTGGACGATCGTGTCCGGATTGAGGAGCATGATGTATCGCCCGCGAGAATGGCGCATTGCTTGATTGCATCCGGCAGCGAAGCCGACATTCCTCTCGTTTGCGATGAGCTTCACCCACGGATATTTCGTGCGCACCATTTGTGCGCTGCCGTCTGTTGATGCATTATCCACAACGATGACTTCAAGCGTTATTGATGAAGCACCCCTCGCAAGCGAAGCCATGCAGCCGCTTAACTCATCCACCGTATTGAAGTTGACGATGCAGACTGAGACATCAACCCCTTCATCAACCTGTGGCAGCACGCTATGGGCTTGCACTGCAAGGTTTCCCCTCCGAGCTTTGTTGCGTGCTGCTTGAGGGTTCATCTTCCGGCAACTCAATGTCATCAAGCAACATTATCGGGATGCCCTTCCAAATCCTGTATCGCCTGCCGCAACCCTCGCATATCAACGCCGTCTTATCGTCCGAGAGCACAACGCCACTCTTACATGCGGGGCATGCAAGTATGTCCAAGATCTCAAGCAGCTTGCGCAATTGCTCTTCCTCCATCCCATTCACCCCCATTTGGTGATGCACCCCTGATTTGCTGCCAGTTCCATCGCATCGGCGGATGAGGGCAGCCTACAGTTAATTGTGCCAGCTAATTGTGCTTCGGCTCACAACGAGGCGATGGTTGAAACTTGACGCATAGTCAACTTGCACTCTTCACGCCACATCAGATGCGCAGTTAAATGCGCACAGCTTTTGTCGGAGCGGTTAAAGTGCCAAGGTCATCTAAATGATGCACCGGCACAAAGGCGATGGTGCAAGATGGCACAAAGTGCTGCAAAATGTGTAGCAGTCAAATTTCGGGTTGGAGGAAGTTCCAACGGAGCGCACAAGGGGGCGCATGAAGATGTCGCAAGTCAGCTTGATAAGGCGTGCTGACGGTAGAGCGCCAAACCAAATGCGCCCGGTGAGGCTCACACGAGGTTGGATAAAGTTTGCAGATGGTTCATGCCTGATTGAGGTGGGCAACACGAGGGTGGTTTGCACAGCTACGATAACGGATAAAGTGCCCCCATTCCTCATCGGGAGCAAGACCGGTTGGATAACCGCCGAATATGGGATGATCCCGAGGTCGGGAACGCAAAGGAACGAGCGTGAGGCTAAGCGAGGTCGCCAGCATGAACGCTCAGTTGAAATAGGACGCATAATCGGGAGGGCATTGAGGGCAGCTGTTGACCTATCCGCACTCGGTGAGCACTCAATCATCATTGACTGCGATGTGTTGCAAAGCGATGGCGGGACGAGGACGGCTGCGATCACCGGCGGATTCATTGCGCTTGTTGAGGCGCTTCACAAGATGCGCGAACAAAACTTGCTTTCAAGTAAAGCCTTACCCCTTCATGGTCTCTTGGCAGCAATAAGCGTCGGCATAGTTGACAGGCAGGAAATGCTTGACTTGTGCTATGAGGAAGACGCACGCTCATCCGTTGACATGAATGTGGCAATGCTTGAGGGTGGCAGGTTTGTGGAAGTTCAAGCAACTGCCGAAGGAGCACCATTTACTCAGGAGCAATTCATACGCCTGCTTGCGCTTGCAAGGGCTGGGATTGAAAAGCTGTTTGAACTACAAAGGGAAGTGCTGAAGGACATCCTTTGATTTACACCGTAAAGCATCGCCATCAACTTCAGATGGTGCGCGGCTACTTTCTCGTCTTTCGTGCAAGCTCAATTATGCGCTTGTATTTTGCTTGCGCTTGAGAAGCCCACTCAGCCTCATACTTGCTTGAGAGCAACTTATCCTTAACCCATCTTTGGGCGAGTTTCATCATTTGTATCTCATCCAATGGCACTCGCGCAAACTCTCTGAGCAGCTTATTTGGCATGCCGGCTTCAATCAACGCCGAGAATGCCTTACGCACTTGCTCATGCGCATCAACGAATAGTGCACCAATGAGGCTGTTGAGCAGTTCCCACCTGTCAGCGCCGAGCTTCGCATCGTAGTGCATAGTAGTCTTCCACTCAAACGGGTTGACATCCAAAACGCTTCTTCCCTTCAGCTCATCATACAACTCCGGAAGTATGCTCATCCTTGCGAGTGTGAATTCCTTTGGTCCGCCCCTTGCTCCCTTCGGGAGCATCCAGAGCCTTTGCCCCTCCTTTGAAAGGACGAAGTTGATGAACTCCTGCGCGACCTCCTTATGTGGCGATCCCTTGAGGATTGAAATGCCATCGGGGTTGATCACCGTCATGTTCTTCGGGTAAACGAAGCCGAGCATGTCACTGCCTACCTCGTTTATCTTTGACCATGCATAGAAATCAATCGTTGGCGCACAGGCAGCCTGTCCATTCGCCACGCTTTCAACCGGCTCCTGCGAACCGCGATTGTATGCCCTTGCATTGCCGGACATCATAGCTATGACCTCAAACCCCTTCTCCCAACCATAAGCCTGTAGGATTATCTCAAACATCATGTGCGCAACGCCGCTCTGCCTCGGGTCCGTAAGCTCAACCCAACCGTAAAACTTCGGGTCAGCTAAGTCAACCCACTCTTTTGGCTCCGGGAGGTTGTGCTCACGCAACACAACTTTGTTGAACAATATTCCAAACCCGGAGAGCGCAGTTCCAAACCAGCAATAATCCTCGTCATAGAGCGGTATGCCCGCCACCTGTTTCGGTATGCGATTTAAAATTTCGCCCGGCGGCTTGTATGGCACAAGCAAGCCCTCACGCTTGAGTTCAACATATGGATCAATTCCACCGCCCCAAAACATGTCGGCGCCGATGCCATTTGGACTCTCCTTAAAGCTGGTGCGTATGTATCGGAGGCATTGTGAAGTCCCACCAACATCTGGGAAGCGTATTTCAACTTGCTTCTTAAAGCGCCGCTTGTAATGCTCTTGGAAAGCCCATGTGAATTCACGCTGTATGCCATCCCAATGCGGCGAGATGATTATGAGCGTCAAACTTTCTCCGGCTGTTCTTCGCTCAGCGCGCTTGCAAGAGCACAAATGGACAAACGCAATGATGGCTAACACAAGGACTAACACGGCACCGCCACAGGCTGTCTTGCTTGCCCTCCTCATGAGCAAATCACCAACCCATGTCCAAATGGCGATGTAAGTTACCTTCTTCTATGCAGCCAATCCGGGAAGCACTTGCTCTATGAACTTAGCTCCCTCAAGCAGCGCACTGGCAAGTTCCTCAACTGCCCTCACCAAGAAGTTTTTGACATCATCAAAAGTCCAACCGGTCAGCTCCAGTATTGACTTCGCAATGCCGGCTGCCATCATTAAAGCACCAACAACCATTGCGCTAAATGCAAGGAAGGCAATCGCCGACACCACAAGCTTTGCCACCTGCGCCCCAAGCCATATTGCAAATCCAACTGCCAACCACTTTGCGCCGAGCGAAAGCCAATCAATGCTGTTTGTTGGCAACCTCCCTTTGGCATCCGTTACCCAGAATTCCATCTCCACGCCATTGATCGTGAGCAACTCGCCGTCATCATTAACGAATCGTATCTGCGGCTTGAGCTTATCCCAGCCCCAAACAAGCCTAACAGCCTCCCCAGTTGACTCCCTCACGAGGCGAACATGCTTGTAATTTGCAACGCCCCCTTTTGGCTCACAAAGGTGCATCCTCAAGACCTCTCGCCTACTACCGTAAAAGCCGATGCGAAGGTATTCCCTTGCGCCTTCAGCCATCTCGTGAAGCTTGGCATAACCGAGCCGCACCTGCTCAGCCAGCTCGCTCTCATTACCGGTCAGGATGATGTCGGGCTGCGCGATATTCGGCTGCTCACTTTGCAACCCATTTGATGAGCCGCCGCAACCTTTCAGGAATTCACACATCACCACGCCGAGTGGAAGCATCAAAAACTCCCTTCGCCTCAATCCTTGCTCACCTCTTCCCTTTATCCTTCGTCCCAATCTCCTGTCCTTGTGTGAGCAGCTTCATCAACTCCGAGTCAGCCGACAGTATGACCGTGGTCTTGTCATTTAGCACCTTCTTGTATGCCTCAAGCGTTCGCAGGAAGCGATAAAACTCCGGGTCACGCCTGTATGCATCGGCATAGATGCGCATTGCTTGCGCCTCGGCTTCACCTTTGATTTGCTCGGCGCGCTTGTAAGCTTCGGCAAGTATGCGAGCAGCCTCCCTATCCGTCTCGCTGCGAATTTTCATTGCCGCTTCCCTTCCCTCCGCCCTATACTGCTTTGCTTGGCGCTGCCTCTCAGCCTTCATGCGCTCATAAACGCTCTGCTTCGTCGGCTCAGGGAAGTTGAGCCTCCTCACGCGCACATCAACGAGCTTTATCGGGTCACTCTTTGGGTCATTCGGGATGCCATACTCATTTCGGATGCGCTCTCGGCACCTCCTCAACACCTCCTCGCCTATCCTGTCCAATTCAGAGGAACCGCCATCAGGTGCGAGTATGTCCGATAGGGAACGCTTCCCGAAAGCCGCCGCAAATTCCGAGACAACTATATCCTCAAGCCTTATCGGGACTGCCTGCATTGTCCCAAGCGTTTCAAGGAAGCGCTTCGGGTCATACACATACCAGCACACGAAAGTTTCAACGACCAAGCTCTTCTTATCCTGCGTGAGCAACTCGCGAGCCGGTATTTCGGTCAGCTGCAATCGCCTGTCAAAGCGCACCACCGAATCAATCGGGAGCTTGAAATGCAATCCAGCCGAGATGACCCTCTTCACCGGCTTACCAAACCTCGTCACAATGGCAACCTCACGCTCATCAAGCGTGAACACGAACGACTTGAGCAAAGCCATAAGAGCCACAAGCGCTATCACAAAAACGATTTGGCGAAAGATCACTCCCAACTCACCTCACTGCGCCTTGCTTGCCCTGTGGTGGCGCATGTTCCAACTCCTCCAACATAGGGATGACTAATGCCTCCTCCTTCACCGGCTGCGATTTTCCTCCCACAGCCATGTCAGGGCTTGGTGGGAGAAAAATTATGCGCTGCGAACCAACTTTATCCGTTGTCACGATATACTTCCTCAAGTTTGGCAGCACTGCCTCAAGCTCCTCCCAATATAGGCGTATCCGATGTATCTCCCTCGCCCTGCTATACTGCGAAGCCACATTCACAAACCGCGAGGCTTCTCCCTCGGCTCTTTTCACCCTATCAACGCTGAACGCCAATGCCGATGACATTTGTGATGCAGCTTCGCCACGCGCTTCGGGCAGCTTCTCAGCCTTGTAAGCCTCGGCTTCATTGATGAGCTGTGCTTTTGCTTCAAGCGCCCTTGCCACCTCGTGGAACGCATCCACGACATCTGCCTCAAGCGGTGGATGAACATCTTGCAACTTGATGCTGTGCACAGCTATGCCCATCCCGTAGCGCATCAGCGCCCTTCTCAAACCGCGCAGCAACTTTTCCTCAACTTGCTCTCTACTCTCAACTAATGGCGCATACATCCCGCAGCGTGAAAGAACGCTGCGGAGGATTGATTCAGACAGCGGCAGCAGTATTGTCTCAGGCGACACAGAGCGCAACAGAAGCGCTGTAACATCACTGACGCTGTAATGCACGATCACATTCACTTCAATGATGTTCTCATCGCCTGTGATGACCAACCCCTCTTCCGGGCGGCGCTCATAACCGACCACCTTATGCTTGAACGCCCACTCATAAACGGCCGGCTCGTTGCTCAACGGATTCGGTCTGCTCCTGAAGCCAATCTCAAGCCTGCGCCTGCTGAGGGCATCAACCTTAACCACACTTTCAAATGGCGACGGAAGACGATAGTGCAATCCGGGAGCGAGTTCCCTTGAAAGCTTGCCAAGGCGAAATACAACAGCCCGCTCATTTGCCCGGACAACGAACAACCCTGAGAGCAAATAACCGAGCAATAACGCCAGCACACTGCAGCGCACTATCACCCTGCTGTGCCGCACAACGAATGCGCTTATGCTTTCCCATCGCAGTGCACCTGCAGCTGCTTTAAATCGCAGCGCCATCCTGTTAAGCCAAGGTAACAGCTCAGCGCGGCGCCTTGAAAGGAGCATAAGCGAGTTACAAACGACCGCGAGCGAACTTACCTGATGAACTACGGCAGCCCAAACTGGCGGTATATACCCAAAGCCGGCGAGCAGGACGGAAGCCGAATTAACGCCGATGGCGAATGCTGCTATGTTTTGATGGATCTTTTTCAGCGCTGCTCTTCCGACATCAATTGCGAGCGGCACTTTGGTCAGGTCGTCCGTCAGGATGACCACATCACCGGCTTCCGCGGTTAAATCCGTCCCGATGCCGCCCATGGCGATGCCAACATGCGCTGCGGCGAGTGCCGGTGCATCGTTTATACCATCACCGACCATCGCCACATATAGCCCTTGAGATTGCAATTGCTGTATGCGTTCAACCTTTTCGTGCGGGAGCAATTCCGAGTGGACATCCGTTATGCCGAGTTTAGCGGCAACGGCGTTTGCAGCGGCATTCGCATCGCCGGTGAGCATGCTAACTTTCGCCATTCCGAGCGCTCGCAACATCTCAATTGCGCTTGGCGCTTGTTGGCGCAACTCGTCGGAAAAGGCGAGCAATCCAACAACAGCGCCATTGACAGCCACAGCTACAACTGTCTTTCCGGTGGATTCTAAGCGATGCCATTCCTCGTTGAACTTGTCTGACACGGTTATATTCAACGCCGACAGCAGCTTTCGGTTGCCGACAGATACAGCTTTTCCGGACACAACTCCAGCAATGCCCATTCCGGGATAAACTCGCACATCCATCGGTTGGGAAACAACTGCTCCCCTATCTTTCGCCGATTCAACTATCAAGCGTCCGAGCGTATGCTCACTTACAGCCTCAACTGATGCTGCTAAGGACAACACCATGCGATTGTCAAACTCGCCAGCCGCGATGATGTCGGTCAACATCGGTGATCCAACTGTTAGCGTGCCAGTCTTGTCAAAGACGACACAGTTGATTTTCCCAAGCCCCTCAACCGCAGTTCCGCTCTTTACAAGGACGCCCTCCCTTGCGAGCCTGCCAACGGCTGAAATGATAGCCGTCGGAGTTGAGAGGACAAGGGCACATGGGCACGCAATGATGAGCACAGCCACAGAGCGCATCAAATCCCTACTCAACAAAAATGTGATCGCAGCTGCCAACATAACGGCTGGCAAGAACCAGCGCGCATACTTATCGGCGACTCGTTCAATTTCAGCTTTGCGCTCACGCGCTTCCTCAACCATGCGCATTATCCTCGCAACGATTGTCTCTCCGCCGACTGCCTCAGCGCGAACATAGAGTATGCCTGCCTGATTGACTGTCCCTGCGTAAACTTTGTCTCCGGCGGATTTGTCCGACGGCAGCGGTTCCCCGGTTATCGTGCTCTCGTCAACACTTGAGGAGCCATCAACCACAACTCCATCAATCGGGATGCGCTCAGCTGGCTTCACAAGCACAACATCACCCACTTTGATGTCGCTGACCGGGACATCAACAACTTCGCCATCCCTGACCAAATGAGCGATTGATGGGACTGCCCTTGCGAGCTCTTTCAATGCGGCTCTCGTCTGACCAACGGCATAATGTTCAAGCGCCTCACCGATGAGCATGATGAGTATGACCTCAGCGGCGGCGAAGTATTCCCCGACATAAAGTGCCGCCGCTGATGCCACCGCCACAGCGGCATCTGTTGCAATCCGCCTTTCAAACAGGAGCTCATAAATGGTCTCGTAGAAGAATTTGTAGCCGCCGATAACTGCTATGATTGCGGCAAAGTCAATCCCGAAGAGGCTCTGAACGATGTTGAGCCAGCGCAGCAGGAGAGCTATCCCGACGACAGCCGTAAAGGCTATATGCCTTACCCCAACACTCTCAATGCCGTTTTGACCCTCATGTTTATCACACTGACTTCCCATCGCCAAAACTCACCTCATCTTCATCTTGCCTTAATTGGGCAAGGGCTGCAAACACTCCTGGTTCAAGATCAATGAACCCCGAGCTGCCTCATCCGAGCCATCAATTCATCAGTCGCCCTTTGGATGATGATCTCCCTCAACTCCGGGTCGCATTGCTCAACCGTAATTGGCTCACCGAAGCGCACCTCAACACGCCAATGCGGTCTTGGCAACGGCGCATTCAAACGCCACGCAGGATAGGCATTAATGATGGCGCACGGCACAATCGGGCATCCGCTAAGTTGAGCAAGCAGCGCAGCGCCGTGCGTGAACTGGCGCATTCTGCCATGATCGCTCCTTGTGCCCTCCGGAAAGATGGCGATGACCTCGCCAGATTTTAACCTCTTGATGCACTCACGCAATGCACCAATATCACCTGCGCCCCTTGAGACGGGAATGCAATCGTCAAGCCATAGGAGCGTCCTGAGTAATGGCATGTTGAAGATGGGGCGCTTCGCTACAAATGAAACCCTCCTCGGACAAGCGCAACCTATGAACAGCGGATCAAGATATGTTGGGTGATTGGATGCAATTATGATCCCGCCAATCCTCGGCACCAAGTTGGCGTTATAAACCCTTAACCCAAACAGAACTTTCGCAGCGATGCGCAGAAGCGGTATCAGGATGCGATAGATGAACATGCGCACCGACTTATATCGCTCTTTGCTCTTGCTCACCCCATATGCCTTCACGCTTTGCGCAGTTAGCACCACTTATAATTTGGGTTGGGCTGTTGGAAAACTCATCCATCATGTAATGATGCCTGTCCTTCTGACGCTGTGATGGCACAGTTTCAAGGGCGCACATTGTGGGCAAAATTTTTTCCGACGATGCCCTTCAACGAGATCCGCAGGTGATGGACAGCATGCAGCATAAGGGTGCTCTAATTTTGAATGCGCTCATATACACGCTGCTGGTGTCATTGTTAACTCAGTGCCAAAGAGCACTGTGTGAGCCACAACCATTCCAACCGATCAGATTCCTCATCACAGCCACGCCTCAGGAGATCCCGGCGAATGGAAAAAGCACAAGCATTATCACCGTGCAAGTTGATGACCCGTCAATACCGGATGGGACTGAGGTGCGCTTCATAAGCTCAATGCCGGATACAACAATAGAGCCGAGTGCCATACTGCGAAACAAAGTTGCAAGGGTGACGCTGCGCAGCGGGACGACACCCGGCATAGCTGTTGTGACTGCATTCTTCGGTGTCTCGCGCGAGTCGGTTGAAGTGCGCCTGCTCCCACCACAGGCTGCAATGTCAAGAAACGCCAACCTCATCATCGTCAAGGGAGATTACTTGGCGTATTCACCAAGCGACAGCTTTATCACCGCAAGCGGTTACGCCCGCTTCATCCACATGGGCGTCACAGTTGAGTGCGATGTCAGGATGAATGTCTTCTTGGACAGGCGCATACTCATCGCCGAGGGCGAAGCCGGAAAGAACTCCGTCACCATCACATGCGGCGAGAATAGGCTTTCCTGCGACAGATTGGTGCTTGACTATGAGCGTCAGGAGGGCACGATGATTCAAACTGCGCCGCAACCGAGGAAGCTCGGTATAAGATGGCTCACGGTAATTGAGGACGAAGAGAAGATGCCGAGGGTGTATGCTCCCGAACCGGATTACAGCATTGACCAAACTTGGATAAGGGCGAAGGAGATCGTCATCTACCCGGGCGAGAAAATAGTCCTTCGTAGGGCGCAGCTGTATGCCAAAGGCAACAAACTTATTTCGCTTCCAATTCATGTCATCCCGCTATCAACCTACGGCTTGCGCATGACCTCAAGGGGCTTTGCAAACCAAATCATCTCATACAACTCCTATGGCGGGTTGCAGATTGACTTCCCTCTATACTTCCACGCCGATACGAAGGGCACGGGCGCACTAAGGCTTCAATATTTTGGCAGCCATGGGTTTGGCGTTTATCGCCCCGGGTTTACAATCTCATTTGAGGAGAACTATGTGCTCGGTGGGAATGGAGAGGGTGTAATTTTGCTTGAGGCGCTAACGAGGTCTGAGAGAAACCTCCGCTGGGAGCACATGCATCGTTTTGGAACCAATTCAATGTTGCGAATTGGTGCGGACTACTTCAAGGGGAAGGACTTGCTGACACGGGTTGATTACATTGGGCAGCTCGGCGGGTTTGACCTTGGCATTGAGGCTTTTTACAACAGGACATCGTATGGGAACTCTTGGAATGCCCAAACAATGCTTCAACTGCCAATGAAGCCGATCGGAAAAAGCGGCTTCAGCTACTCGGCCATCGGCTATCTTACGCTCGGCAGCGGGAGATACACATACGGCTCATTCTCTCAGGGGATTGATGTTGACTTTTATACACCGCCATACCGATTGGGCAAAGCAACATCGTTATCACTTCGCGGCGGCTTATCAGCCTTCAACTCCAAAGATGGATTTAAGCTCGGCAGGAGCACGGTGCTCTCGCTCAATCATCAACTCGGCAGATTCGGCATGCTAAGCCTCAGCTACAGCTACGATAGTGGTTCGTCAATTTATGGCTGGCGGTCTGCAAACGAATCTCTCATGCTCAACTTCTATGGCAACATCGGGCGCAATTGGAATGTCGCACTCTCGGCGTCAAAATCTTTTTCAAGCGATAGCGTCTACGGTTACTTGCACATCGTAAGGTCATTTGGGGACAAATGGCGCCTGCGCCTCGGTTGTTCGTATCAGGGTTACAGCGGGATGTCAACCATTGACTATGATGCTTCCATTGCCAGACGCTTTGGCGATCTATGGGTGAGCATCAACTGGCAGAAGTCACGCCGAAAAGTGTTCCTTGAGATCGGTTCTTATGTTTATTGAGCGTGTAGCGTGGCGTGAAAATCCAAGTTATGCTAACAATGACACAATACACGCAGCACAGTTTGATGCATCACAGCACAACACTTTGGCTGGAGGTGGTTTACGGTGTGGTTGGCAAGGGCGCTTAAGCAACATCGCACAATGCTCGCTGCAACAGCGGTGTGCCTTTGTGGGTTGCTTTGCGGACGCTCCAGCGCACAAGTTGAGGTCTTGGGTATGCCATGCTACGGGATAAACGCTCGCTCCTTAGGGATGGGTGGCGCTTCGGTGGCTGTCGTTGGAGACCTTGGCTCACTGCTTGCCAACCCGGCTGCAACGGCGAGGTTACCACAGCCTGTGGCATCGCTCAACTGCAGGCTCAACACGGCTGATGAGCGTTACTTCCTTGTCGGTCACCTCAAAGGCTCCCAAGAGGGGAAACTCGGCGGTGGACTCACGCTCATGTGGGCGAGGGATGAAAGCCCATTGGCATTGGGTGGACGAACGACGCACTTCGGGTTGCTATACACCATAACCCAACCAATAGGCATGTGGCGTGGATACGAAATTGACTTTGGCACGACGATAAAAATGCACCAGCAGCGCATCACCGGACAGGGCTCAAGGACGAATTGGACCTTTGACATAGGCTTCCTGACGAGGCTCGCTGACCGAACATGGATTGGCATATCTTCAATCAACACCACACGCCCATCATTCACAATGGGGACGGTGAGGAAGCGCGATGAGCGCTTGATAAACGCCGGCATAGCGCATTGGTTTGATGAGAACACCTTGCTTGCGCTTGATGTTTGGGATCTGGAGGACAACACGACCAATTGGGCAGGTGGCAGAGGAAGTGGGATAGCAATAAGAGCCGGACTTGAGAGGCGCCTTACACCATCATTCGTTGGGCGCATCGGCTTGCTTGATGGACGCCTGACGATCGGATTCGGATTTAAAGGCGGTTTCATGAGGGGCATGTATGTTGACTACGCCTTTGCGGACCGCCCATCGCCAGAGGATGACATTCACCTTCTCAGTTTGAACATCTCGTTCTGATGGCTGTTTGGATGGGCACTTTGGCACGATTCATAGAGGCGCAGGTTGAATGGCTCTCTTCTCAAGATAGCCACATAAGTTCATCACGCAGCTAACCTCAGATGACCGGCGGCAAATCCCATCGGCTCTCGGCATGGATTGAAATTCATTTTAGCCGTCAGCGGGCTATTAGTGACATTGGAGTGTGAATGCGAGCATGAGCGGATGGCGTTTGGTCGGCTTCATCGCCATAGCAGTGGTCGCAATCCTGATCGCCATTAAGTTGCTCTCGGTATATGCTCAATGGCTCTGGTTTGTCTCCGAAGGATATCAGTCCGTCTACGGTAAGATACTGCTGACGAGGCTGCTCCTTTTCTCAATAACATTCCCCGCCCTCTTTTTCGCCCTTTACTTCCCGTGGCGTTACATACGCCGAGTGCCGGCACCGCCATCCTCACGCAAGTGGCTTTTGGACGACGACGAACGCATGGCGATGGAAAGAGCCATTGACAATGCCGTCCTCTTCTTCTCGCTCACTGCCGCGTTGGTTGCCGGCTACTATGCAAGCCATAAGTGGTTGACCATCCTCCAATTCTTTCATCCGACGCCGATTGACCTCAAAGAGCCGATATTCAACAAACCCATTGACTTCTACCTCTTCAAGCTGCCGTTGTATCTTTTCGCCTTCGGCTTGCTCTCAACTGGGCTATCGCTGCTCATCATCGGTGCGATACTTCTGCTCATCTTTGACGACCACATTTCCTTCACCGAGACGGGCACCGAGATGACCAGCCATGCCGTTCGCACCTTAACACTCATGGCTGCACTGTGGTTCATCGCTGCCTCAGTTGGGACTCGCTTTGGGATGTTCAAATTGCTCTACTCAATGCGCGGGCGAGTTTATGGAGTCGGCTTTGCCGATTACTATGCGGCGCTGCCGGCACTGTGGGCTCTGATGTTCGTCTTCGCCATCGCAGCCATAATCCTTCTGCTCAACATCAAATGGGGAAGCGTAAGGACACTCCTGTGGTCAACCGGGGTTGCGCTCATCCTCTCCTTCATCGGGCGCTTCGTTGTCCCCGGTGTGGTTCAGGCTTTCATCGTCAACCCGAATGAGCTCCAACTTGAGAAGCCATTCATTGAGCACAACATCAAGTTCACGAGATACGCATACAACTTGGACAGGTTTAAGGAGCTGCCATACTTCGTGAGCAAGTTGAGCAGGAAGGCAATCTTGGAAAACGCCACGACACTCTACAACATAAGGCTTTGGGATGCACGCCCGCTGAGGAGCACATATGAGCAGCTGCAGTCAATTCGCCCATACTACACCTTCGTTGATGTTGATGTTGACAGATACACGGTTGATGGGAAACTCCGCCAAGTGGCTATTGCCGCAAGAGAACTCGTGCAGCACCTACAAGCGAGGACTTGGGTTAACGACCACCTCAAGTATACGCACGGTTACGGAGTGGTCATGAGCTTCGTTAATGAGGCTACTTCCGATGGCTCTCCGAGGTTCGTTATAAAAGACATCCCACCAACATCGCTCGTTGGTGGTTTAAAAGTGCGCCGACCCGAGATTTACTTCGGCGAATTGCAACTGCCGCAGCCACCCCCACCATCACCGCCTCTAAAAACCCCAGCAGCACCACAGCCACCAGAGGGCGCTACCACAACTTCCTCAGGTGAACCGTCCAGCGGAAGTGCCCACCCGGAGTTAGAGGGGAAGCCAACACCGCAAGCCCAGAGGAGAGAAATTGCGCCGCCGAGGGAGCGCATGCCGATCCCTGAGTATGTCGTGGTGAATGGGAGCGAGTTGGAGTTTGATTATCCGAGTGCTGACGGTCCAAAGTTTTGCAAATACGAAGGGAGGGGCGGCGTCCCGGTTGACAGCTTCCTCAAGAGGTTGGCTTTCTCGGCACGGTTCACTGACTTGATGCTTCTTCTCTCAAGCGCTGTGACGAACGAGAGCAAGGTGCTCATGTATCGCAAGATACACGAGCGAGCTCAAGCCATAGCCCCATTCCTGCTTCTTGACCCAGACCCATACATCGTGTTAGGGGACGACGGGCGATTGTATTGGTTCATTGACGCCTACACTGCCTCTCCATTTTTCCCATATGCAACGCCCGATGTCCTTGACCCGAGGCGAGTCCACTACATACGCAATTCGGTCAAAGTCACCGTTGACGCTTACGATGGTGAGGTGAAGTTTTATGTCGTTGAAGAGGCTGACAGGATAGACCCTCTAATCCGAACTTACCAAAAGATCTTCCCGACCATGTTCAAGCCGATGAGGGCGATGCCGAAGCATCTGCAGCGCCACATTCGCTATCCGAGAAGGCTCTTCATGACGCAGGCGATAATGTTTACACATTATCACATGACCGATCCAACGCAGTTTTACAACATGGAGGATGTGTGGGAGATACCAAAAGAGCTTTACGCCGGCTCGCAGCGCCTGATGGAACCCTACTATGTCGTGATGCGTCTTCCGGGCGAGAAGAAGGAGAGCTTCATGCTCATCCTTCCATTCACGCCGAGGGAGAAGCAGAATATGATCGCTTGGATGGCTGCCCACTGCGACCCGGATGAATACGGCAAGGTGGTCATCTTCAGGTTCCCGAGAGGAACGCTCATACCCGGACCAATGCAAATTGAGGCTCGCATAGATCAAGACCCAACCATATCGCAATATTTGAGCCTGTGGAATCAACGCGGTTCGCAGGTCATAAGGGGGCACCTACTTGTGATACCCATCTCGTTCTCGCTGCTTTATGTTGAACCGCTCTTTTTGCAATCCGAGCAAACGCAACTGCCGCAGCTCAAGAAAGTCCTCGCAGCGTCCGAGGATAAAGTCGCAATGGCGGACACATTGAACGAGGCAATTGAGATGGTAGTTGGGGCTGATTCTGAAGGTATTGCGGCAGGCACTGCCTTGAAGGTGAGCGGCACCGAGGCATCGCCACGCAGTTCTATGGGAAGCAAGCTTACCGAACAAATCTCGGCGCACATGAAAAGGTTTGAGGAAGCACAGCGCAGGGGCGATTGGGAAGCAATGGAGCGGGAATGGAAAGCGCTCAAAGGGCTCGTTGAGAAGCTGCAAAGGGGCTTTGACAGCCATTAAAGCTGGTGCAAACCACCGATGCAAATAGAGAGCGATGGGCGGAAAAATATTAACGGCGGATAAGGCGACAGATGATTCACATCCGGCGCCAAGTAAGGCTTTTCAAATGCCGCTCGTGTAGTTAAACTTATCCAACGATCCCAAAGCCAAATGGGTTATCAGTGGTGATGCCAGATGCGCTTAATTGCCGATTCAGCAATGCATTTGCTCAACCACCTGTGGCGCATTTACAGCGGGCTGCTAAAAGAGGGGCAGCGCTTCTTGAGGAACTACGGCTTAACGCCAACGCAGCTTGATGTCATAGCTCTCCTCAGCACTGGCGAAGGTATAACGCAACAGGAATTGAGCAGGAAGATGCTGACCACAAAGGGCAATATAGCGAGCTTGATAGACCGAATGGAGAAATATGGGTTGATTGAACGCCGCATAGATGCCTCCGACAGACGCCGTTATCGCCTCTTCCTGACGCCGAAGAGCAAGCGCCTGTTGGAACGCGTCATCCCACAATACAAGGAGCGGCTCATGGCGCTGATTAATAGCCTGTCAGCTGAAGAAAGGATGCTCCTTCAATCACTCCTCAAACGGCTTGAACAAAGCCTCCACAAGGGCGGCGCAAACGAGATGACGAGTTAAGCCCCTTTCAATCCATTTCACCATCGCGATGCGAAGCCAACTTATAGCCAAACCCTCTGCAATCAACCACTCCATCTCCATTTGCTCAGGCACTGCTCAATCAGCGCTGTTGACTTGGCGTCCAACCTCCATGCGCTAATCCAGCTCAAGTCTCTCAGAGGCTTCCAGTATGGTCTTGAAGCGCTCGTATGCAGCTTCCCATTCCTCAAATTCGGTTGGCTCATAGCGCCACATCTCAAATGAGTGCCTGATTATGCGCCTCGCCTCATCGTGTGAGGAAACATAGCCGAGCGTGAGCGCTTGAATCATCACACTACCCGCTGCTGTGGCTTCCACTGGTCCAGCTACAACTGGTCTGTGTGTGGCATTGGCTATGAACTGGCATAGCAGCGAGTTGCGTGAGCCACCACCCACAACATGCACCACCTCAATTTTCCTCCCGAGCAACTCCTCAAGCCTGTCAAGCACCCAACGGCACTTTAAAGCGAGGCTTTCAAGGGCACACCTTACAAACTCACCCTTCGTTTCCGGTGGCTGCTGTGATGTGCTTTGGCAAAACTTGCTCATCCTGTATGGCATATCGCCCGGGTGCAAGAAAATTGTATTGTCTGGGTCAACGAATGCCTTGAACGGTTGCGCCATTGATGCCATCTCAGTCAGCTCCGAGTATGAATGCTCCTCGCCTTGCCTTGCCCAAGTGCGCCTGCACTCCTGAACAAGCCAAAGCCCCATGATGTTTTTCAGGAACCTGATTTTGCCTCCGTAGCCACCCTCATTCGTGAAGTTGAGACGAAGACTATGCTCGTTTATGATTGGTTCATCAATCTCAACACCCATTAGCGCCCATGTCCCACAGCTTATGTAGCACCAGTTGTCACCCTCAGCTGGAACTGCTGCCACAGCTGAACCGGTATCGTGGCATGCCGGGGCAATAATTTTCACCCTCGGCATACCGACATCATCTGCGACTGATGAAATCATTTCCCCAATGATCGTCCCAGAGGAAACTATCGGCGGGAGGAAATGCGTCGGTATTCCCAAGCGCTCAAGGAGTGGCTTTGCCCATTGCTTCTCCCTCGGGTTGTAAAATTGAGTTGTTGTGGCGATGCTGAATTCCGAGACCTTGATGCCGGTGAGCCAAAAGTTAAACAGGTCTGGCATCATCAGCAGCGTCTCAGCAACATCAAGCAAAGGTGAGCCACTCACAACCATTGATAGCAACTGAAAGAGCGTGTTGATCTGCATGAACTGAATCCCAGTCTGCTCAAATATCTCCTCCTTCGGGACTCGCCTGAAAGCCTCCTCAATCATCCCGTCAGTGCGCTTATCCCTGTAGTGGTATGGGTTGCAAAGCAACACATCGCCACGACCGAGGAGGGCAAAATCAACCCCCCAAGTGTCAACACCGATGCCCTCAATCTCGCTGCCATACTTTGATACGCACATCCTCATCGCTTCCTTCATTTCCTGCCATATGCGAAGCACATCCCAGTGCAAGCTGTCAATTATGCGCACAGGCCCGTTTGGAAACCGATGAACCTCCTCAAGCTTCAAACTCCCATCGGTCAATGTTCCCACAACGCATCTGCCGCTCTCAGCCCCCAAATCAAAGGCGATGAACGAAATCGCCCTACCCACTTCCGTTCACCTCCAAGGCGGGTGTTTCTCCTCAATCACCATCTCACCGATGCCATTTACAAATTGCCGCACCCACATCGGAGAATCCTTTCGCGCTTGCCGCGCACATTGGATATCATCACATCATCAAAACTAAAGTTTGGCGCTCGGTTTCAAATGAATGCTTCCCGGGTGAGCGGAATCTTGAACAAGCAGTTGATGGAAAGCCATAATGGATAAAGGTTTGAGCCAAAGACCGCCATGGGGCGTGGACGGAAAGATGGCGCAGCACAGACATCCAAGTGATGCAGATGCAACAGTCAAACGGCGCGCATGCCAGCACGCTACAACTCGGCGTCGGCTTTACCGCCTAAGCTTCCCAGAGCGGCATCGTCTGGCTACAATCCACAACCGGATTAGCGCATTCACACTCATTGAACTGCTCGTCGTCATCGCCATCATCTCAGTGCTTGCCGCCATTCTCTTCCCGGCGATGGCGCGTGCAAGGGAAAGGGCTCGCGCCGCATCATGCGCGTCCAACTTCAAGCAGATGGCGTCCGCAATATTGCTATACGCAGCCGATTACGACGAACGCTTCCCAATAAGTTACGATCCGCATGGCATCTACTATCCGCTCCAGAACTATCCGGGACGATACCATCAAGGTCCCGTCTTCTGGCCTTACTTAATTCAACCGTATGCGCGCAGTTGGGAAATGCAACGCTGCCCGACAGCTGGCGGTGACAAATATGGCGTTTGGAAAAAGGGCTCTGGATATGACCATGAGAGAAATTGGGCGCTTTGCGCCCACACCGGTTTGAATTGGGTTTACTTAGCACCGCTTTGGGGTGGGCACCCGGATGGCGCCTTGCACTCAACCTCATTGCAACTTTCCATGGTGGATAGTCCAACGCAAACCGTCATGTTGGCTGACTCATACTACGAACCCGACGACATCTACGACATCGGTTACTTCACCGTTGACCCACCGGCAATGCTTCACATGCCGGAGTGTAAGCCGCAGTGGGCAACCGCTCTCTATGTCCGTTCGCTGCCGCTTTGGGGAGGGCAATACCCAAATGGCTCAATTGCATTCAGGCACTTCCTGAGGGCGACAGTTGCATTCTGTGATGGGCATGTCAAACCGCTCACAATTGACGAGCTAAGAAACCCGGAAATTTGGGACACCGAGGATTACGAGCAATGAGGCAATCGCATATGGCACACTTTGCATGGTGATGCGCCATGAAGAACAAGGAGTTGGCAATGCTCATCATCGCCATAGCGTGCATACTCACTGCAGTGTGCATCGTGGCGATGAACACACGCAAACCGAGGGGATTTCACCCGACTGCAACTTCGCCGGCACTCACAATGCCATCAGTCCCAATGAGCATCCTTGCCCCATTGGGCGTTGAAAAGCTTGAGCCAATGAAGCAACACGGTGGCTCAAGGTGAGCCTAAAGATTCTCCCACAGTGTGCGCATTGGGGGTGGCGAAGGGATGACAATGCCATGTGGACTTCGCCGAAGCGATTTAGTTGGATGCGTCGGCGTTGACATAGGCGGACAAAGCACACGCATCGGAACTGTCCTTCCAAACGGCAGACTCAAACTCATCTCATTCCGCACACAACCCGACTTTGATACTCAGATTGACATGCTCGCCGACGCAATAGGGCAGTTGGGTAAGGATGAAATTAGGCGCGTCGGGATTGGCTCACCAGGACCGCTTGATTGGAGGAAGGCTTTTGTATACGATACGCCAAACCTGCCTTGGTGCAATGTAAGCTTCAAGAAGCTTGAACAGAAGCTCGGTGTGAAAGTGTTGCTTGATAACGATGCCAATGTAGCCGGTCTCGGAGAAGCCACATTGGGTGCCGGCAAGGGCAAGCGCATAGTAGCCGGCTTCACACTCGGCACCGGCATCGGCTACTTTCACATCATTGACGGGCGCATCTATCACGGCTCTTTGGATGTTGAAGCCGGGCATCAAATAATTGACCCAAACGGTCCGGAGTGCAACTGCGGTCAAAGGGGATGCCTTGAAGCCTTTGTCTCGGCAACCGGAATACAGCGCCGTTATGGTGTCCCACCACACGAACTTGAGGATCAAAGGGCATGGGATGAAATTGCCATGAGACTCGCACAGGGTCTGGTTAACATAGCCGTTCATACATCGGCGGAAGTGCTCATCCTGTGCGGTGGAATGCTCGCCAGAGGCGAAATGCTATTAAAGCCGCTGCGAAACTATTACGAGCAGATGCTCAAGGTTTATCCTAAACGCTATCGCCCACCAGTTGTCCCAGCAAGGCTCGGTGACAAAGCCGGAGTGTATGGCGCCATCGTCCTTGCACATGTTGGACACTCAGAGGAAGCCTAAACCAACGCGCACTGATTGCGCCCACCCGGCTCAAAACGCTTGGAGCAACTCAAGCATAGCTCTGTCAAGCTTATGACCACGCCAACTTTCGTAAGCGACATCGCTACGACCGCTGTCCAATATTCCGAATGAACCCCTGAAGTTCCACAATGCCCATCCCCAACCCATCTCCTTCCAAACCGTCAGGCAATCTCGCATCCAATCCAAGACAACCCTGTGTGGCGTCTTGTTGTAAGCCCCGAATTCGCCGACCATGACGCCAACTCCTTTCATCTCAAGTTCCTTCCAAGGGCGATAAAACTCGCGCAGGCGGTTAATGTCCCAAAGGGTGTCCCCATCCTTCAGCGGATAAGTCGGTTCAGCCCATTTGTCTGAGCCGCCAACCCATTCAGCGCGATAGTGAGTCAACCTAAACGGTTGATAGCCCCTCGTTGCAGCTGCGACATTCAACCCAAGTAATTCCATTGGAGCAGTATTGCCCCAATCACGCCCATCGCATATCACGAGGCGCTGCTCATCTTGCTTGCGGATGGCTTCAAGCATGCGCTCAACAACTTTGCGATGCACTTGCGGATCAATGCGAGGCGGCTCATTGAACAGATTGAAGCTCAATTGCGAATTCGGAATACCACTGTAGCGCTTCGCAAAGTGCCCCCAATGCATCGCACAGACACTCTGTGCCTCCTCATCAGTCCAAAGCGATTTTGGTTCTGGCGGACGAGCAACAGTGTATCCCGGGGCGCGATGAAAGTTGATGCACACATGAATGCCATACTTCTCGCCAAACCGAACTGCCTCATCAATTTCCCTGAGCACCTCCTCACGCAACTTTGTCCAATCGCCGGGCTCAATCCAACACCTATAGTCCATCGGCAAACGCACAAAGTTGAAGCCCAACTCAGCTATCCACTCAAAGTCACTCTCAACGAAGCGCTGATTGCGACCGACATTAAACTTTTCCAGCAAGTTGAAGCCGCGCCAACGGGGCAACCTCTTTGAAGTTGCTTCAGGCAACTGACGCACCTGTGGAGCAACAACAGAGGAGACTACAGCGCCTAACGCTGCACCGCCAAACGCTGTCAGCATCTGACGGCGTGTCATCACTATCACCCCCAAAAGGCGAAATTAACGACCGCTTAAACACATGCCCCATTCCCACCAACGGAACCCTGCAAGATCTGCAACTCGGTTCACCCACCACCGCATCCGCCGCCACAATTTTATCCGCCCGCGATGTATTTTGCGATGTAATTCCTGCTGCGATATGCGGAGATGAGCTCCTGATCAATTGGGTAACGCCCGAATTCCTTCGCAGCCTCAACCATTGCCTTGTAAAGCTCCGGCTTCACGGCTGGGTGAATTGAGTTGCTTGAAGCGAGTATGTGACCACCACCACAGGATGCCTTTGCAATCGTCTCCTTGACTGCCTCAACCACTTCGTCAACTGTCCCATAGCAGAGCAGATATGAGCAATCAACATTTCCAACGACCGCAATCCTGTCACCATACTTTGCCTTCACTTCACCGATGTCCATTCCGGCTATCGGCTCAAGCGGGTCAATAGCGTCTATTCCGGCTTCAACAAGGTCATCAAGTATCGCCCATATGTTTCCGTCGGTGTGTTTGATGTAGTAAGCACCGCGCTCATGCGCTGCATCAATGCTTCGCCTCAAATACGGCAGGATGAACTCCCGGAAGTGCTTTGGCGACATTATCAACCCCTTCCTCGTGGCGTAGTCATCACCAGATACAACTACATCGGCTCCCTCGTCAATGGCGCGCTGCATCAACTTGATCTTGTATTCAATGACAATCTCGGCAACGGCATGTGCCATGTATGGGTCCTCAATATAGTCGGCAAGCAAATTTTCCATGCCACCTCGCAGGTAGTGCGGAAACTCAAACCCATCATGCGTGAGGAAGACAATCGCCTTCCTGCCTTTAAAGCGCTTTACTGCCTCTCGGAGCGATTGCAAGCGGTGCTCATCATTTGGGTTCGGTGGCTCATAGCGCTTTAAGTCCTCACGCGACTTTATTGGTCCATCAACTGGGTATGGGATGCCAAACTCAGACATGCCCCAAACGATGCCCCACTCGTCAACGACGAGCCTGCCCTCACCACCGTGAATTGTCCTGCCACGCCACACAAGTTCTTCCTTCTCCTCAGCCTCAATCGGTCTGAGGCGCATGTCCTCAAATATGCAAATGCCATCAAGGTCTTCCATCTCAACGAACTCCTCAAGCGACGAGGCGCCAAACGCAGTCAGTGTCGGTTCGTTTATAACGAGTTCCCAAATTGGGACTCTGTCTGGCTCCTCACGCCTTAACGCAGCCATAAAGCGCTCATATCCAGTCATCGCCATCACCTCACAAAACATGTTACACCGATGCGCTGCTTCTCCGACAGCGCCTTATCGCGCGCGGCGGGATTGGGTTTACGGCTATAATCAACCATGACGAGCATCAAGCGAGAGCGACAGTGAGAATTTTCAATGACGCGCAAATGGGGTGTAAGCACGAGTGAAGGTGTTGGGCATCTTCGGCAGCCCGAGAAAGGGCGGAAATAGCGACTTGTTACTTGATGCGCTGCTCAACGAGGCGGAAATGCTTGGGGCATCGGTTGAGCGCATATATGTGAGGGAGCTCAAGGTCTCGCCATGCATTGAGTGTGGCTCATGCGAGACAACTGGAAGGTGCGTCATTGAGGACGAGATGCAGTTGATATACGAAAAGCTTGACAGCGCCGATGCCATAGTCATTGCAACGCCGATCTTCTTCTATCATGTGCCAGCGCAGCTTAAATGCGCCATTGATAGGGCGCAGGCACTTTGGGCGAGGAAGCATAAGCTTAAAGTCGCCGATGATGCACCAAAGCGCAAGGGCTATCTTATAGCCGTCGGGGCAACATCTGGGCGAAGGCTATTTGATGGTGTCCGATTAACGGTCAAGTATTTCTTTGAAGCCATCGGCGCTGAGTATGCCGGCGAATTGCTCGTGCGAGGTGTTGAGGGAAAGGGCGATGTGCTCAATCACCCAAATGCGCTGAGGGAGGCAAAAAAACTCGCTCACAAGCTCTTGGCAGCACATCCACAATGAGACGGCTCGCGCTTCGCCAAGTGCATAAATGCGACGCTTCACAGCGGTGGAGGTGATTAGCATCATGCGGCGCAACATCTTCGCTCTAATGGCACTTGTGACGATGCCATGCAGCGCCTACTCCCAATCCATTGTCGTCAAGCGCTCAATAACTGCCGACATTGCGGTTTTGCCCAACCTGCTCAAGAACGAGAGCTTTGAGATCGGTGATGCGAAGCAACACTCGTTTTGGCAGGCGTGGAAACGCGGATATGAGGTTGACGAGAGGGTTGCTCGCACGGGAAAGCGTTCTGCAAGGTGCGAAAGCAGCGATCCGAGGGATGAATTGGGCATCTTTCAGTCCATTGAGTTGAACCAACGCGAGCCGACGCCGATCATCGCTGAGTGTTGGAGCATGGCAAAGGGTGTAAGTGGGACGCCATCAAGCGGATACTCGCTTTACTTGGACATAATCTACACCGATGGCACACCGCTGTGGGGACAAAACTCTCCCTTTGATTGCGGCTCACATGACTGGCAAGTGCGCCGTGTTATTGTGCTCCCAGACAAGCCAATCGGTAGGGTTAATGTTTATGCGCTATTTCGTGGGCACACTGGAACGGTCTGGTTTGATGACATTAAGCTCATTGAGCTCGCCCTGCCCAAGGGCGCATACAGGTTTGACGGCGTGCCAGTCACCACAGGTGCTTACAAGCCAGTTGGGAAACCGAAGTTGATCACGCTGCGCACCGATGACGGAATGGCAATAAGCATAGATGCGAATACGGGACAGGTCATAACTGACCATGGCATTGGCGGATTCTATATCCGTGATGTGGCAGCCGCTTCGCACTTCCGTCAACCGCTTGGGAGGGTCAAGTTAACAAGTTATGGCGCTCAACTGAGCGCAACCGATGATGAGTTGAAGCTTCGCCTGCGGGCTGATTTTAAAGCCATGAAGCAATGCGTGCGAGTGGACGGAGAAATTGAGGACTTGAGCGGAACTGATAGGGCAGTAACGGTTTACTTCGCTCTGCCGGTTAACGCAATCGGTTGGTTCTGGTCAAATGACATCAGACGCAATGAGCGCATTGATGGTGAACGAGAATACATCAATTCCATCAATGTCGGTGCCGGCGCGAATGGAAAGATGTCTTGGTATCCGATTGGGGCTATCAGCAGCGACACAGACGGACTTTGCTTAGCCATACCATTGGATGTCCCAAGGCTGTTTCGCATAGCCTACAATGCAGCGAGCCGTGAACTGTATTGCGCCTTCGACTTGGGGCTCTCACGGGAAACAATCAACTTCCCATCGCGGGCGAGCTTCAGCTTTGTCATTTACCGATTTGAGCCGAGATGGCGCATGCGCTCAGCTCTTCAAAAATTTTACGACCTCTTCCCCGAGGCTTTCATCAAGCGCGTGGAGCGAGAGGGTATTTGGATGCCTTTCACCGACATCGCGACTGTGCGCAACTTTGAGGACTTTGGGTTTGCCTTCCACGAAGGTGACAACAATGTCCCGTTTGATGAACAGCATGGCATATACAGCTTCGTTTATGTTGAGCCAATGAGCCACTGGCTGCCGTTGCCAAAGGAGACGCCGCGAACTTACGAAGCTGTGATTGAAACCCTGAGGATGGATGCCGAAGGTGCAAGGGGTGAACTTCGCCGCCGGATGGCTATAGCCACCTTCACAAGCGGAGTTCATGGGCGCAACGGACAAATTGTCCTCTCCATAACTAAGGCGCCGTGGTGCGATGGCGCACTCATATTGCTCAATCCAGACCCGGACATCGGAACGCCAAACGGGAAAGAAACGAAGGCAAGCATCATGATGCAAACAATTGAGGGCGCGTTTGAACGCTCAAGGAGGGGATTGGTTAAAGGATGGGTAGCATATGGCGCTGGCTTTTCGCTTGATGATGGGGTGGCTCGCACCGGAAAGCATTCAATAAGGTGCAGCGCCGAGAAGCTCGGGATGGAGCTCGGCATCTCGCAAACCGTTGTGCTCAATCAAAAGGAACCAAGACCGCTGCTGTTCAGCGCTTGGAGCAAAGCAGAGGCTGTCACGGGAAAGCCGAGCTCAAACTACGCGGTCTATGTTGACTTGATTTACGATGACGGAACTCCCCATTGGGGCTTAACGGCTGAGTTTGAGACTGGCACGCATGATTGGAAGAAGGCGGAAAGGCTCTTCCAACCGAAGCGCCCGGTGGAAAGAGCCACATTGCACCTGCTTTTCAGGAGAACACATTCTGGCACCGTTTGGTTTGACGACGCCTTCTTTGGCGAGGTCGGTGGGGAGAACCTCCTTGTCAACGAAAGCTTTGAGGAATTGGCGAAGGGGGAGCTTGACGGCGTCTATCTTGACTCGCTTGAAATGGGTGCAACCAATTTGAATTACAGGCGTGAGCATTGGCGCTATGCCAAACTGCCACTCGTCTTTGATGCGCACGGCACACCCTGCCAGATGCTGTTCTTTTCCGTTTATGAGTTTGCAAGATGGCTCGCTGAAAAGATGCACGGGCGGAACAAATTGATGTTTGCCAATGCTGTCTTGCAGCGCTTTCCCTTCCCGGCACACTTGCTTGATGTGATGGGAGTTGAGGTGAACTGGATGCGCGGCGATAAGTATGAGCCAACACGCGATGAGATGATGAGCTATTGGCGTGCGCTGTCATACCGAAAGCCATATTGCCTGCTCATGAACACAAACTACGAACGATTCAAGCGCGAATTTGTTGAACGATACATGAAGCGATGCGCATTCTATGCCATCTTCCCGAGCATGTTTGATGAGGAGGCTGCATCAAAAGACCCATATTGGGCATCGCCAAAGAAATGGTATGAGCGAGACAGGGATTTGTTCAAGCGCTACATCCCGTTGATACAAACGCTCGCCAAAGCCGGCTGGGAGCCGATAACGCATGCATGGACGGATAACGAGAAAGTGTATGTTGAACGCTATGGAGCCTCAGGGGAAATCTTTCTCACCGTCCTCAACGATAGCGATGCGCCACAGGAATTCACGCTCACAATAGATGCCGCTGCGCTGCGCTTGAATGAGCGAACAAAAGTGATGGTGCTGAGTTTGGATGAGCAACGGGAAATCGCGATGCCCATCAGCTGGCATGGGAACACAATAACGGTGCGCCATAAGCTCCCGCCGGATGATGTGCTCATCCTCAAGTTGGTCAGGTGATGCTATAGCTGTTGCATGGCTTGAGCCTCAAGCGGCGGCACCGGAGGTTCTGTCAAGACCGAGAAGGGCTTTGGCTGGCGCAGGCATGCGGAATAGATTGGCTCATCTGTCGGTATGCCGAATGTATCAAGCGCAGTTGACGGGATGACTTCCGGCAATGGCAAGCGACCATAACTTGGGTTTGGCTCATATGCCCAATCGTTGCCCCTCTTGATGATGTAGTAAGCGGCGCCGCGCATCATTGCGAATGGCGCATATTGCGAGTCAAAGATGCGCGCAACCCAGTTTGAAGTGACAACTGGCTCATCGCCGACTACGACAGCCACATGACCAAAGTTCGGCGGCACAACCACAAGCTTCCTTTCGTCTACAGCATCAACTTCAACTATGAGCACCCTGCGTATGCCCTTCATTGGCTGAAACACATCCTCCGGCTCCTGAAAGATGAACAGCATCCTTCCGTAGGCAACCTCGTAGACTTCGGGGAATGTGACATACCCACTGCGGAGATACGGATGGTAGTGTCCAAACGCCTTGATGAACTCATCCCCGTCCTTCACCTCACCATTGACCGACATGACACCGGGCATAAAGAGCGAGATGTCATAGCGAAGCAATGGCACGCTTGAACGCAATGCGCCTTCATCATCGGCTAACCTCACATCCCTAAACATCCAATAGAGCACATCGGGCGTATTCGCCTGTGGGTTGCGCAAGACCGGTTTCAAGTCGCTAATGTGCCTCGGTTGTGGCTTTGCGCTTTTCACTTCCCTGCCGAGCTCAAGCATCCACCCACTATCCGTTTGGACGAGTTTTATTGGCAGACCCAGCCGCTCACTCAGGTCAATCATTTTCAACCCCTCCTTCCAAAATCGCAAGCGCTGCTGCTCCAAGCACACCTGCATCATAGCGCAATTTGGCGTTAACTATCTCCAAGCCACTCAGCGCTACATCAAGTGCATACTTTGAAATGCGCTCACGAAGCGGCTCAAGGAGCAACCTCTCGGGGGCTTCGGAAAGACCGCCGCCAATGATGACGATTCTCGGATTGAGCAATGTGACGGCTATCCCGAGACCATGCGCAAGGTGTTCAACGGCTTCATCAACAACCATCACTGCGAGCTTGTCTCCTTGTAGCGCTGCTTCAAAAACCTCCTTTGATGTGACGCTGCGCTTCGGGAGCGATGTCTCAACATCGCCACGCTGTATCAATTCGGTCGCACGCCTGCCGATGCCAGAGCCGCTTGCCACAGCTTCAAGGCAACCGCTCTTGCCACAGCCGCATTTTGGACCGCCCCTCACAACAACGATGTGACCGATCTCACCGGCGAGGTTATTTTCGCCACGCACAAGCTTTCCATCGGAGATGATTGCGCCACCAATGCCCGTGCCAATGTTCACATAAAGCGCATTCCTGCACCCCCTTGCAGCTCCGAACAGCAACTCACCGAGCGCACCGGCATTGGCATCATTGTCAAGCACAACGGGCAGGTTGAACCTTTCACAGAGCAATTGGCGCAGCGGGAAACCCTCCCAGCCGGCAACATGATGCGAACGCACAATTCGCCCACGCTCATAGTCCACTGGACCACCAAAACCGACACCGATAGAACTCACGGGTATGCACCGTTCTCGTGCCATAGAGACTAACTGGCTAACCATCTCATCAATTTGCCTATAGCATGCAGCTGCACCACCTACAGCATCAGTTGGGCGGCGAATCATCGCAAGCACATTCCCCGACACCGCTACGATGGCAGCAGTTATGCGCGTATTGCCCACATCTAACCCAATGACAGCCCTTTCAACATCGCCATGCTCACTCATGCACATCACTCCTTAGCGAATTGAAACAGGTCAACCTTGAGTCAATGGCAATGCCTCGGTAAGGCAACCATAATGGCATGTTAGGCATTTTGAGCGTCGTGCGCAACAATGCACGGTGTGCTAAACAGCCTCACTGCGCAAACTGTGATGGAATCGGCGGGGTGATTAAAATGAACAAGCCCGCAGCTTGCGCTAAGTGGGCAATGTTCCTCCTGACATTGTGGGCTGTTTTGCCCTTACAGGCGCAAGCGGT